>Ga0315281_10005961_pt1 | contig 17378 bp, 33 predicted proteins | sample YL17G07_0_MG_FD_204540 | JGI IMG/M metagenome (GOLD analysis project Ga0315281, IMG submission 204540) | Sediment microbial communities from Yellowstone Lake, YNP, Wyoming, USA - YL17G07_0 | ecosystem: Environmental > Aquatic > Freshwater > Lake > Sediment | place: USA: Wyoming | collected...
AACCAAAACAGTACAGGTAACCAAAACAGTACAGGTAACCAAAACAGTACAGGTAACCAAAACAGTACAGGTAACCAAAACAGTACAGGTAACCAAAACAGTACAGGTAACCAAAACAGTACAGGTATAGGCGTTGGTATAGGTATAGGTATCAGTATCAGTATATGAACCGGAACCAGAACAGGAACCAGAATCGGAATCGGAATGGGGAGGGGGTGGGGGCGAAAAATAAAAAGCCGGTCAACCATGGGGAACGATTGACCGGCTTGCCCGCTACAAGGTATAGTCAGGTTGCGCCAAAACTAACCTTGGAAGGATTCTCACAGAATTCAATTTAAATGTCAACAAAAAGAAAACGCAAAATTTCTAAACGGTACTTTTTCCTTTATGGTTTCACTGGACGGGTATGGGTACCTGTTGATTTATTTCTTAGCAAAGACAAAGCGTTACAATTCATTTTTGATAATGAGTCGGCTTTTGAATACTTTGTTATTGCCAACAAACAAGGAAGGGTGTTATATAAACACAGATCGAAAATATGGGAACCTGAATTAAAAAAGCCCGTCAAGAAAAAGTCGGTCAAGAAAAAGCCCGTCAAGAAAAAGTCGGTCAAGAAAAAGCCCTCCAAGAAAAAGCCCGTCAAGAAAAAACGCGCTGAGAAAAAGCGTGAAATTATTGAAGAATATATAGCTCCAAAAATTGTTGATACGGAAGCCGAACAAGCTATATATGAAGAATACAAAGAATCAATTGAATATGATGAGTCTGAAGATTTACGCAAAAAATTAGAATCCGGCAAACATTGTAGTACAGCCGCATATCCCTTAGACGATGTTGGTAACCAATGGATGATTGAAGATACAAATGATTGTTCTCATATTGAAATTGTCAAGATAATTTTGGCTTTACAAAGTGAAGGTGTTTTTACTTTTCGTTTTTGGTATGATGTTTTGACTACTCCAGAATATCCTCAAGGTGTTGGTAGTACCGGATATATTGATACTTTGTCAGATAATCTTACTACTGAAAAAAACATACTAACTTTTTTACGTGTTGTTATCCGTGGCCCTGTCCGTAAAATGTATTTTGCCTATTAAATTTTCTGAGGTACTTTCTTTATGGCACTTTTAAAATCTGAATTACTGGATTTTTTTAATGGTTTGCGTGTTGAAAACGGTAATCTTACAAAACATGAAAAGGCTAAGCATGAAGCCCGCGAAAGGTCAAAAGCCCGTCATGCCGAAAAATTACTCAAGAGTAAAATTATTGCATACGATTTTGAAACTACAAACATTGCAAGTGGCACGCCAAAATTGTTATATATAACTGCCTACGGCGAGAATTTTTCAGTATCAAATAACCTTACTACACAAGACCCTGAATTATCCTTGTTATACTTATTAGAACGTCGCTTTTTAATATCAGAATTAAATCACACTAAATTTATTGCATGGAATGGAAATAAATACGATATCTATTTTATCGTGCGTGCTTTGTTGCGATCAGAAGAATGGTTAATGCAACCTTATCTAACATCGTCTAAGGCTTTACGTGGTTTACGTGTAATAAAAGCATATCCAAGAACGGATGCAGAAAAAAAATTTTCTGTAGAGTTTCTTGATGGTTGTGATATGACCGGGTTGATAGGAAAAAAATTATCGTGGCTTGTGGAAACTTTCGCCCCTGATTTTCCAAAACTGTTAATGAATTTTGAAACTGAGTCCTTCGATGTAAACAATCCCAAACATATATTGTATGCTGAGCGTGACAGTGAAGCTTTGTATCATGCAATGATAAAAATTCAAGACATTATTTTTTTACTAACAGATTTACCTTTAAAGCCCACTGTCGGGAATTTGGCCATAAATTATTTTATGAAAAATGTCCCACCAGACGTAGAATTAAAAAAAGCATCCGAAAAATATACGACGATACTTCACGGCTCGCTAAAAAGGGGTGGCTACTGCTGGTTATCCCGGCAATATAAAGGACCGGTCTGGAAATATGATATCAACCAAGCATACGCCGCTGCAATGCGCGATGCGGATTTACCTTCAGGCGATATTATTCACGCAATAAATTATAAACAAGGTAGATGCGGTGTTTATCTAGCTAAGTTTCACAGGCGCAAACATACAAACGTGCCTTTTTATTATCGCGATATTCTTACTAATAAGGGAATGGTAAATGATGGAACTTTTGAATCTACTGCATGGATTACTTCAATCGAGTATGAACACCTAATTAAAGATGGCTGGACAATAAAAACGGTTGATGGTTTTTATTTTCGTGAGAATTTCCGCATGACAGAGTTCGTAAATAATCTTGAGCATTTACGATCTACAGATTTAAAAGGGCCTTCTGGCCCGCTGGGGACAATGGTCAAAGCACTAGGGAATAATGCTTTCGGAAAAACACTTGAGCGTTTATGGGACAATGAATTTATTATTGCCAGTAAATGCCCTGAAAATTCAGAATACCATCCTGTTATACCGGATGATCTTACTTATGAAACCGCTGATATCAACAAAATTTATTTGTTTGCTCGCATACGCGAAAGTTTCCACCGTAAATATCACTTGCCGCAAATAGGAATTTTCATTACTGCATATAATCGCTGTTTCCTACGTGAAAAAGCGATGATGATGGAGGATAATTTTATTTATGCTGACACGGATTGTTTAGTTTTTGATAAACCGGCAACACATTTAGAAATACATAAAACAAGATACGGCGCATGGAAACAGGAAGCGGATGGAACTAATGCAATATATATCGGCAAGAAAATTTATTATCATGCGGATACCAATGACCGCAAAGCAAAGGGTTTGCGTACAAAGAAATTGACGCTAGATACTTATGAAAAATGGTTTGATGGCATTGTTCCTTATCAAGAACAATTGCAAAGAAACAATATACAAAAGTTTTTGGAAGGTAAACCGATGTTTGTATTGATGGAAAAACGTAGTGGCACGGACACTAAAAATCTGAAAGACGTTTTTATTGACAAAGATCGTTTTTTCCATCCAGTCAAGCCAAAATAACAATCCGACAAACGGTAGTTTTAATCCGAAAAATTTTTCGATAATATCGTTTTTTCAATTTTTCAGGGAATATAAAAATGAGTGAATGTGAAATTTTGGTCGCGTGGTCTATTATAGGTTTTTTGATAACAGTTATAATTTTACGTGTAGACGATAATTTGCCTTGCGCAAATAGAAACATCCCATACATAAATTTTTTAACCCCAAAATTAGCTATGTTGTTATTGATATTCAGTGGTCCTCTTATCTGGCTTGTCATACTAATTGAAATGCTTATAGATTATATTTTTTCTAATCTGGACTAAGATTGATATGAACAAATACCAATTAAACGCCCTAAATAAATATCATCTAAAATTATTCAATTATTATACGTGGATAGCTCCCGTTCTGGCGACTGGTAGAATTTTTAAAGTGGTTGGATTGCCAGATCAATGTAATTACTATACAATTTTTTATGTGAAAGGCGGATTTTTACAAATACCACTGCACATAACCGCAACCTTCATTGAACTGAATAGGTGTTTTTTAAAGCAAGTGGAATTCAATCTAAAATAGTAACACAGTTTGTAAAAGGTAAATGTCAGCCTATATTAAAATGACACTATTAGTTTTAAGAGGAATAAACAATGTCTACCGTAAAAAAGCCATCACTTTTGAGCAAAATTTCAGTTAAGAAAGTTATTGGAAAGCGTCCACAGCCTGACGAAACCGGCACTAAATGGTTGATGCAAGTTGCAGGAATCGCTACCGGATTTAAAACGGGTGAATCAGATTATGGCGAATGGTCAGCGTTGACCGGCTCTTTTCAGGCTACCAATTTGGAAAATGACCGGGTTTATCGTTCTGGTAAATGTTTTTTGCCTGTTGTCGCGCTTAATATGATTTTGCCTGCTTTGGAAGCAGAGCACGCAACCGGTGTTGAATTTGCCTTTAATATCGGCGTTGTGTCTGCTGAGACAGCAACAGGTTATGAATACGTGTGTGAATCCGTTTTTGAAATCAGTGAAAATGACCCCTTGCAGATGCTTACGTCAAGAATAAATAAAGAGGAACAGAAAAAGTTGGGCAATGAATCAGCCGATAAAAAGAAAGGCAAGTAACATGGAAAATTGTAAAGGTTGTGTTCATAAAAAGGCCAGTTCAAACAGGTCTGAAATATGCACCTTCAACCCACCGGTTCCCCAGTTGATACAAACGCAGGATAAATTTGGTTCACAAATGAACGTCATATCTATTTTTCCTGCTGTATCAGACACGGCGCAACGATGTTCTAAATATGTTCCTGACCCGCAAATGTCATTGCTTGCTTGATTTATAGTAATTAGTTTGCTTAAATGAACCCCGTTTGACTCACGTCAAACGGGGTTTTTTATTGGTTTTCACTTGTTCTTTACTCATATTTGATTAAATAAAGGGGTTCATTATGGCTATAAAACGCTTGTCAAAAGATGAAAACGATGCGGATGACATTCAATTTGACGAATTTATACAGTCAAAAAGTGAAGATATAACAGAATTGCAAGGTGATATTGACGCCGAGCTGAATTCTATTACCAGCGAATTTGGAAAAGACAAAAACGAAGTAGATTTTAAAATCAAGTTGATGCGCGTTTTAGAGCGCAAAGGTGAACGGGAATGGTTATTTGATATTTTACCGTCTGAATTGCCAGTTATGGACAGGGTAAAAGAAGAATACGGTGGCGGAAAATATGAGGCCAGTGTATTTAAAAACGGAAAACTTTACCGCAAGTTCAATTTTAATATCGCAACGCCCCGACAAAATTTTGTTATGCCAAAATCGCCAACTACTGATATCACACAGTTGATAGCAATCATGAACGCGCAAGAGGAAAAACGATTTGCACAATTAAAAGAATTGCTTGTCAATAGAGTTCCGGCAACACCTACTATTGACCCTATGCAGATGATGGGATCAATGGTTGCAATGATGGTACAGATGAAAAATTTGATGCCCGCGCCGGTTGTTCATGACAATAATAATCAGATCGAATTTTTATTAAAAGGTCTAGAAATTGCGCGTGATTTTGGCGGTAGTGGTTCAAACGGTGGTGGTGGTGAATCGACCATGATGGACGTGGTACGCGATTTAATTAAGTCGCCACTTTTGGGTACTGCCATATCCGCAGTTGCGACACAAGCACAACCTATAGTAAATAAACCTGTTGAAAATAATTTACGTTTAGATTCGCCTAAGCAAAATATATCTAATCAAGATAATACTGGAGGTCAAAAAGTGAATCCGTTTATTTCGTCATATTTAAATATGCTAGTCAAAAAAGCCGCGCAAGATGCTGATACAGGTTTGTATGCTGAATATATTTTAGATAACATGCCCGAAAATCTAGTTAGAGAATATATTGTGCGTGATGATTTACTGGATTTTCTAGCTACAATAAACCCGGATGCTAAAAATTATCATCCATGGTTTTTGAAACTGAAAAATGACATTATAGAATTGTTGCTATCAGCAGATGATGAACCCTTGACAGAGAATAGTGATAGTGCTGATATGTCAGTAAATGGACATAATACCAAGTCAGTTGATGGCGATTCCTGATGGTACTGACGGTGTCAGGGCTACCGTTCGATTGATGCATGATTTAATAGATCAGGGTAAAAAAAGTGTAAGAATAAGACAGTTGGCGGTTGAAATTACTCGCGGATTGAAGCAAAAAGACTGGGTGGCCGAAATATCGGCCATCCATTCTTTTGTAAGAGACAGAATTCGATATGTACGGGACATTCACGGCGTTGAAACCCTACATACAGCCGAAAGAATTTTAGATAACGCTGCGGGTGATTGTGATGACAAAACTATATTGTTTTGTGCGTTGGCCGAATCGCTTGGCTATCACACTAGAATAGTTGCAATCGGTTTTCGTAAAGGTTCATTTTCGCATGTTTATCCAGAGGTTTTAATCAACGAACATTGGATTACAGCCGAAACTACAGAGCCGGTGAAATTTGGATGGAAACCCAAAAATATAGTAAACAGTATTATTCTGGAGAATTGAAAATGTATTTAAACAATGCTACAGAAAATTTAGACGGTAGATTTTATAAACGTATACATAGAAAATTTAATCCCCGTTTTGTTTTTCACGGTCTTGGCGGTTATGTTGACAATTCACTTCCTCCAGCACCTTCAGGTTACGTGTGGGTGTCTGAGGAAACATTAAGTAAAGCTGCAATTCGTGGCGACTTGGCCGGTTTATCGGGCGGTGTTGAATTGACTACTCCGCCGCCGGGCTATGCATGGGTATACAGTGAAGATGGATTGTCAGGGCTTGGCAGATTTAAGCTTAAAAAAGTATTTAAACCTATTACAAAACTGGTTAAGAAAGTTGTACTGGTCGCAAAAAAAGTAGTAAAGAAAGTTCTAAAAAACAAAATCTTTAGAGTAATCGCCGTAGCCGCTGCTATATATTTTACAGCCGGTGCCGCTACTGGCGTTTTGGGAACTTCGGCTACCGGCGCGGCTCCATGGTACAGCGCGCTTGCTTCCAAAATAGGAACTACAGCGGCGACCACTTTAGTGCAGAAAGCATTAGCAAAACGTGGCGGTACAATGACCGCTGAGCAAATACAAGCTGAGGCACAAAGCACAACGCCGCCGACATGGATGGCTAGTGATTATCAAAAAGTTATGGGAAGTGCGGGCGGTGCTGGCGATAATCCTAATTACACATCAACACAATCTGCACAAGATCAAGCACAGTCACAAGCTGGCTCTACATCTTCATGGACTATCCCTGCTGCTATTGGCGGCGCTGGTCTTTTACTTACTCTACTTTTATCAAGGTGATATATGAAAAAAATCGCGGCAAGAAACGGTGCAAAAACGATTGCTATGAAAACGACAAAGCCTAGTCAGGATAAATTTTTACAGACTCTAAAGGTAGAGAAGGGTTTGTATACCGAAACTAATTTTGATAACCCTAATTTTTGGAATAGCGAAAACGCGTATTTGGGCGCTATGGGTGCGGATGCTTCCGCTGCTACCGTAGATAAACCGTGGTATGAAAAGCTGGTCGATGTTTACGGTGCGGTGCAGGCACAGAGAACGGCGCAGAAATATCAAGATCAGATGATGCAGGAAAATATGGCACGTGCAAAGGCTGGAAAAGCGCAGCTCGATATGGAATCCTTCATGCAAAATGCCGCACCGCGTGTCAATGTTGGCATTACTGATTCCACCAAAAATATGCTGATGTATGGCGGCCTTGCATTGGCCGGTTTGCTTACTGTATTTATGATTTTGCCACGTCGAAAACGCTAATTTTAAAATAATGAAATTTGAAGATATTAAAACAGGAAAATCAGTTAGTATAATTGGTTATCACTGGACGGATAATAGTAGTTTTAAACCTAAGAACGGTATACTTTTCTTTTGTGATGAATATAAAACATGGTATTCAGATGTTATAACACTATATTTAATTACTATGAATATAAAATTAAAAAATCCCTTTGTTATGGATTTTATGGATAAAAATCAAAATATAGAAGGATTTTTAAATAAAAACAGAAAATTTTTATCATTATTAAAAAGAAATAAATATGACAGTCTTATATGGGTGCCGAAAAAAGGTAGTATAGCAGGCTCGAGACAAGGTATATTATTGTATCCAAAAAATCAGATTAAAAGTTATAAGATAGAAAATTTAATTAAATTGTAAGGATATTTATGAATGATCTAACAGATACGCAAAATACTAGCTTGTTAAGCATTCTAACGAATTTTTCTGATTATTTTAATTCTTTTCAATTAAATTTTCAGGGTTTGCTTGCACAGGCAAACTATGTCGTATCAACGCATCCAGAATTGAAACCGGAATATGATAGTTTAGTAAATACAGCGTCCATAAATTATACAAAGCTGGTCAATATAAAAAACACACTTGATTCGATTAAAAATACGGGCGCGTCGATTAGTAACTGGTTTAGAAATGCGTTGGGATTATCCAGTCTGGGAATTGTTCCATTGGTTATTGCGGGGATGTCTGCTGCTGCGGTTTACGGATTGATTGTTGAAATCAGTAAATGGTTGCAACAAACAAAAACATTCGCGGCCAAACTGGAATTTTTGAAAGCGCAGGAAGCAAAAGGATATTCCCCTGATCAAGCTGCCAGTGCTGCTAATAAAATTTATGGCGAACCGGATACAGAACAAACATTTTTGGGCTTGCCGATTAAATGGGTTATTGTAGGGGCGGTGTTGATTATTTTAGGCCCGCCGTTAGTCAATGCGTTTACAGGTAACAGAAAATGAAATTGATAGCTAATACGTGGTTTGAAAGAGATCGTGCTTATGTTGGTTTGGAAGATGAAGATAGTGGAAAAACTATTATTGAGTTTTGGGATGAAGAAGTGGAGCAAGCGATTGAGGACGGTTTTCTTAATCCCAAAGATTATTATAACAGTTTAATTGAGTATGCGCTTGAAATGAAATTGTTGACAAAAGAAGATGTAGCAGAATCGGAAAATGATGACGAATATGACGAAGATGACGAAGATGACGAAGATGAAGATGACGATGATGAAGATGACGAAGATGAAGATGAAGATGTAGATGACGATGATTAAACATGAAACGCAAACAAAAATATACGATTAAAAAAACAGTTGGCTTTCTGTTTCGTTATGTAGTCACGGTTGCGCAGATAACGGCGGTTTTAAAGGCGTTTAAAAAATGAAAAAACATATACCCATTTTATTTAATGCTCCAAAAAATTCAGCGTTAAGTATTGCAGCGCGAAATAATTTACCGTTTACTTTTGAGCAGGAAATAAAATGGCCGGATGGCAGAAATAAAAGTCTAGGCGCTGTTCCTGCTGAGTATAAATTTATTTTAAACAAACTTGCAAAGCGAAACGAAATACGTTTTGTAGAGGAAATATAAAATGGCTATTGATCATGCAAGTGCGGTAGAAATACAATTATACATTGACAATACATCGCAGATGTTACCTTCTTTTGAAGCTGTAATAAAAAATCTGCATAAAAAAATAAAATCTGGAAAATATAATCCGGAAAAAGCTGTTTTGCTATGGATGCACTTAGTCAAAAAAGCATTACAAATGTATCAAAAAGAATTTGGAAGTCCGGGTGATAATTTGAATACACTTGCTAATGTTGACACACGTAAATATATCGCTAGACAATTAGCTAAAGATAATTATGAACGTATCATAAACGGCGAATTTAATTATTTATTTCACACTGTAGGGAAAACTAAACTTATGAGAAACCCCAACAAAATTCATATTGATATAAATTCGCATAAAAATCCTATTAAGAAAAAACGGAAAAAGAAAGCCGCCGTGAAATCAAAACGTGCTGGTTATTTGGTTATTCATCGCGGTGAAAAAATTGCTCGGTTTAGTGATAAGAAAAAAGCGGTGCAATATGGGAACGCATTGGCTTTGTATTTTGGTGTTCCCATTTTTATCAAAAAAGATTAGTGTATGAAAAAATCCGACAATAAAAAAATTCAGCAAGCAATGAGGCTGTTTAAAAATTTTACAGGGGATGAGGCGGTAAGTATTGACAATGTTGAGCACGAAGTAGATAACGTAGTAATGGCAGTGGGTTTATGTAACGGTATCATGTATGAGACAATCCGCGAAGGCGTTACGGAAAAATACATACATGAATTTAGAAAAGGTAGCAGGCCCATACTAGCCTGTTCGTCTAACGGAAAGAATTTGTATTTAATAAACGGTTCTTTTCAATTTACTAATCGCGGTATCGTCGATAAAAAGAGAGGGTAATTTTATGGCCGGACAGTTGATGCTTATCAATCCTATTAAACATAAGAAGAAGTCTACGAAAAAGAAGAAAGCGAAAAAACATCATAAAAAGCCACGTGCGCTGATTACGAAACTGCAAAAGCGCAGTCTTTATATGACTAATCCGCGCAAACGCCGTTTTAAACGTCTTGGTGGAATGAAACCAATGACATTTATCAAGGGCTCATTGATGCCATCCGCTATTGGCGCGGCTGGCGCGCTTGGGCTGGATATGGCACTTGCTTATGTGCCGTTGCCGGACATGATGAAAACAGATGCGATGAAGCCGATTGTTCGCCTTGCAGGTGCCGTTGCCATTGGTATGATTGCTGGTATGGTTACTAATCGGCGCATGGGCGAACAGGTTGGCGCCGGTGCGTTGACAGTTGTGCTGTACGATACGTTGAAGGGTTTTGTAAAAACTTCCATGCCTACGTTGAACCTTGGTGAAATGCCGTCTGATTATGGTCAGATGGAATACCTTGCACCGGCTCCATCGGTAGATATGGGTGAATATGTAGATAGCAATATGGGTGAGTACGTTTTTTAAAGTAGCATTGAAAAATATATTATTTAATCCCAAAACATAACTGAGGAAAACAACATGGCAACACCAAGTAGAGCACAGGCCGCGCAGTATTCCGTAAATCGCGCTGGATGGGAAGCTGTACGCCAGAGTTTGTATGATTTTCAGCAATATCCGGCTGCTGGCGTAACACAGCTTTCATTTTTCAATCTTCCTGTAGGTCAGGGTACTTCGTGGGCTGGCGGTGGCACTAAAAATCTGTCAGATACAAATTTATCTGTGAGTGGAATGCTGCCCGCTAACCAAGAATACCTGATTCAGTCAATCGAATTGGTATTTTTGCCCGGCACGCCTACGGTTGCGGCTGTAATGCCGTCAGCTTTTGGCGCACAGGCAGTCGCGGCACAGGTAAATGATACCTATATTTTCCGCCGCGCTGGTAATCTCACGCTGGTTATTGGTAGCAAACCATATCTTCAGGAAGCACCGCTGGCACGTTTCCCGTCAAAGACGCATTTTGAAGTGAACGCCGCGCTTGCGGATGTGACTACTGCGGGTGCTAGCTTGCAGTCGCGTATTGCAGCGGCACACATGGCAGGCCGTCCGTACCTGTTGAGTCCTGTTGAAATTCTGCTGCCACAGAATCAGAATTTCAACATTACGTTGAATTGGCCGGAAGGTGTGCAGGCTATCAGTAATCCGGCGCGTGTCGGCGTGATTTTGGACGGTATCCTGTACCGCAAGAGTCAGTAATTTAGTAATTGTGCGATGCCCCGCCGCCTGATAGCGGGGTTTTTTCTAGGCCAATATGAAAAAAGGTGTTTATATGTCTAACTTCGTACAGGATTTTTTCGTTTATGAAGTAGATTTTTCCGCTGCTGTATTGCTGGCCGGTGTTACTACTTCCGGCAATATCGCAATTCAGGCGGACAGTGATTTTAAATTGCTGAAGATGTGTTATTTTGCTGATTCTGATAATACAACAGATTCCTCACGTGTGATTCCAGCCGTGCAATGCACGATTACAGATCAGGGTTCCGGTCGCATGTTGATGAATCAGCCGGTTCCGGTATCCAGCATTTTCGGTACGGGTCAGATTCCGTTTATCATGCCGGTTCCGCGAATTTTCACAGCGCGTTCAATTATTGTTGTGTCTGTAACCAATTTTGCTACATCTGCGGTTGCTTTAAAACTTTCGTTCATTGGTGCCAAAATTTTGCGTAGCGCATAATACCGGAGATAATTTATGGCTGGCGTTTACGATGACGAAAATCCTAATAAAGAATTTGAGGAAATTATTAGCGGATATTCGCCGGTAACAATACCGGCGAGTGTTTTTAATGAGCCGAAACAATCGTCGGATGCATTTTCACAAGCGCAGAAAATGGTGGATATGCCGGTTATTCCGGGCACGACACCTTTAGATGCGGATGTTCGATCAGTTTTTGATACCCGTCCGATAAACGGGTTTGATACGATTTTTGTTTCGGATGGGGAAACCACTGGCCTTGAACCAGTTGTTCAGACATATACATTTTCAGTGCCTGAAAATTATATTGTGGTCATTCGCGGCATTAAATTTGTTGCTAATGAAATGCCTGTCTCATTACTTGACCCCACAGTTATTAAAATGTCATTGTTAGTAAATGGTGGGTCAGTACCTAACTATGTAAACATACCTGAAGTTATTTATGGTCATTGGATACCGGCACACGTTATCGCTGGTGTTAATCAGACTTTTGGTGCGATTCTTAATATCAATCTGGTGGTTTTACCTGTTGGATTTACTTTGACCGCCATGTTCCACTGTAATTTACTGCTGGCCACTGGTCAACCAGCAAACATGGAAATTGCGAATCCCAAGCCGGTTAAACCAACGCCGCCACCACAAAATACACCACAACCGTATGTGAATCCTAATACTGGCGGTGCGTTTAAATATGCGAATCTGAATCCAATACGTGGTAGACGGGGTAGATAATCATGTTTGATAAAACAATACCGTTATATTCAAATGCAGTCAGCGGTTTTATGGAACCGTTAAGTTCCTTATCCGTTTTGGGAGATACTGGCAAAGCGTTATATACAATACCTATAGTTGGTAATATAGGTGTAAATGAAACTACTGTTCCGATAAGTTTAGCACAATTATCAGTAAATGCGGCACAATTTGGTATCAATGCTATTGGTATGAATTATGCCATGGATGGCACGGATGGCACTTGGTATGCCCTTGGCGTTGCAAAAGACAATAGTGATGCACAAGCCGCTATTGCTGATAACACGTTAAGAACTGTCAGCCGTCCACAAGCGTGGAATTCAGCACAAGCGTTATATAATCGCGTTGAATCTATTGTACCAAGTGCTGACACGGTTGCAACTTCACATAATTCTGTTGTGGTTGCCAATACTAATTTTATTTTTGATGGTACAAACTATAACCGCGAACGTGGTAATGAAAATATCATTTTGCTGCCCAGTGCGGTGCGTTCTGCTACTACTGCTTCACCGGATTTTACCAATTATAACGGTATGGCGGTTATTGGTATTCTGAATATAAGTGCTGTGCCGGGCGGTGGTATCGGTTTAAAATTAGCACTTGATGCTAAAGACCCGATAAGTGGTGATTATATTCAGATCGGGTCAGGTGTAATAAATGCCAGTACTGTTTCTATTGCCATTGGCATGGCAGGTATTCTACCTAGTGGGAGTATCTGGGACGGTGCGAATCCGGCCACCGCGTTTTTTCTTAGCACTTTATTGCCGATAACAATGCGGATGCGTGTTATCCATTCAGGCGCGGGCGATTTTACCTATTCATTAGCCGCACAGGTGATCATATGAAAATACTAGATATCAAAAAATCGGATGCTGATAATTCTGTTAAGATAACAACGGATGTGGGTATTAAAACTTTTGGAATGGGTGTTACATTTTCCGTTGACACGAATAAAAATCCAGTAATCATTCCGGGTTTTTCGGTTGCTGATATATCAAAAACATTGACCGGCATTGTAACAGGTGCGAATACCGTTAAGACTGTTTCGGATATAACACTGCCTAATGTATCAATCGCGCCTGTTGACACAAAAATTGCAGGTGCAGTTATTAAGTAACATGGATAAAAAAACTTTACTGTTTATCGGTGTAGTTTTTATAGGGGCACTGTATATGCTATCAAAAACAGAAACCGGAAAGGCGATAATAAACAGTGTTACTAATCTAGGCATAAATCTTATCAAATATCTTGAGAGTTTGCAATTAGATGTATATAAGGATGAAGCTGGTATTTATACTGTAGGATATGGACACAAGGTATTGCCGCATGATGATCTTTTTCCTAATACTAATAAGAAAAGCATTACAGAAGAAGAAGCAATAAATTTTTTGAAACAGGATTTACAGATAGCAGAGAATGCTGTAAATAAATATGTGACGGTTCCGCTGAATGAACAACAGTTTAATTCTCTAGTTTCATTTATTTTTAATGTTGGCGTTTCCGCATTTTCCGGTTCCACCTTGTTGAAAAAATTAAATTCCGGTGATTATATCGGCGCGGCCAATGAATTTGATAGGTGGGTTTATACCAAAAAAAACGTATCTAACATTTTAGTTTCACGGCGTGCTATTGAAAAAACAATGTTTCTAACTGTATAAGGGGATTTTCATGTTTACTTATTTTTGTGGTCAGCGTGGATGCGAATTTGAATCTACAGATATGCCGGATGTTTGCCCCGTCTGCTTGAATCCGTTTATACACAATGAAAATTATCCGATAGCTGAGGACGTTGCTGAGATTGAGGAACCTGTTGAGGAAGCACACTATGACATCGCTAATTGATATCGGAAGTGTTATCAATTCAGTAGGTAATGTCGTGGGGGATATTTTTGGAACAAAAGAAGAACGCGACAAGGCCACGGCTACGATTGAACAAATAAAACTGCAACCGGAAATTGCCCAGTTGATAGTAAATGAAGCTGAGGCAAACAGTTTAAATATGTTTGTTGCGGGGTGGCGTCCAGCCGCTGGTTGGGTTTGTGTATCAGCCTTGGCCTATCAATTTTTGTTGAGGCCGATTTTAATGGCGGTTTTTACAGGCACGTCCGTATATTTTCCGACACTGGAATTACAGGATTTAATGAGTATTTTATTTGGAATGCTGGGGCTTGGTGCTTATCGCACGTATGAAAAAGTTGCGGGTGTCAACAGATGAAAACATTGGTAGTAACTACGCTGGATAAACCGATGAAAAATTTTGCATTAGAAAAACTTAGACTGGTAACGCCAATTTTGGTAGCACTTTGTTTTTTTATGCTCACGAATATATGGAGTAGCTTGGGGGTGCTGGCGGATAAAATGGAATCTGTAAAAGAAAGAGTCTCGGCGCTTGAGGCGACTATTAAGATATTGAGTAAGTGAGTAAGTGATCAGTTTACCGTTTACAGATTACAGATTACAGATTACAGATTACAGACACTTTTCCAGAGCAATTATTTGTTGCCAGTATTTTTCTGCAAGGTCATAATTTTTTGTATCCAGTTCCCGATACATTAAACCGTACAGTTCTTTAAACAGTATATAGTGTTTTGTAGTCACGGTATCCTTCCTTTGTATCTCGCCGGTAACATGATTGTTACCGGCTTTCTTGTTTTCAGTATAGCTCACGGTTCAATGCCATGCCGCCGAGACAATGGAGGCAAAGTAGGCCAGCTTAGCGACCATGCTCGCAGTCCATCCGGCGTTTTTTAGAGCAATTATTTGTTGCCAGTATTTTTCAGCAAGGTCATAATTTTTTGCATCCAGTTCCCGATACATTAAATCGTAAAGTTTTTTGAACAGTGTGTATTTTGTAGTCACGGTGACCTTCCTTTGTATCTCGCCGGTAACAGGATTGTTACCGGCTTTCTTGTTTTCAGTATAGCTCACAGTTTTACAGTTCAATGCCTTGGCGTATCTTGGCACTGCCTTCCGCACGTGGCACGAATTTTATTTTAGTGTCGTGCAGCAATTTTTCAAGCTGGCCAAAAAGATTATCCACTTGTTCCTGACTGTAAATATAATTGTTGCTAGACAGGTTGCCAAGTAGTTGAATATACAAAGCCGCTTTGCTCCCGCGTTTGATTGCAAGTTTTCTGAAATTTTCGGACTTGTCTACTGGCGTTTTGGGTGCGACTTCGACTTCGACTTCGACTTCGTTTTTATCTGTTTTCTTGCGTGTGTGTTTTTTGCTAGTCATGTTGACTTCCTCTTTGGTTGATGTGATTGATATTTACAACGGTACAACAGTTACAAACTAATTTAATCCCAACAGGCGCTTGCGTTCAATTTCATCGGCGTAATCCTGCAAGGTTGTAACAAGCCCGTCAAAATCTTCAGATGCCCCGTATAATTCGGCTGTCATTTTAACAAACCTGTAATCTAATTCCAGTTCAGCCGCTAGAGATTTTAGATATTCGTCACGGTTAGCGTAGCCATTTTCAGTGTATTTGCTCATTTTGGTTCCTCACATTACAGACAAAAATTAAAGTAAGAAGGCTCTTTTTTCATCCCATAGAACGAAAAATTGCCTTCGACCTTTTGATAATAATTTTTTAGCGTCTTGATTTGAAATAATACACACATCTAAAATAGAATCGTTTTTTAAATCATCAATGTACTCCGCACGCGCTTTTTTACTATCAAAACTGAGAACACACACAGATGCTTCGTAAAAGTTTTTAATGGAGCGTACAGCGTGGTAGTAACGGGGCATTTTAATTCCTCACATTACAGACAAAAATTAAAGTATGACGGATTTTTTTTTCATCCCATAGAACTAAATATTGTTTTCGGCCTTCCGATAATAATTTTTTAGCTTCTCGATAAGTTATATTTTGGGCGCACCATATAATATCGTTTCTCATACTTGCAATATAAGCTAACCGTGCTTTTTTACTGTCAAAACTGAGAACATGCGCCGTTCCTTTAACTTCATTAATAATCCATTCCGCAGCATGGTATCGTGCCATTTTAATTCCTCCAGTTGTTTAGCTCATCTTCCGCAATCTTTTAAAATTCGTGATTAGTGGAAGATCATGTATCAGACAGATTTCCTGTTTGTTTCCGGCATCATCCATTATAATTATCCGTGTCGCATAAAACTGTTCCGTTTTTCCGTCAGCCGGAAAATTATCTGTTTTAGCTATTTCTACCGATATAACATGGTGATACGTTATTTGTGATAACATTTTAAGGTTTCCTGTTGTTTATTTAAGTGTTTCGAGAAGGGCGCGAATATCCGCGTCCAATTGTGCCCGTCCAGCCGCGCCAATGGCTGGTTTATCATGCGCCGTCGAGTAGCGAGCATGTGGCATTTTGTGCACAGCGTATTTAGTAGTGCTGGTTTCGGGCGTGTAGACCACGGTGCCCCCGCGACACTGAAGAAGGGCGAGACCGGTTTCGTGACCATCGATGCTGATACGGTTAATGTTGTCGAAGGTGATACTCATTGTCCTGTCTCCAGTTGTTTAGCTGATAATGTCACAGTTTGAGACGCTGATTCCGAATTCAGTCTCATCCTCATTTAAAATTTCAACCGCACCGTGAGCGCATTTACAGTCAGTCACGCCGCAGAAATGATCTGCTATCCGCCGCGCCTGACCGCGACTGATACGATACACAGTCCCGGACATTCCGATTGCACGCTCGCCAGAGATAAACAGGTTGATCGAATTGCGGTTGTGGAAATTATTGATACCTGTTAAGTAATATTGTATTTTCATTGTCCTGTTTCCTGTTGTTTAGCTGATAATGTAACTATAACACATATCCCTAGTCTGTAAACAACCGTTTGTCGGATAGGTAACGTGATTCCTATAATAATAGGTGATTTATATGATCATGGTCATAGTTAACCCCACCCCCTCCCCATTCCGATTCCGATTCTGGTTCCTGTTCTGGTTCCGGTTCATATACTGATACTGATACCTATACCTATACCAACGCCTATACCT
>Ga0315281_10005962_pt1 | contig 17376 bp, 16 predicted proteins | sample YL17G07_0_MG_FD_204540 | JGI IMG/M metagenome (GOLD analysis project Ga0315281, IMG submission 204540) | Sediment microbial communities from Yellowstone Lake, YNP, Wyoming, USA - YL17G07_0 | ecosystem: Environmental > Aquatic > Freshwater > Lake > Sediment | place: USA: Wyoming | collected...
CTTTCATGACCTTGTTCTTCGTCCCGTTCGGCCTGATGATTTCATCCTTCACCAGAAGGAAGAGCTACGCAGCGGTCGGAACCTTCATGGCATTCTTCGGCTTGGTCCCTGTCGCGGAGATATTCTCCCAGTTCGCCAGGGGATGGAGGGTCATCAGCCCGATCGATTCGCTGTCAATCCTCTTCAAGTGGTTGTATGAGGGACAGGTTCCGAGCTATGTCGATAAGACCGCCCTTCTCCTGATCGTAGCATCTCTGATCATAGTCCCAGCCGCGATAGTGTACTTCAGAATGACTAGGGAGGCGGCTGGCAAGTGACCTCTCAGGAGAATGGGCCGATGCCCATCGTACAGGCACAAGCCCTTGGCAAATGGTACGGGCAGGTGATAGGCCTCAACGGCTTCGCACTCAGAGTCATGCCGGGTATAACTGGCATCGTCGGTCCAAATGGATCTGGCAAGAGCACTTTTTTCAAGCTCATATTGGGCCTCATCAAACCCAATGCGGGCAGCATTTCGGTGCTCGGAAAGATCCCGTGGAAGAACGCCCAGCTGCACTCCTCGATCGGTTTCTGCCCTGACTATGAGTCGCTTCCTGCCGATTCGACCGGGCGCGAGTATCTGACCCTCATCGGAAAACTACAGATGATGCATGGCACGGCACTGTCAAAGCGCATCCAAGAGGTCGTCAAGCTGGTCGAAATGGAGCGAGCTATTGACCGAAAGACTGGGGGCTACAGCAAGGGAATGAAACAGAGGATGAAGATCGCCGGGGCGCTCCTGCACGACCCTAAGCTGCTCATACTCGACGAGCCGCTCAGCGGGACCGACCCGCTGGTGCGGAAGGACCTCATCGACCTGATCAAGATGCTCAACAGGGACCACGGACACGACGTTATCGTGAGCTCTCACGTCCTCTTCGAGATAGAGCGTATGACCCAGAGTGTGGCTTTGGTCTACCGGGGGAGGGCGGTTGCGTCAGGAGACATATCCGAGATCAGGAATCTCATGGACAGACACCCGCATAATATAATCATAGAGGGGGAGAGGGCAACTGCCCTGGCAAAGGTCCTGCTCGATCAGGACTATGTTGTGTCGGTGGCTTTCAACGACAACAAGGACAGCCTGACGGTCCAAGTGTCAAAACCCGACGATTTCTTCAACGGTCTTCCGGCGCTTATCGACAAAGCCCAGTGCTCCGTGAGCAAGATGTACAGTCTGGACGACAACCTCGAGGCTGTCTTCAGGTATCTCGTGGGGAGGTAGAGGGATGGACATGAAGAGAGTATTCGTTGGGATTCAAGCGCTGACATTCTACTCGACGAAGAAGCTGCTCTTTGGCAAGAAGGCGATTATTACGATCCTTGTCGCCTTGTTCGTCGCCGCAGTCATGGGTTATGCGGGTTCGCAGAGCAAGGCCCCGCTCGAAGATGGGACGAATCTGATGGACACCCTGATCCTCTTCTTCTTCATGCCGGTCATGGCGATGATCTTTGGCTCATCACTGATACGTGATGAGATTGACGATAAGAGCATCACACTTGTTGCAACTGCGCCCCTAGACCGCGCATTCTCATACTTGGGATACTACCTGCCCCTGGGAATAGCAACCGCCATCTCGATGGTCGCGATCAGCACGGTCGGATGGCTCGCTTTCTTCGGACAACATGGGATGGGTTCAGACGAGCTAGGGTTATACCTTGAAATCGTGGCCCTCGTCGTCATTGGCTCCTTCGTGTATTCTTCGTTGTTTCTGGCGATCAGCGTGTTATTCAACAAACCAATCCTATTCGGCTTATTCTACGCGTTCATCTGGGAGGGATACATCGGGTCCCTGCCCGGGGCGATTCAGAATGCCTCTGTCAAACATTACCTTAGGAGCTTGGGATCCGAGTGGGTTAAATTCGGGGACATCAGCAGGTGGGATCAGGCATCCAGCGCGTGGGGTTCCGCCGCGTTGTTGATCGCGCTGACGGTCTTCCTCCTAGTTCTGGGAGCTTATCTCTTCAGGGAGAAGGAACTCGCTTAGCGAAGTTTTCCCGACAGAAGGATTCCTAAATGAAAGCGATCGTATGCACAAAATACGGACCACCGGAAGTCCTTCAACTAGCACATTTGGAAAAACCCGTCCCCAAGGACAATGAAGTACTGATAAGAGTTTATGCGGCATCCGTAACAGTCTCGGATTGTCTCGTCCGAAGTGGCAAAGTAGATATCCTGCTATGGATCCCCATGCGAATATTCGTTGGTTTCAGAAGACCAAGACACCCTGTACTGGGGCTGGAGCTGTCCGGAGAAATCGAATCAACAGGCAGAGATGTAAAACGATTTAAGAAAGGTGACCAAGTTCTTGCATTTACCGGAAAGCGTTTTGGTGCTTATGCCGAGTACACTTGTCTGCCTGAAGACGGATTGTGCATGCCACAAGACAGTATTATGACATTAAAACCGTCCAACGTAACCTATGAGGAAGCCGCTGCTGTTCCTTCCCGGGGAACATTAGCATTGTATTTTCTGAAGAAAGGAAATATCCAGAAAGAACAAAAAGTTCTGATCTATGGCGCTTCCGGAGGGGTAGGTACTTTTGCAGTACAGCTTGCCAAGTACTTTGGGGCGGAAGTTACCGGGGTTTGCAGTACCACGAACCTGGAACTGGTGAAATCCCTCGGGGCCGATACGGTCATTGATTACACAAAAGAGGATTCTTTAAGAAGAGGAGAGCTTTTTGACGTTATCTTTGATGCTGTTGGAAAAAGAAGAAACTCAACATTGAAATTACTGTGCAAAAAAGCACTCACGCCGAATGGGAGATACCTGTCAGTCGATGATAGAATTTCAAAGATACCTGTAGAATATCTAGTTTCACTCAAAGAGCTTGTCGAGGCAGGGAAGATAAAACCGGTCATTGACAGGTGCTATCCGCTGGAACAGATTGTCGAGGCCCACCGGTATGTCGACAAAGGGCACAAGAAGGGAAATGTCGTCATAACTGTGGAGCATGACAACAGAACCTAGAGTAGTGTATCGTAAGTCCGTCGGTACTTCTCGACCTTGCGCAGGATATCGTCCACGGTGGCCGTCCGCTTGAACGGCTTGGGGTCCGCGTTGTGTTCGTCGAGCCAGGCCTGGATGACGGTTTCGAGTTCGGGGAGGCTCTTGAACTTGCCTCGTCGGATCCGTTGGCTCGTGAGTTCCCGGAACAGGCGCTCGACAGGGTTGAGCCAGCTGCTGCCAGTGGTGCCATTGATCGAAGCCTCGTTGCCTAGGAGGCCGACGAACAATAAGAGGATTATGAGCCAGGCGACGGCCGTAGGGTCCTTCGGCGCATGTCCGCCCTCCCAGATAGCTCGTTCATGTGTGCGAAGATGTGCGCATGAATTGATGAGCCGCTGCTCGGTTTTCTGTGATTGATCATACCGGAGGTCGCGAGACCTCAGAGAAATCGTTTTCGGGATTCGCGGCGACAATGTATAGGCGTAACGCCATTATCTCGGCCGGGAAGTACATGGGAGACGAGAAGAGCGTTCTGCGATGGGGTGGTCTGGCCGGAATGATGGTTCCAATCTTCTTCATTCTTACCGCCGTCATACTACTCGCGTTGGTGCCACAGGAGCCTGCCGACCCCGAGGGATTGGTCATGAGGTTCCCCGAGGACAGAGCGGCCATTGCGGTGGGGGAGGGCTTCTACCTGGTGGCCGTCATCTTGTTGGTCACACTCTTCCTTGCCTTGTATCGGGCTCTTCGTGGGACAAGCGTCGCGACCGCTCTCTTCGGGAGCGGCCTGGGCCTTGTGGGTCTCGTAGTGCTCGCTGTCGGAGCTCTCCCGAATATCGCGTTCAACCCGATCTCCGACCTCTATCACGCTCCCGGAGCGACCCCCGAGGAGCAGGCGACGCTCGTCCTCATGTGGCAGTCGATCCAAGGCATATTCAATGAGACGGACATGGTAGGGTTCATCCTCATGGCGATAGGTTTCATCGTCCTCGGAGTGGCCATGCTCGGGTCCCCGGCCTTTGGCAAGCGCTTTGGCGTGGTGAGTATGGTGCTCGGGGTGGCTGTGGCCGTAGGGATGTCCATCCTCGGGGTCGAATCCGACTCGGTCATCCCCTTCGTGCTTATCGCCTTCATGGTCTTCCCTCTCATCTTCGGATGGAAGCTTTTTAGTCTATCAAAGGGTCTCCAGGGCGCATAGGGCTCAGAAGAGTGAAGAAATGAATGCGAACACAAGATTCAACGGAATTGATCCGAGAGTAATGCTTTCAACATTGTGGATATTTGTCTCGGTGAATTACATCTTTTCTGATGTTTTGACAACTGGACTGATTGCCGCCGATGCGATGCCCCCAGGCGGTGTTGAAATGACTCAAGAAACCGCGTTGGCCGGCGCATTACTCCTGGAGATTCCGTTTGCTATGATTGTCCTGTCCCGGGTATTGAAGTTTAGAGCAAATCGCTGGGCAAACATCATTGCAGGTGCAACATTGGCTGTGGTTCAAATATCAACGCTCTTCATTGGAACCCCAGAGCTGCATTACGTATTCTTCTCAATCATAGAAATTGCTACTGATTTGTTCATTGTCTGGTATGCATGGACGTGGATTAACCCTGTAGGTAGTCCTAATGTCAAGAATCTAACAAACTAATGGAAATGGTACCTTTGCAGCAGGGTCCAAGGGTTTGAGTGGGCCCAACCGGATTTGTGCCCACTGAAATGACTGGCTTGGTTTCCGAAGGTACAATACCCCCAATCCATGGCATCTTCGGAAGGGTATCGAAAACGAGGGGTTCGTAGCCCCTCACAAACCCTTTCTAATTCCCTCTCTATTGACTCTTCCTTCAATGCCGAAGATTGCTGTCAAAAATCACTCATAAGATGACTGGAGGACGCCGAACACTATATCATGTGTAACGGAGTTTAGGCAGGCTGGTAGAAGAATGATCTCACACAGAAAGACCGCAATGATTGTCGGAGCGTTGTTCATAATTGCGACGATTGCGGGAATGATAGGTGCTATCTTAACAGGGCCAATTACGGATGATCCAGATTATCTTGTTAACACTTCTGCACATGAAAACGAAGTGGCATTGGGAGCGCTCTCATATATAATCCAGGGAGTCGCAGTTGTTGGTATTGCGGTTATGATATTTCCCATCCTCAAAAAAGTTAATGAAGGTTTGGCTCTAGCGTACGTTGGCTTCAGGACTCTTGAGTGCGTAATCTTTATTGCTGTAGCAATGAGCCTACTCTCGCTATTGACATTAAGTCAGGAATTTGTAAAGGCGGGAGCTTCGGATGCCACCTCTTTTGTGGCTCAAGGCGCTGTATTGCTTGCACAACAAGAGTGGTCCAATATCCCAGTGGATATTGTTTTTGGCCTTGGTTGCCTGATGGTTTACTATCTATTGTATCAGTCAAAACTCGTTCCTCGACCATTGTCAGTTTGGGGGTTTATTGGAGGCACACTCATGTTAGTGACAGCCCCGCTGGCTGCGTTTGGGGTTATCAGTTTTCTTGATACGCCCTCGGTCTTGTTGAATCTCCCAATAGCCGTGCTTGAAATGGTTCTGGCGGTATGGCTGATAGTGAAAGGATTCAATCCATCTGCAATCACTTCCTAGTTTACCAAAGGATTAGTAGACTTGACAAGATGAGCACATCTAAACCAAAGAAGGGGGAGTATAGTGGAACTCACATGTAGCGGTAAGGCTTTAGTCGGGACGTTGCTCTTTCGTTCGATCTTTGGAGGGTATCTGATAGGAATGGATCAATACCGCTTTGATGATGTTGATAGCGCGTCGACAGTCCTGTTGATATATGGCTTGATAGGCATCTTCGCAACTCTGTTCCTCTTGGGCAAAAGATATGGACTCTTGGGCATAATAGGTCTTGATGTCATTTTCATAATATCACAGTCTGTTTTCACAATCGCTGCTTTAAGTAAAATAGCAGATGCAGGCTTGCATGACCCGCTTACGAATTGGTGGGCAACGTTGTTAATGTTCCTGTTCTCCATACTAACACTCATATTCGCTTTCAAAATCTACAGGGAAACCGGACAAAAGACTCCTTCTTGTTCCGGACAAGAGCCTTGATTATCCAATAGACAGCGAGGCTGAATACGATTAACAGAAGGACAAAACCGGCCAAAGTGCGGAGCCCAATGTAGACTGCCATTTCTCTCTGCTAGGTATCGCCTTTCCTCCCCTGTGGGCCTTTCCGAAGCGGGCAAGCATTCAAGAACTGTACCTTGAACACTGCTGAACGAAAATGTCTTCAGACAACGTTCCTTGACAAATGGATCCTATGCATTGTCGGCCAGATGGTTGGAGCGCGTCAGCACGTCTTCCTGCATTATTCTCAACATCATGTCAGGCTCTTCGAACATGGGGCTGTGGGCGGACTTTTCGAATGTGTAGAATCCTTTCAGAGGGGCTTGAATCTTCTCAAAGTAGGACCTGGCCTCCTTGATTGAGACCGTGTAATCGTATTCTCCAGAGCAGAAGTATATTGGCAGGTCCAGCTTGGTCACTATTTTGGTCAAGTCTGTTGCGATCATCTCGTTCCAGAAGCAACGATGGGAAAATGATTTGCCCTTCCAGATTGCCACTTTCTCGCGTATTGTGTATGCTCGTTCCTGCCACACCGGAATAAATATGCCAGTGAGCACAGACCTCATCTCATGCATCGTTCCGATGCCCAGGCCATGCATGGCCTTGTCCCGTAACGCCATATAGGCATTCGGCAATGGAACTTCCATAGATGGAGGATGTCTCTCCAATTTCCGCACCATCCTTGCGTCCCCCCTTTCACCATATTGTCGGACCATGAGCTCGTATGACTGTATCTCAGATCTGAGCTGGTATGCCATCTGGGCAACACCGATGTAGGCTTGGAAGAGCTCTGGCGCTCTTGCCGCCACTTGGATGCCGAAGAAGGTCCCTCCGGAATGCGCCATGAGGATGATCTTTTCTTTTCCGAAACGGTCGCGCAGGTAGTTCGTGACCGCCAGCGTATCGGATATCATCTGCTCCACGGTCATATTCTCTGGGGACATTCCAACGTGATAGGAGAGGCCAGAACCACGTCTTTCCCACCAACAGATCGTAAAATGCTCTTCGAGGCCCAGAGGGTATCTCTGGGTGAGGAAGTACTCTGGCATTCCTGCCCCTCCGTGAAGGAATAGAATGACAGGATTGTTCACATTGTTGCCTTTGATGAACATCCCCTGCCGCTCTCCATTGATGTCAACATGGACCTTTTCCGAGATGCTGCCTGCCAGCGGGGTTCCGTCCTTGTCCAAGATAGGTGCCATTTTACCTGGGCTCCAAAGGAGGAGGACACAGAATAGCAGAAAGACACAGAAAGAAAGGGAAAATATCACAACCCACATGGTCCCCACACATGATAAGAATGACCGTCATTTTATAAATCTTTATCAATCAAACGGAACTCCATTCATTGAATCACCCTCTCGTCCAGGCATGGGACGCCGCTGCCGTATCGAAATCCGAGAAACCGTTGTTAGGTTTTAGCCAGTCGGAAAAAAGCGGGCCCGGTGAGATTTGAACTTCCGGGACTGGCTGAATTCTAACAATGGGGTCATAGATTTCGTGAGAGAGTGCACCAAACCCTTTCTGTTCTTTCCTCCCCCATGGGCTTTTCCGTTGACTCCACAGCGACATACGCACGACCCTGAAGTATCTCGGCCTCGACCATGAAGACATAGGTGAAGCAATGAAGCAATATGCCCAGTATCAGAAAGCGGTCGCTTTTCCGAAAGTGGAAAGAATCGAGCCTGAGCCAGAGGATGAGAATGGGCCCAACCGGATTTGAACCGGTGATCTACGCCGTGTAAGGGCGTTGTCATAACCACTAGACCATGGGCCCGTGCGGGGTCCAACGCTCTATCCAGTTTTTAATGATTGCCAGGCGTTTGATGCCTTTGCCGTCTCTCCGAACCCCTTCCCGAAAGCCGCCAGGTTCTCTTCCTGCTTCGACTGGATGTTCATCTTGATGGCTTTCTCGAAATGATCCCGTTGTAGACCTGTAATGCCCGTGCCTGCTAGGGCGCCGACCATTACGACGTTCGTAGACATTTTGACGCCCTCTTCCTCGGCCAACATCATTGCATCTACCGCGATGAAATCCTTCGCGGACTGCATGACGCTCGCCCGAACCTCCTCCAGGGTCGGGTACTTGAGCTTCCGACTCGAGACGCTCAGCGGAACGATCCTCTCTGTCGATGAGATGACAATCGTCCTCTTGGAAGCGTTGCACGCCGCCCGGGCTGTCTCGAGCAGCTCGAATGAGAGGATGACATCCACCTTGCCGGCAGGTATCAACGGGCTGTGGACATCGCCTATCCGAGCGGTGCACACAACGGAACCCCCTCTCTGAGCCATCCCGTGGGTCTCGCTCAGAAGCACGTTCTTACCTGCAAGGAGCGCAGCGTCGCCGATGATTTTCGAAGCCGTGATTATCCCTTGTCCCCCCACTCCGACCAGATAGATGTCGGGCATCACTTCCCCTCCTTGATGGCTTTCGAGGGGCATATCTGGGTGCAGACCCCGCAGCCTGCGCATGATGTCTCGTCGATGCTCTGGACCTTGTCAATGCTAGATATGGCAGGACACTGGAACTTGTCCACACATGTTCTGCACTTGTTGCAGATTGTTTGATCGATGTGAGGTTTCTTGGCCATGACGCCCGTCTTGTCCCTCCTTGCGAGAAGGATACACTCCCTCCGGGCGATTATGACGGAGACCCCTTCCTGAGTCACAGCCTCCTTGACGGTCTCCGTGGTCGTTTTGATGTCGTATGGGTCCACGACCCTCAACCACTTCACACCGCACCCTTTCACGATATCCTCGATTGAGACCGCGGTGATGTCGCAGCACGAGGGTCCGACAGCGCTCCCAGGATGGGGTTGATGCCCCGTCATGGCTGTCGTGCGGTTGTCCAAGATCATGAGGAGGAACTTGTGCCCGTGGTGCACGGCGTTTATCAGGCCGGGAATACCTGCATGGAAGAAGGTCGAGTCGCCGATGAAGGCTATCACCGGCGCATCGTTCACCATCGCGAGCCCTCCGGCCGTGCCGACGCTAGATCCCATACAAATGAGCAGGTCTGCGGTGCTGTACGGAGGCGCGACCCCGAGCGTGTAGCACCCGATGTCCGATGCGAATATCGCCTTCTTTCCCACTGCCTTGTTGACGGCGAAGTAGGTGGCTCCATGAGGGCACCCTGCGCACAGGACGGGCGGCCGTCCCGGCAGCCCACCTTGGATCATCGGCACATTTGTCGCCTCACCATTGATGCCGAAGGCTTTCAGGATGGCAGCTTCCACGATGTTCTGATCGAATTCATGCGCACGTGGGAGGGCACCATCCGATTTTCCGATTATCGTGGTCTTCAGAGATCGTCGCTGGGCGAGCGCGCGGACGGCATTCTCCAGAATGGGCTCGAGCTCCTCCACGACGAGCGCAACCTCGTGGCTCTTCAGGAAGTCGCCGACCAACTTGGACGGTAGCGGATGTGAGAAGCCGAGCTTGAGGACATCCACTTCGATGCCAAGCGAGTGCACGGAATCCATCGCGTAGTTGGATCCTGCCGATGACGTTATGATCCCCCGTTTCCCGTTCTTTCCGATCCGGTGCACCTCATTGAACTTTGAGATCTCGGCCAGGCCCTCGGCTTCCCTAAGCTTCTCGAGCAGGACCAGATGTCGCTCCCGTGCGACCGCTGGAACGGTGACGAATCGGCTAGGGTCCTTCACGAATTCCATCTTCTTCCGGCCCTTCACGATCTCCCCGACGGTAACCGGTCCTCGCACGTGGGACACACGGGTCGTGGTCCTCACGATCACCGGCAGCTCCAGCTTCTCCGAGAGCTCGAACGCCTGTTTCGTCATCTCGTAGCATTCCTGTGGGTTCGAAGGTTCAAGGAGCGGGAGTCCGGCCAACAGAGCGTAGTACCTGTTGTCCTGCTCGTTCTGGCTCGAGTGGCAGGACGGATCGTCGGCGGTCACCAGGACGAAGCCTCCTCTCGTGCCTGTGTAAGCGAATGTGATGAGAGCATCCGCTGCAACGTTGACTCCGACATGCTTCATGCTCACAAGGGCCCTCACGCCGGAGGTCGCGGCGCCTATGGCGAACTCGGTCGCGACCATCTCGTTCGTTGAATACTCGAAATAGATCCCAGCATCCTTCGCCACGCGTGCGAGGGCATCGCCTATCTCCGACGCGGGCGTCCCAGGATATGTCGTGGCGACGGAGACCCCGGCCTCCAGGGCTGCGCGCGCGATGGCCTCGTTGCCGAGCAAAAGCACCTTCGAACCGGGAGTCGCTTCCAGAATGCGTTCCATTGTCTCGAAGTGATTGGACCCGTAGTGGAAATACCTTTCTTGCGGCCTCAAACTAGCGTAACAAGGCGCAATTGGTGAGTCGAGCGTCACCTCGGAAAAGCTATTGGAGGAGGAAAGGAATCCGGGTGAGGCGTTAACATGGCCGAAACGTCTCTGGTCGCTATAGTAATCATGGTAATAGTGATTATGATCATCATGTTCGCTCTTATGGCGAGCGCGTTTGCAATCATCAAGCCCAATGAACAAGGGCTCTATTCTCGAATGGGGCGATTCATCGGAGTTCTCTCTCCAGGCATGAATTTCATCACTCCCCTCGTGGGTGAGGTCAAGAGGGTCGACATGAGCATGCAATCCCTTACGCTTTCATTTGACGACCTACTAAGCGACAAGAGCACGCGACTCGCCCTGAAGATGAATGTTCATTATAGGATCACTGACCCCAAGAAGGCTGTAATTGAGACCCCGAACTACATAGATGTCGTGAAGCAAGCCGCAGAAACATCTATCCGACTGCTCATGAGAAGCTTGGACGAGGATCAGGTTTGGGCTAATTCGAATCGGATCAAAGAAACACTGAGAGCTGAAACCGAGAAAACCACATCCAAGTACGGGATCGCGATCAGCATAGTGGAGTTGCTCCCATAGGGGAGGAAAGTGCCTCTTAGAGGAGCGGATGTGAAGTGGGAATTGCGGTGGAAGAGCAGACCTTGAAGGCGAAGCGGGAACGGATCACGCTGGTCCTGCGTCTTATTCTGGTGATCGCTGGGGCTTTCGTCATGATTGTCGGGGCCTCTGGGATACTCGGCCGCGCCGTTCTAGATACGCCGATTCATGACAACCTAGGCTTCTTCATCCTTCTGATGGGAGGGGGCGTGCTCGTGCTGACTGGTGTGTTCAAGACGGGCTTCTTCATAGGTTTCTTCATCCAGTCTTTATAATGGCCAGATTGTGACAAGAGGATCACACGGAGGAGCCTCGTCTCGGAAAAGCCCCGCTGTAAAGGGTTTGTGGGGGGACGATTTGAGAAGCCTCAACTGCTGGGTAGTGGTTCCACGATTTTGAAACCGAGGGAAATACCTTTTCCAGCTATCTCCAAGGACACGCTTTGCTCAATCCCCAACCAGCATTCTAGTGTGCATGGGCCGCTCGGGAGCGATTCGGCATTTTCATATAGCCTCACCAAGTTCGAGTCCCTGTGACGGGAAGGACCGCCTCAGAGAAGATTCTTGGACGAGCTTCCAGGCGTCCCGATGCAAGGTCAGGAGACGTAGTTGAGGCCTGCCCAGATCTCGCCATGTCTCACGAAAACACCTTCCTCATTGGCAAATCCTTCGCATCCTTCGCCCTCGCGTACCCGTGGGACCCGAGCAAGATAGTCATCGTCTTGGACCACAGGACCCCGGCGAACACAGCGACCACTGCGTCTGTCCATGCGCACATACGCGCGCTTGTCAAAGAGTACGGCATCGAGAAGTTCTTCGACGCTGGAGAAGGCATATGCCACCAGATCATCGTCGAGGAGAGGCTGGTCAGACCTGGCCAACTCGTACTCGGCACGGATTCGCATACCACGACCGCCGGCGCGGTCGGGGCGTTCGCGACGGGCATAGGAGCCACCGAGATGGCTGGCGTGTGGGCGACCGGGAGCCTTTGGCTGAGAGTGCCGAGGACCATTCAGATCGAGCTGTCCGGTCGTCTGTCAACTGGATCTTATGCGAAGGATGTCGCGCTCGACCTGACGCGGAGGTTGGGTCCCTCCGGCGCCGATTACAGATGCCTGGAGTTTGCAGGAGATGCGATCCCTTCCATGACGGTGTCGAGTAGGATGGTCCTGACCAATATGGCTATGGAAGCCGGTGCGAAAGCGGGGATGGTCGAGCCGGACGTAGTCACGACCGATTGGTACAAGGGGCATGAGGCTAACCTCGACGTTGTGCTGTCCGATAAAGATGCCAATTACGAGGACAGGGTCAAGATGGACATCTCGGGGCTTCCACCAATGGTTTCCGGGCCACACAAGGTCGAGCATGCCAAGAGCGTCGACAAGATGGAGGGCATAAGGGTCGACCAGGCCTTCATAGGGACTTGCACCAACGGTCGTCTGGAGGACCTCCTCGCGGCCGCCAGGGTCCTCAAGGGCAGGAAGGTGCATCCAGGTTGCAGGCTCATCGTGGCCCCCGCCTCACGGAAGGTACTGATAGAGGCAATCGGCAAGGAGGCGGCTCAGACGATCATCGCAGCCGGTGGCACAATCCTCCCGCCGGGTTGCGGCCCATGCCTGGGCTCTCACGAGGGCGTACTCGGAGCGGGTGAGGTCTGCATCTCGTCTAGCAATAGGAACTTCCGGGGACGGATGGGCTCGGATGAGGCCGAGATATATCTTGCTAGCCCGGCTACGGTGGCGGCCAGTGCCGTCGAGGGCAAGATAACCGATCCGAGGAGGTTGCTCGTATGAGTGGCCAGGGAAGGGTCTGGAAGTTCGGGGACGACGTGAACACGGACCTGATAATCTCGGGGAAGCATCTCGACAACTACGACCCCGCCCACCTCGCTTCTCACGCGATGGAGGGGGCGAACAAGGATTTCGCCTCGGTGGTCCGCCAAGGGGACATCATCATCGCCGGCGCGAACTTCGGCTGCGGTTCGAGTAGGGAGCAGGCCGTGATGGCGCTCAAGCACTGCGGCATTGAAGCGGTCATAGCGAGGTCGTTCGCCCGGATATTCTATCGAAACGCGATCAACCTCGGGCTAACGGTCGTGGTGTCCCCGAACGCAGCCGACGTCTTTCAGGATGGGGATTCGGTGGCGCTCGACCTTCCAGGCCATCGCCTCGTTTCGATTACAGGCAATCGCTCGTCAGACCTGGAGCCCGTGCCAGCCCATGTGAAGCTAATCCTTGACGAGGGGGGCCTCGTGCCCTTCATAAAGAAGCGGCTCAAGGAGAACCGTTTCACCGTCGATATGGAACTGGTGACGCAGGCGCGGAGACTTCATGGGTCGCCATCCGACAATGCCCCAGAGCCTCCATAATCATATAATACGCCCGGCCAATCCCTGTTCCAGGGCCCGTGGGGTAGCTAGGACATCCTATTGGCCTTCGAAGCCGAAGACCCGGGTTCGAATCCCGGCGGGCCCGCTTTCAAATCATCCAGCAACCGCGAGGGAAGGACCAGCTTCTTGTGGACACAATCAGTTTTCTGATAGAAATATGGAATAAGAAAGGGTTTGGACCCGGGTCGATCCCACTGATGGGGTCTCCCGGTTCGACACATACCTGGTTCACTATGGCACGTACGTGATCGTCCCGCCTGGGCCTTGGGTGACCCAACACCAGATCCCCACTCCCGGGTTCACTATAAAGTTGCTCACCCCGGGCAACGCGGAGATCCACGAAACATACTTCCCAGTGGCCGGGTTGTACCACGCTACCATCGTGATGACCCCAGTGCCCGAATACATCTTGGGGACGTCTGCCGCCTTCACTGTCGTCTTCATTGATTCGAAGCCGATTGTTATCCAGCCACCCGCCGACGGGACAGTGAACGCGTAGCTCTGCGCTGTGGTCGGGATGATTCCCGATATATTGCACTGTCTCGTGCTGGCTGCCCAGATCCAGTATCCGACGTTCGGCGCGAGGGTGAAGTCCAGTGTCGGCGGACCGCCCTTGATGTAAGTCTTGTCGTACTTCTGTAGTGCGGGGGCCCATTGGGAAATCATGTCACCAGCCTTAATGCCGGGGAGCGTGCTCGCCTTGTATCCTGCACCGACGAGAGGCACCGACACGAAGTTCCAGCCAGCGACCAGGTTGAGGGTGAACGGACCAACCATCACCGGGATGCTGTGGAACACATCAAGGCTGTTGTTCCTGTCGGTCGCCGTTATGGTCCTGGCACCAGCCGTGAACGTCACTGTCGTGTTCACAACGCCATTGCTTCCGGGCCTGAACCACAATGAGGACGCGCCTAGTGTCGTACCAGCGGTCGCAGTGAGGTCGATAGTGCCGTTCCAGTCTGTCACCGTTGCACCAGTGTTGCTCTTCGCGGTCATCTGCAGGTGGTAGGTCTGTCCAGCGACGTATGGCCCCGCTTCCTGGATCGCCATCGTGTAGTCGCTGACGCGCATCAGGTCGAAATTGAAGCTCGGTGCACCAGTCGCGTTCAGCTTCGGGAACGTCGGGTTCTGGTTCCTAACGAAGGTCATAGGGCCGGTCAATGTGAGAGTCTTCGTCGCGTGGTTGTAGTACGTGGCGCTCCGGAGGTTGTACGGCGCGCCATAGCAGTTCCCAAGACCTATCTCTCCCCACACAAGGTGGTCGTTGAGCTCAATCATCTTGTTGGCATTGAGGGTGTCCTGAACCCATGTGCCTGCGTACGGCATATACCCTGCGGAGGACTTGCCCTCCGCGGGGAGCTTGACGACGATCTTCTCATTGGCCAGAAGGCTCCAGTTCATCGGAGGGTAGTAGTAGGCTACTCCCTTTCCGTAGTTATTGTTGCCAGGGCTATATGTCGTGTACAACGGCCAGGGGGCCAGCTTTGGCGGCTGGTACCCCGCGTATCTGGAGGCCCACAATGTAGCTGGGTGGCCGGCAGTGTTGGTCGTGTAGTCGAAATGCAGGACGTCGAGGAGCCAGGCGGGACTGTAGAAGCCCGTGTCCTTCGACGCGGCAATGTTGTACGTGGCGACATAGCGGCACCGGATGTCTGCTCCACTGGGGGACGCGCTCCCGTTAAGGTAGAGGTCCTCAGGGGTAGTCACCAGTTTCGACTGCACGCCAGCCCGGTCCAAATACCTGCACATCAGTATCTCAAGGCCATATCCGATACAACCGACCCTGAGGACGAGCTTGTTGGCGGTTGAGTTTATCATATCCACCGTCAGGAACATGTTCAAAGGAGCGTAGGCTATGTCGTAGTCGTAGCCCGCGTAGATATCGTTGGGCCCGCCGGGGCCGTACGAGCTGGGGCCACTGCCATCATTCGTCCAGTAATCCGACCAAGTCTTGTTCATCTTGCCCAAGTTGGCGCCGGTGTTGTTGGCGTTGAACTGGGTGATCAGACTCGCGCTTCCAGTCAGGTTGAGGTACTTCTTGGCAGCCGCCCGGTTGTATTCCACCCTGCCCTGGAAGTCGTTCATCCAACCGTCGTTCGAGTTGGGACCGGCGAAGTTGAGCTGGGACGGATCCATACCGTAATATGATTTCCAGTAGCCCGTTCCATTCCGTGCATCTGAGACGTCCTCGTTGGTCATGTAGTCGATATAATACGACCAGTTGACCCAGCCACCAGACATCGCATCATTGGTCGCATATGGCTTCGCCAGGATGGGGACGAACCGAAGGGGCATGTTCGGACCAGTCGAGATCGTGGTCAGGCTAGGTGAATCGATCGCTACCCTGTAGAAAGAGTACAGACCATACGTCATGGTCGGTACGGCACTGCCGGCTAACGGATACTCGGCGCTGTACGGGTTATAGCCGATGACGAATGGGTACGAAGTCCGCACTTCGACATCGCCGTATTTGATTTGCCTTCTTTCCCACCAGTTGTTCAATCCGAGGGTGTCGCTATGGTACGAGCCAGTCGAGGTCCTTACCTTCACATAGGACTCCAACATATTGGATATCGTGAAATTGTTATAGTGTGTGCCGCCGATCGCTATCTGGGCGGTGTTATCCTCTGTCTGCAAGGTGTCATCCGTCGGGGCGGTCTGCGTCGATTTGTCGAGATTCGACTTCAGCGCTGGCGCGATCATCACGAATCCCGCAGCCACCATGATCGCCACCATGGCGAATGCCGCGAACTTCTTCCACGGCGCGCCCGACGAATTCTTCAGCGCGATCTTGCTCTCGATCGCACTTGATTTCGAGGACGGAATATCCACATGTCCTAAGTCACTCACTATATCATTTTGAGAAAACTGTGCGTTACGCACTATACTTTCCCCCCGTCGTGCATGCCTCTTATCATATATCAACTGTTCTTCTTCGAGATGGATACTGACTACGCTGAAAAGTGTTCATTCGCCTTATATATTCGGCCTCCCCCCGTTGTTGTAGAGCATCCCGGTTCCGGGGGTCCTCTTCGGTATGGACGTGATTGGGAGGCGGGCCGTACGAACACGCCTAGATACGCTTTCGAAGTGCCGCGCAGGAAATGGTCTTTGAAACCGCAGGTTCACATGAAGCTGCACGGTCAAAGGACGCCGTAATGAGCGTCATCAGGCATGTACGACAATGTTCCGCCTGGGCCGGCAGTGATCCAGACCCAGTATCCCAGCCCTGGCACCAGTAGGAAGTTGTTGGGCCCCGGCACGGCAATGATGCAGACGTGGTAGCGACCGGCGGGCTCATAGTATGCTACCAAAGTGACGGCTCCACTTCCCGAGTACATCGTGGCGATGTCGCTCGCGTGGTAGACCGCATTCACGCCCAAGAAGCCTGCTGCTATCCAGCCGCCCGTCGTGGGTAGGTTGAACGACTTGCTCTGCACGGTCGTCGGAACGCTTCCGTAGAGGTGGAGCGTCTTCGCGGCAGCTACCCAGATCCAGTAACCGGTGCTCGGAGCGATGGTGAAGTTGGCCGAAGGTGGCGAGATGCCCTTTATGTATGTGTGATCGTAGGACTGTGTCGTCGAGTTCCATGAAGAAATCATGTCACCCGTCGCCAGGCCGAGAGTGCTCGCCTTGTATCCGAAACCGGAAAGAGGCAATGATATGAAGTTCCAGCCAACCGCGAGGGCGAGGTTGAACGCGACCGAGGCCGTCGCCGATCTCGACACGTTGTGTCCCGCAATTCCCTTCAGGTCGTCGACATACACCGTGAAGGTGTACATCCCGGCCTTGGCATAGACGTGCGTCGTGGACGCACCTGCCTGCAACGGAGTACCGTCACCGAAGTTCCAGGTGTATCTCATCGGGTCGCCATCCGGGTCGAATGCGACGGCCGAGAACGGTGTGGAATTGCCTGCCCACACCTTCTTGTTCGTCAGTGGGGTGACCGACGGTGGGTCGTTC
>Ga0315281_10005963_pt1 | contig 17375 bp, 12 predicted proteins | sample YL17G07_0_MG_FD_204540 | JGI IMG/M metagenome (GOLD analysis project Ga0315281, IMG submission 204540) | Sediment microbial communities from Yellowstone Lake, YNP, Wyoming, USA - YL17G07_0 | ecosystem: Environmental > Aquatic > Freshwater > Lake > Sediment | place: USA: Wyoming | collected...
GGCTGAAGCGGGAGGACAAGCCGCTCTATGATAACATGCGAAGGGGGATAGTGTTGTGGGAGAAAGAATGAGTGCCGAGCTAACCAGATTGCTGAGAGAACGGAAGTTGCTCAGAATCAGAGCGGACAGAAAACTGGTTTCCAAAGAGATGGAAGCGGCTAGCTACGACCTAAGCATTCGAAGCCCAGACGATTGAAGCTGTCTTCTCGAACTGTGAATCAGTTGAGCGAACTCCACAGAGATCATACATGGATCTTCGGAGACGGGACGCTTCGCACATACCAACATTTCCTTAGAAACTTCGAAATGAGGAGAAAAGACGCAGCAAAACGGCTCGGAAATCCGCGCTTGAACGCCATCAGCTTCAGAACGCTACGTCGCTTCAAAGCTACGATGGAGTATCATCGGACCAAAGACATCCTTCACGTAATGCAGCTGTTGGGTCACAAGAGTATCAAGAATACACTCGTCTACACGCACCTCGTGGATTTCGGAGGAGACGAGTTCGTCTGTAAGGTCGCAAAGAGCGTGGACGAGGCAGAGGCGTTAGTGGAAAGCGGATTCGACTATGTGACAGACGTAGATGGTATGAGACTGTTCAGGAAACGGAAGTGAGACGACGATGATGAATGAACGGTGGCTTAGGTGGGCGATAGCTCGCTACTATCGTTCGTTGAACTACAAGGTCTCCATGAAGCCAGTGCGGGTTGGAAACGCCATGGTGGACGGTGTTGCAATTGGTCTAGAAGGCCAGCGGATTGCGATTGAAGTCAAATCGCCACGTGACGATATCGTTCGTGGCATTGGACAATGTTGCGAAGCGTTGGCTATGGGATATAGTCGAGCAGTCCTCGTCACAACGCTGAGAGTCGCCAAGAAGCTGAGGAAGCGAGTATTTCAGCGGAGAGGTATGAAGCTGATTGGGATCGATGCGAAGGCTCGGGTTCACAGGTACGACCCTGACGGCTGGAGACTACTCCGATAAGCATTTGCGGGCCACCTCTCCCGATTATTATGGCTATAGTAATCGGTGCTCAAACTCGGCGTTTTGTGCTTGTTTTTTTGGTCTGAAAGTGGCATGTTTCAGCCAGCTGGAATATGTCGGTCACCGCAGGAAGGGAGGCACCACCATACGATTCCAAAGCCATTTAGCTTGTCGCTAGGCTGGTTCTTTACATGAGTGCAATTGCCTCGCTCAGAATGATCTGAATGCAGGGCCGATGAGCAAAAGCTTTGAGAACGCTGGCCTGCATCATCAGCATAGTGATTGGCCTTGGACCGCAACGAGGCCGCGCAGAAGTTTGTTAGGTCTAACCTGAAGCTCATCCTCAGTCCTGACCCGTTTCCCGAAAACATGTACAAGGATGCGAAACGGGACTATTTCGTTGTTCAGCTTAAGAGCTCAGTCGGCATGCCGAGAGATCCCGAGATTGCAAGCCAATGCATCATGTACCTCTTCAAGACAAAGCAAATCACAAGCGATGAGAAACTGAAGTTCATCTTGGAGCTTCCTTTCTTCAAGTCGCACGTGCATGACAGTACTCTCTTCGAAGAGTATCTTCACGTAAACACTGGCAAACCCTCCGTGCCCATCGATCTTGGTCAAGTATCCAGACAAGAGTACGTGTCATCAATTGAAGAGAAAATGGAGCAGAAAGTGATAGAGAAGAGATCTGAACAGATCGAACAAGCGATGCAGGAGAAGTGGAGGGAATATGAATCGCTTCCCTCTGTGCTCGATGACAATGAATTTGCGGAACCACAGCCTGAAGAAAAACCCGAGTCAGCTACTGAGTACGTGGCTTGGTGGAAGCATCTTGGACTCACCGCCGATCCGTTTCCGTCCGAGGAAGGATTGGCAGGAATAGCTAAGGACCTATACGACAAAGTGGTGCACAAGACAGGCATCCTCAATCGATACCTCAGCTACGAGCAAGAAGCACGCTCTGAACTGTTCAAATCAACAGTTTTCTTTGGCGAGTTCGGATCTGGCAAGACGACGTTTTTCGAGTTCCTGAGAATGATACTCATCAAGTCGGGCATACATGGCATCTACATTCAATTGTACGGCGAACCGGATACACACAGTTTCAGAATTCGGTTCCAAAGGAAACTCTTGGATGCTCTGTGTGATCTATATGAGAGCCTCAGAGCCACAAACCCCAGATCATGGGTATCTTCGCAACAAGCAGACGACGCCATAGCGTCCTTGATGAAAGAGATCGGGGGAAGCTTCGTAGTCTTCATTGACGACCTCCACAAGGACCGGGACAATTTCCCGATTGCAATGAATTTCATAAGCACTCTGCAGACTTTCAAGTCTGAGCTAATGCGTGCTCAGCCAGACCTTACCTTGGCTTTCTATATTGCAGGATCTTTGGACTGGGAGCGAGCCATAAGAGCGGACATAGCCAGGTATTCTGGGTCTTTTTCTAGGCAAGAAGTAATGCCTCCACTTACGCCCGAAGCTGCGAAGGAAATGCTCGATCTACGATTCCAAGCTTTCTCGCTAAATCCGGAAAACAGCAGGGCAGTGGAACTCGATCGAATCCGTCAGATCTATCGCTACATGCAGAATAATCATCTTCCGATAACGTACAGACAATTCATAAACACAGTAGTCTCAGAGTTCCGAGACGGCAAGTTCGACGTCTTGACTGCCAACCCAATCCAGATTCCGACAGAGACGCTGAACGCGATAAGGAGCCTGATTGAGTCTGTACCGAGATTGAAATCATCATTCAATTTGCTGTTGTTCGGTGGAGGAATCCAGAAGACCGAGAACCGGCAGAGGTCTATTCAAGTTCTAATCAAGATCTATCTAGAGAAGGGAATCGGTGAAGAATCTCCACACTTCAAGGAAAGAGAGAACCGATTCTTCTTCCAACGCCTGGCTAGATCCGGGCTCGTACAGAAATCAAAGCTATCAGAGTCACGATTCAAGTGGGTGGTTTGCAGGGAGCTTGTGGAGAAGAACAAAGAGATCCTGAACAAGTACAACCTATCACTCGAAGACTACCTTCCACAGATCTATGGAGGCAGCACTGTCACAATAGGGCGAGGAAAGACAGAGAACGAAGAGATCAGGCAAATACGTTTCTTCTTGGATTCCCCGATTGCCATTAAGGAAGTGAGGGGTTTTGTCGAAGAATCAGTGCGACTGCACGCTGCAATATTGCAGGACGAAGGTACTCCTCTCGACCGGACCGAAGATGTCGAAGGCCATATCGACAGATGCAGGAAATCCCTAGCTGTCTTGACTCGAGGAGCCTTGGCAGCGCAAGGGATCGACCTAGGGCCCAGGAGTGACGAGGACGTCTTGGCGTGGTGGAAGGACTCTTGGCACCCCCTTGAGGAAATCTCAGAGTTCATCAATGTAGGAAAAGCTCAAGAAAGGAAGCCTCAAGAAAGACTGTTCTACGCGTGCAGCATCTACAGGCAAGCGTACAGTGAGATATTCAACTTTCTCAAAGACCAATGTGACAAAACACGGTACCTCAGAATCGTCCAAGCAAATCTAACGAACTATGAAATCAAGCAACTGAATGAGATCAGGGGGCTCCTAGCTTCGGGGGACTACTATGATGCAGCCGAGCTGACGACGAAGATGAACGAGAGGAAGCTTCGACTGTTTCTCTTCAACATCTTTCGACTGCTCTATGGCGAACAGACGCAATCTCGCCTGAACCGTTTGGACAGAAACACGCGCGAGTACGTTCTACGCAATATCGCGAAGGATACTGAGCGGGATTTCTCCATAGCAACAAACGAATTTGAGCAAGTCAACAGGAGCGACTACAAGTCATTCATACTTCCCGCCGGGGAGGGAATAGGAAGTCAGAACTGGAGTGAGGTCTTCTGCCGAGTTTTCTATCCGATGAGTGAGCTTGAGGTTCGAGATTTCTTCGAAAGATTCTGCGACATCAACATACAGGTCGGCCATATGAAAGAAGGTTCAATAACCGCTGAACAGCAGACTCGAATCTTCGACTACGTTCGTAGATCACAAGAGATTGTTCAGAGACTGAACAGAACCTATCGAAATATACTGGAGAAATGTCTCTATCATGGCAGAGACGGCTCGGAGCTCTACATAAGTTTCTTCAACTTCAAGGATAGGCTAGGTCTGAAACCGATCCTTCTAGATGCCCAGACTGTTGTGAGACTCAGCGAGCAGTTCTCATCGAAGCCCGAGTTCACCGTGGATCTGGAAGATTGGCATCAGATAGAGCAGTACTACGCAGTAAGCTACCCCGTGTTTGTCGCCTTCCTATCTCGATCGATAAGACAAACTCAGGATGACCTGTTGAAAACCAAGCTCAAGGTCGAGATCAAAGGGGTCAGGGGATGCGTTATCTCCTTGCGGATTCAGACTTTGACGCCCATAGAAACCGAGAATGGCACAAAGCTTCTGAATAACGAGGAATTGAAACGATACTTGGAAGGGAGAGACTAATCAAAGATCTGGAGTCGCGTTCGCTCCACGGGTTATCAACACAGCGCGAGCTCTCGCAAATTGGGTTATCGGGAACACACAAGTTGACTCAAGTTGAACATCATATGGGTTCCATAAGCAACTCTAGACTACACTATTCTGATGCCTGAGACGCGCCCACGAACCTGATTCCACCCATCCTGTCTGGGTCCCGCACATGTGTCCAATAGCGAGCCATTTTGGACACCAATTTCAAGTTCAAAACGGGCGGTTTACGCACCGCGTATAATAGTACTATGAACGGTGCATCGCAGGGAGCAACCGCTGCTCATATGCGCAGATTCTACAAGAAAGCATGAGAAACTCTCAGCCGACAAGTACTATCTGCGAATTCGGCAGGCAGTACGAAGTCTGGGACTGCCCCTTCTGCGGTGAGAGCAATATCAGCATGACGAAACTGAAAAACGTTGGTTCTCACGAGGACGCATACGACGATGGCCGCTCATAGGTGCTAGTCGTCCACGTTTTCCTCATCATCTTGAGTAGACGGATTGCATCTCCAAGTTGAAACACCGACCTAGCGAATTTGTGTCTGTCTACACCGAGTCTCTGAAAGTAGAGCAAATTTCCGTCAAGGAGGAACTTGATCCCTGAAACGTTCTCTGATAACTGCAAGAGTCGGATGAGGTGAAGGAGTATCTCTTTCTGCTCGCTCTTTTCCGACCTAACAAGATTCCACCTTTTTAGAAGCCCCCATGCGAGCGGGTGAATGTAGAACAATTTTCCCTCGTCCTGAACCACTGCTGGGAACAGCTCATTGATTGCAAACTCGAAAGGATTGCTAATGACCTCAGACAACGACCTCTCCACTTTGAGCATCCTGTGGATATTCAGATATGCTTCTCTCACCTGCGAAGAGATATCTGCGACAGTCCCTATCTCGGCAAGTGAATCCGAATTTGCAAATTTGAAGTCAACCATCATCCCAATCAATGCTGTAAGAATGTCATGGTATGATTCGACGTAGTCGTAATCTGCGATTACTGTCAAAATAGAATTTCTGAAGTGTTGTTCGTCGTGCGTCTGTGTCACCTCGGCTACAACTCCGTTGATGAAACTTGATGCAAGGTTGGGTCGTGGAAGGATTTGCTCAGCCAAGTCGGAATCAAGTATTGCTGGAAATGACTGGAAAAAGAACCTGTTATCCTTCATGATAAGACCTCTGAGCGTGACATTCGTTCCATCGATAACCTTCCCCTCTAGGAAAAATCGGCCGGGCCTGTTGATTTCTTCTATTATATACAGACTCTTTGATATCTTTACTTGGGAACTAATTCTTGCTCGGCCATGAAGGAAGTGAGTTGATGGCGAGAAACCTGGAAGTGGAAACGTCCAGTACAATAACCGGAAGTACTTCTCGAAATACGCCGTCAACGTTGGGTCCACAGGCTGCGGGTCTGACTCGTTCTGTAGGATGAAATTCATGCTGGAGAATTCCGCAGGTTTGGACGCACATGGCAGCTCCCAGCAGAGCGCATTAGAGTCAGCAAGAGGAGTGTTCACAGGGTTGAAAAATCCGGTTGCACGCTCGCCCCATAATTTGAGCACGCTCATCAGATTCAGGCTGGAAAAGAACACCGGCACGAGCCCAAGATTTGCAAAGAACCTCTCACCAACTGGATAATTCCTGTGAGATCTGAACTTGCAGATAGGATGGGACAGCATTATATAGATTGGAAAATGAAAGGCAGCTCTGAATGCGAGGTTGCCTGCCTCATCTGGAGTCTTCATCACATCAAGCCTCGTGAACCGAGATGAGTCCTTACAGCTCTTGACAATCTGTTCTGTCTTGAGAACATAATCAAGATACATTTTCTGATTGAATTTCTTCAGAAGGACCGCAAGATGCTGTTCATTTGCACCGTCCATTCTCTCACCCGTTTGGACCACCTTTGACACTCTCAGAATTCGCGGACAACCTATCGAGAAGTTCGCCAATGTGGTATGCGGTTCTTCCAGACAACCTTAACATTAACTCATGATTCGCAACCATTCCTTTGAACGAAAGGTTCGCCGAACCAACAAGCGCGGTTGTGTGGTCAATCACGATTAGCTTCGCATGAAGGTCCTCTCTTTTGTCTTGCGGATTGAAATCCTTAAGGACAAAACTACTGTGTTTGCTGGCAAGCTCAAGAAGAATTTTCCGAACGGACTCGCGCTGGTTTGAGAATCTGTTTACAATCAACAGAACGCGAATGCCCCTCGCCAGCACACCTCTCAATAGTTCAAAGAATTCGTACTCGTCAGAATTCTCGCCAATGGCATATGCCGCAATCTGAATCTCACTTTCAGCCTTGGAGATAGAATCTTTTACCAGTGACCAGATTGAACTCAGCCCTCTGCCAAGCCAGAAGTTTCCCGTAACAGCAATTTCTGGTCCTGAATCAGGTGACACTAGATACTACCTCTCAACAGATTTCTATCCAAGTACATGTTCCTGTTGGAACAGGATGTTTCCGAGAGCAAAAGGCACGCGTAGCATGCAGCCCCATTGTTGCCACGGGTCTTGACGGACATTTCGCTGCACAGCGGGTCATTGGAACAGGCCTCCAGATTTCTGACCGCAGCTGAAAGAACCGTCTCGAATTCGGGAACAAGCGAAATGAGTCCACCCAAACTCCCGTCCGTGCCTGCCTGAGTTGTGTAGAGAAGGATACCTCCCGAAACTTCGCCAGTCTTTGGGTCTTTCACTGTATAGACATTCTCTCTTATCGCAGCAGATGAGTAGCCAGAATCGATTGAGAGTGCAGCAATGATTCGATGCGAAAGTGAATGCCACCATACAAAAATGGGATGAAACTGCAGGTCTGCACTCTTCAGGTATTCGCTCTCCCATTCTGGCGAGGTGACTCCCAGTTTGTGCTTCCCCAAGTCAATGAATATTCCTTCGCCAATCTGTTCGAGTCCTGGAAACCACTTCCTGTGCCCGTCAAAATAGAAAGTGATGACCAGCTTGTTGGATTTCGGGTCGGTCCCGAGTCTCCTGTAGCCCTTCTGTACTGTGACCACCCTGAGTCTATCTACAGGCGCGACTCTGTAGCTGTGGGAAAGGAACTGAACATTCTTCCTCACTTTGAACTTATTCACCTGAAATTCGGGATTCTCAGACGTGGGGTCAGGAGGATGACCGTTCTCCGCAGCATCCTGAAGCGCGTTGAATTCCATCTCACGTATTCCCTGAAGAGTCGTTGGTCTGTTACGACCGAACCGTCTCAGGTCGTCGATAACCTTGAGCAACCTCTGTTCACTCTGACCATTCACTTCGTCAATGGTTCTGGGGTCTACGAGACCCGGTTCTAGGATTGCCATATTCTGGAACGCATCGACTAGGTCTGCCTTCGTCCAAGTCTTTCGGGTTGCGAGTATTGTTCTCATCTGATAGCTGTCTAGGATTCGGTGGAGTCGTGAAGCAAACTGCGGAATCGTTATTGTTGTGATGATTTCAGGAATGCGAAGGCTCGAAGATCCACGAAGTGTGACCTTGGCTTCTTGCAAGCAGCTTGAAAAAACAGAACTCTTCTCGGGAAGGCGTCCCGTGCAGTGCTTAGTTTCTCTATAGACATCTTGCAGAGTCTTTCTCGCACCACAGGTGCAGGAAATCTCAACATCTCGCAGCGACCCACCCGCGGAATTCCAGCTATAGACCGTGTTGTTGCAGGTTTTCCTGTATGAATGAATGATTCCATACCAGTCCACGTCATCAAGGTGCCCGTCGGGACACGCTCTGACGAATCGGATTGCTACAGGTCGGGCAGACTGGTTAAAGCCAGAAGCCATGCAATCAGGACATCTAGTCCTGTCATCCACAGGAAGTTGAAAAAGATACCAGTGCCGATTACAGAGTGCCCACTCAGGAAAGCGTCCGGTGGAAAAAATCTGCTCGCTCTCTGGTTCATTCAGGTCCACATTCGTAGGTATGCGAAAAATCAAACCGTCATCAAGGAGTGATGAGGTCGTGCTGTCAGGAATAGCGAATTCAGAAACGGAAGGCGTCCTGCCTGGACCGAATACTCTGCCCCATTTGTCAAAGTCAAGGACAAGTCTCGGACCGCCTGGCGCTTCAATAATGCTACCAACTCCAAAATTATAGATGAACTGCGATGGTCTGAGAGCTTGTCCTGGCATGTTTTAACCTCTGAATCTCGTAGTTGACTCCATCTCGCGCATTGACTGCGGTGTACTCTCAGCCACTACACGCTGCTTGTGTTGCATGTGCTGCTCGTCTCCCAGGACCACAGCGTTGCTTGGCACATAGTTGAATGATGGTTCAGAGTACAGGAGGGTCGGCTCCATCTTTGCAACGTTTTCCCATTTTTCATAAAAAGACTTGACATCATTCTCTGTCGTATTTGGTGCCCTTTTCCTACCGCCGGGTTGTTTCCCGGCCCGTGACTCAATTTTCTCTGCAATCATGCGAAGCTCAGGTGCGTTTCTATTGGTCTTCATCAGTCTCGAACCGCTCTGGCTTGAAGCTGGTTTCCAGTATCCACTTTCTGGAGCCCATGACGGGTCAATCCTTGTCGCTTCGATAGATGTTCCGTTCCGCAGAACAGCAACGGTCATTGGACCAAGTGCGCGATCACACGCACGGGGGGAAAATGGTGCAACAGTAACGGGCTCAACATACTTGTGCAGAGCGCGATGGTAACCTGTGAAGAACTCGTAGTGATCAAGGTCGCGTGGGCGGGTTGACCTTAGAAAAGTGACGACCAGGCCAGCTTTCTTTCTACCGACGCGTCCCGTTGCTTGGATGTAGCTCGCCGTAGTCTTAGGCTGACCATGTACAATCATCAATGAGAGTCTGTCGATGTCCACACCCGTGCCAAACATTGATGTCGCCATTACAGCGTCGATCGTTGTCTCTTTCTCCAGTCTTTCTAGCACAGCAGAAACCTCCGCTGAACCAACATTGCTGTGAAGTTCTAGTAGATTCGTATCATCGATTGAACGTGCATTTGCGGCCCCCACCATTCGTCTCATCCATTCGGGAATGTCGACCCTGTACAGTGCTCTTGCAGCCGCGAGTTCGCGAATCGCGTTGAAGTATCCGACGAGCGTCCAGTAATGCGTAAGCTGGCCCTCTATCTTACCTGTTCCTGACTTCCTGACTCGTTCGGCTTCCTGCAGCAAACTGGACCAAATTCTGACTGTTGGGGTTTGTGGGCCCTTTCCGGGACAGCAAACTCCTACGTACAATCTTCCTGCTCTATCATCAAGCGGATGTCCTTCTTCGCCACGCGCAAAGAAGTTGTCCAGTGAAGTCAAACCGGGAGCTGGAAACTGATGCAGATCCCTGTTGAATAATGACCTGACCTGTGTGAACGCCTGCTTCGTGGTTGCGGTTGATGCGATATACTTCGGAATGATTGACGCGCCGTCTAGCCATCTTGTTGCCAGCATGTCGACAGCTGTCTCGTACAGTCCGACCATGCTGCCGAGTGGCCCTTCAATCAAATGAAGCTCGTCCTGCACAATAAGCTCGGGCGGCTCGAACTGATCGACGGCAGTGATTTTCCCTGGCTTCGCCTTCCCTGTGTCAGGAGGCGATACATCTCTATGATATCCCCACACCGAATCATACCTGTTGACATTACCAAAGATAGCGGAAGCACGTGGTTCGAATGGTAGCCTTGCAAACTTGTCAACGGTGGCAATAATTATCGAAGGACATCGTGAATAGATCTGAGCATCAGTTGTATACGCAGGTATTGGTATTCCGTGACACAAAGTTCTGTCCGTCGGTATAGTAAATGCATCCAGTGGTGTGTACTGTGTCTGACCATCAGCAGCCGGGACCATTTCCCACCAATTAAGTTCGTTCAGTTTGCAACTTGGATTCGGACAATGTATTTCAAAATCAACCGGTCGCCTGTAAACATCTGGAGCGGGTCGAATGAAGTAACCTGGCCGACTGGGAGCTGAACATTCGAGTTTGCACTCTAAAGTCTTCTCAACATGGAATCTCCACCATTCGTTGAGAGTCTCATCTCCCAGCTTGTCGGAGGATATTGAGAATTTAACGTGGATAACATAGAATCCCGGATTTGGGAGATCCTTCACGTTCAGTTCTCTGACCCTGAACTGCTTATAGTCCAGTTTTGCCGGATTCACCGCAGGTTTCCCTGTGGCCCTGACAATCCAATAGATCTCATGTTCCTTTCCAGAAAGGCCGATTGATGGCACGGCCAGAACTGTTGAGCAGCTAGGGCACTTGAGGACCTGAGCGGGCTCTTCCCCCTGATAAATTACCTGTTCACGCGGACCGGCAGGCACCTTGTGTGCGTATCTCAGAATTCCTACTGCACCTATGTACCTCCTGTTGAATTTCAGTTTGTTATCCCAACCGCTTCTCTCGACTATGTTGTTGGGTGTGACGTTTCCACCAACCCAGAGCCCGATTGAGAATCTCTGTCTGCCCCACACATTCTTCTCCCCAGTCTTCATGCCAGAAGGCGTCCAGTTGAGCATTCTCAGATGCTCGCACGCAGTGACCACAGAAAGCGTTCGTCTGAATTGCTGAATCGTGAGAAGTCTCAGAGTATACCTCGATAAGACCGCGGTTCCACCGCCAGCGAACCGGCTCTTGTTTCTGAGTCTGCGAAGCGCGAGGGTAAAGATCATCAATCCTAGATACGCCTCTGTCTTGCCTCCTCCTGTTGGATACCACAGCAAATCACACGTTCCTCTGTCACCGTGAGTTTTCGACTCAAGACTCGGGATGCACTGTAGAATGAACGCGAGCTGGAAAGGCCTCCAGATGAGATTCTGGGATCTGTTCCAGTTTGCTTGGATATTCATGGCGTGGTTCATGAAACAGAATGCGAGTCTGACGTCCTCCTTCCGTAGAAGTTCAATACCCTCGCGGATTCTTCTCAGCGAAACATCACACTTGTCGAGATTCGTTTCTGCAATCTTGCGTGATGCCGTGTCCAGTCTTATCGCAGAAGCCTTCTGCGTCTCAATCCATCTCTCATATTCATCTGCTATGGATTTCAGTGGTTTGGATAATCTGTCGAAATCACACGTGTTGGAGAGGAGAAATGCATCTGTCTCATCTTTTTTCATGCCGCTGATATCATGTATTTCCACTGTGGACTGGGTTACAGTGTATGACGGCAGGAATTCGGTTCTGACATTTGGATTGTCAAACAGTTTGCGCTCATCAGGTGCAAGTTGCTTGATATCCTCCGGAAGAAACGGTGATTCCCCTGTTTTGTTTCCGAATGGTCTCTCCGGGTCAATCTGCTGCCACGTCGCACCGCACATGTGACCTCTCGCAAGGCACTGTAGTTTGTCGTAGAGCAGCTCCAGTTGCCCTTCCTCGTCCGGTGAGAATCGCCGTCTGTCGACTGGTAGCGGCATTACACCCTCGTGAAAATGCACCCGAATCTGCGGCTGGAAGATCAATTCTGATGTGTCAGGATAATCCTCTTTCATCTTGGTGGTGTTGATCATGAAAATAGATACATGCCACGCTCTTTCAGATTGCTTAATGGCGCGCAGAAATATCTGGACACCCGGACTCGGTGACCACGGCCTTGCTCTCGGTTGTGTAATATCGATATCACGTTCGATGAGCCTGTCGGGTTTCCTATGCCACACATTGTTCTCTATGTGATATCTTGCCCAAGTTGCACAGAAGTCAATAACTGGGCTGTTTTCGGAATAAGCAACAAATGAAATACCCATACTCTTCGGAAGCGCACGTGGGTCAAGGTTCGAGGGGATGTTCTCGAAATCGCTGGTATCCTCAGAATCGTCTTCCTCGTGCTTTTCTTCGGGCATGATCATGCCGATATCGGCGTTGCTGTAGTTCTCTACGAGTCCTCGGTCGTAGTCTTTGGGCTCAAGTATTCCCGTCACGTACTCGTTGCGTGGGTCCTTATCCATCGATTCAGTGGGTCCTTTACGTGGCCCCAGAAGTTCTTTCGCCAGTTCTGCAAAAAATACGTCTCTCACTTTGCTCTACCTATCCTTGTCGCTCCATAGCCACACATATCGTTTACAGGGCAGATATCGCACTCTGGATTTCTCGGAGAGCAGATGAGTGCACCCAAATCGATCATTGCATAGTTGAATTTCCGCGGTGGATTGTTATCCAGCAGTCTCTGGTAAAGCTCACGGAACTTTCTTGTGCGTCTGGAACTGTCAGTCACCTTAAAGCCAGAAACTCTGCCAACAATCCTGACGGTGTTGGTATCAAGAAGGATTTCTGGTTGGTCAAAGGCGAAGCATCTTACCGCAGAACCTATGTAATCACTTATGCCTGGCAATGCTTCAAGTTCGTTTTTTGATGAAGGGACTCTGCCATGATGTTTTGTTGCAATCTCTGTCGTCATATCAAGAAGCAACCGCGCACGCCAGTAAAGCCCTAGAGTGCGCAGGAGTGCCATGACCTCCTTACCATTAGCTTGGCTGAGTGAGCCTATGCTTGGAAACTTCTTCAGGAATTCCTCATAAACGGGAACTACTTGGCTCGCTCTCGTCCTATGTAGAAGGACTTCCGAAATAAGAACATTATACGGATTCCTAGTGGTTCTCCAAGGAAACATCCTACCATTCCTTTTCCACCATTTCAGAAGCTGATTGCCGAACACATGAGAATCAATCACTGGTACCATCCGGACTCACATCTTCAAGCATTTCTCGGGCCACTTTACCTGCAACAAATGAAAATTCCGGACTCACCGAATCAGCCACCATCTGATACCTTGCTCCCAAGCCACATTTCTTGGGAAAATTGAAAGTCCTGTTGAAGCCCATTATCAGCATGGCTTCTTTCACCGATATCACGCGTGTGATTCCACCGTTGAATGAATCGGGATGCAGAATGTACGTCTTCATTACATTACCAAAGGAAGGGGCTGGTTCTTTCCACTTTAATATGTACCATCCATACTTGGCTTTTTGATAGTACTCACGATACTTGTCAATGGTCTTAAGTTCGGGCCAGTCATGGTCACGCACAGATCCCTTTTCTCTATTTCTCAGATACCAGATAACATCCCTCAGGGTTCTGGGATTGCGTTTGAAATGAGCAAGCCTTGCAAAGAAAGTCTTGGCAGATCCTCTCTTGATTCCGAAAAGAAAATATCGTCGACGACGTGTTGGTGCGCCAAATTCGCTGTAACGTACGAACTGTCCTTCAACGGAATATCCTAACTTCCTTGTCTTTGCAACATTTATTTTCAGGAGACTGGAGTTAGCCACTGCCGGAACGTTCTCCAGAAGAAATGCATTTGGTCTATGCATTTGCACGTGCTTGAAGTACTTCGAAAGCAGATAGTAATCACGGTGCTCTGCACCACGACGCACAAGGTTTACTGTGGCCCATGGTTTGCATGGTGGCCCCCCTAGAATCATGTCATAGTGGTCTTGTTCAATAACATCTTTCGAGAGGTCTGCTTGGATAAAATCCCCTATTCTGTTGATTTCAAAGGTTTTCTCGGCAGAAGGATTCTTGTCGACGCCAGTAACTTCGAACCCCGCCTTTCTAAATCCAAGAGCTAATCCGCCAGCCCCACAAAACAGGTCGAGTATTTTCATTCACAACCCACATCTGATCTCCAGTAGGTCTCGATAACGGAAGAGATAACATAATTTCTTGTTTTGTTGAGTATTAATTTGTGATACAAACATCATCGGTCGACAATTACCTCTTGTTCCTCTTCACGATCTCCTCGTAGACATTCGACTGCTTCGGCATTTCCTCTGCAACTCCTTGGTCGATCGTGAAAGATACCTTGAGCCATGGAATCTGTAGCGCTCTCCGCTTATAGCACTATTATCATCGTGCCTGAAACCGTGGTTCTTGAGTTCAAATTTCGGTCCAATAGGTCATCCTATTGGACGCTTACGTCAGTGTTCGGTCCCTGTTGTGTGGGAGTTTGTAGGACTCGTCTATCGCGTGTTCTTGCTGATCGCGGTCGTCAAGTAACGACTGCAAGCCTGTTTGTGCGCCCCCGACCCAGCCCTTTTTGGGTTATAATGTGTCGACTGCACGCAATGTGCTTGTTTTCGTGCTCAAACCCGGTGGGTTATAATCACCTTCAAGAAGAGTGAATCGGGGTTATAATCAACCTCAAGCCCAGACACATCCTAGTTATCCCAAGTCGAACGGTTACGGGTCCTATCTTGACATATCACATGTACATGCATGAATTTGGTTGCTGTCGAACATCCTCGCATGAGCATGGGTTTCGCCGACTATGATAGCTATACTAATCGGCGCTCAAACTCGGCTTTTTGTGTTTGTTTTCCGGTCTGAAATTCGACTGTTTCAGACTGCAAGACTTGTGTGAAACCGGGCTGTGCGTAGTGTTGGAAAGCGATATAGGGCATAACCAACGTCGCCCCTTGAACTACAACTCTCCTCGCACGAGATACGAGGCCGAACATTCCTTGTTGTAGTCATTCAAAGCTCGTTATTCTCAAGAGTTTGTTACGCTTGACTACTTTGACTTCGATTATGCACTTCCCCTTTGTCTTGACCGAGTATCCAAGGCCATCAACAGCGAACGCCTTCACCGGCTTGGTGTGCTCGTAGACGCGAGAATCGACTAGTTCATGGCACTTATTCCAGAAACTGGGTCGTATCCCGAAGGTACAAACCTCAGAATTGGGGAACTCAACTTGGATGCTTTTCGATCTTTCTTGAGGATCTATATCAAACACCTTGCGTACATCGGCCCGATGGCGGAACGCAATGCCCCAATACGGATGCTTGTTACTGCCCTCCGAATAAAGGCGAAACTCTAGCGATTTCATCCACGAAACACTCTTGTCACTCTCGTGCGAGCGCTTGCCCGACACCAACTCGACTAAACGGAGTACAAAGACATAACTGTGCTTGCGACCAATTATAAGCCCCTGTGCTCGCAGTTGAATGAAGCCTTCGAAGGCCTGACTAAACAGGATTTTGCGAACATTACGTCGAGAAATCCCACGAAGCTGAGAAATGCTCGGCGAAAACTCAAGATCTTGAGGCAGGCAATTGCTGCCCAAGCATCAGACAGGCTCCGATCATTCGTAATGAGCAGACCGAGGCATGGATATGTTTCATACATACGGGAACGAGGAGGGGGCCCTTATCGTCGAGTCCTCTGGATGGGATTTGCGCACAAGGAATTCAAAGATCCTCACAACGGAGTACAGCTTCAGTTTGGTCTCAGTAGAAATGGCATTGAATTCAATGGAATTTGGATAGAAGGGTCACCTCAAGCAAGGAAGGCTAAGTTAAGGGCACAAGAACAACTCATCAGCAACTTTGGTGAGTTTCGAAATGCTCTGAAGAAACTGCCACAGGGTTACTACATTGGTTTGTATCACTATCGTAAACAGCATCATCACTACGAGTGGGATCTATCTGATGTCATAAGCGACACCGAGCGCCTTAGACTTTTCCTGACTCGCATGGGAGATAAGGAAAACAATGTGGCAATTGCTGCACATCTAGCAAAGACGGAAGCAATAAAGCTTGGAGAGAGACTCCCAGCCAAGATCGCCGAGAACTTCAACAAACTGCTCCCTTTGTACTCTCTCATGATTCAGCGAAGTGCTCCAGAGAGGTTACCAAGAATGGACAAAGTTCATCCAATAACCTTGGAGGCGCGAACCCTAGGAGAAAGGTGGAAGAAGACAGGCTCGAAAGGAAGACAGGGGCATCTCTCAATCACGGATAGGGAGATAGACAAGGAAGCTGCGCGCCGTGCTGAGAGGGTTGTCTACGATAACGAAAAGGCGAGACTTCGCCGCATCCATTGCCTAGATCTGGCGAGGAGAGTCAAAGATGTTTCACATCCACCAGGACGTGGATTTGATATCCAGTCTTTCTCTGATCAAGGTCAGATCATCAGAATTGAAGTCAAGTCCACGAAGGCGAAGAGGATATCGAGCATTATACTGACGGCAAGAGAAATGGAAGTGGCCAAGAAGTTTGGAAAGAGCTATCACGTGTACCTCGTATTCAGGCCTCGGACAACATCGCCTGAAATACTTCCCATCCCGAACTTCTTTGGTCAAGTGAAACGCGGAAGAATTCATTTGGAGCCAAACGCGTACGTTGCTAGACTAGGCTGAACTGGTCGGGACTACGATTCTGGGTTCACGTTCGTTCTCTGATACGCTTGAATAGCCATTCACATCAGTCTCCAATGCGGTATTGATAGTTTGACCCAAAACATGTAGGATTCGCTGTCAAGATGATAGCCCCACTCCTTACCGTCTGAAACATAACAAATCCAGACCAAGAGATGAACCTGAAATTAGTATTGCGCACACCGATCATTATAGCCATAACAGTCGGCGAGCATGAGAAATTCAAGGAGGAATCAATAGTCTCAGGGTGCAGCATCTCAGTTGACCGGGTCTTGGACGCCCCTCATTGCTTATCTTGATCTCGATGGCCGTTCTGACGCCGGTGTTTGATTCTTGTCATCTGACGAGGGAAGAGGGTTCATGCAAGGGGAGAAACCGTCAGGTGTCTCCCGTTGCGGCGGGGGGTTCGAATCCCCCTCCGAAACACCCGCACTTAGCGCAAATATCATCGTATGTGGACGAGGAGGGAACGCTGGCCGTCATCCCGCTCCTGAAAGGATGTGGGATGATGGTTCCTCGTGCTTGGTCACAAGTCGACCCACCCCCCAAGGGGGGCACCCCAGCTCAATATGTAGAATCAAGTCAGGAGAGTTTGGACACTTCCTCGTCGCCTTTCACAGGTCTAACCCTTATCCTGCACGCGTTACCTTTGCTGGCCCAGACTCACGGCATAAGTCACTCCGAATAGGCTCGGGATCTCTGAGGAGCATGTGCGTCAATTGTATGACAGTAGAAACGAATTGTATGACAATTCAAACGAATCGTACGTACGATTAGAGCCGCT
>Ga0315281_10005964_pt1 | contig 17374 bp, 10 predicted proteins | sample YL17G07_0_MG_FD_204540 | JGI IMG/M metagenome (GOLD analysis project Ga0315281, IMG submission 204540) | Sediment microbial communities from Yellowstone Lake, YNP, Wyoming, USA - YL17G07_0 | ecosystem: Environmental > Aquatic > Freshwater > Lake > Sediment | place: USA: Wyoming | collected...
CTCCGACTCGGGGCTCACGGTGACGTTCTCGAGCACCACCGCCAGTACGTGCACGGTCTCCGGCACCACCGTCACGCTCGTCGCCGTCGGCACCTGCACCGTGCGCGCCGCCCAGGCCGGCAACGGTAACTACACCGCCGCCGCCAACGTCGACCAGAGCTTCACGATCGCGCAGGGCAACCAGACCGTCACCTTCACCCAGGCCGGCAAGACCTACGGCAACGCGGACTTCGCGCTCGGCGGTACCGTCAACTCCGGCCTCACGATCAGCTACGCCAGCAGCACGACGGGCGTCTGCACGGTGGCCGGCGCGACCGTCACCATCGTCACCGCCGGCAACTGCACGATCACCGCGTCGCAGGCCGGCGACGCCAACTGGAACGCCGCGACGCCTGTGCCCGTCACCTTCGCCATCGCCAACGCCACGCTCACCGTCACCGCGGCCAACAAGACCAAGACCTACAACACCGCCAACCCCGCGCTCACGTTCTCCTACGGCGCCTTCGCCTACTCCGAGACCTCGGCTGTCGTGGGGACGCCGCCGGCCTGCTCCACCACCGCGGTCCTCGCCAGCCCCGTCTCCGGCAGCCCGTACACCATCTCTTGCTCCGGTGGCGTCGCCCCCAACTACACCTTCAGCTACGTCGACGGCACGCTCGCCGTCACCCAGGACAGCCAGACCATCACCTTCACGCAAGCGGGCAAGACCTACGGCGATGCGCCGTTCGCGCTCGGCGGCACCGCCAGCTCCGGCCTGACCCTCAGCTACGCCAGCAGCACGCAGTCCGTCTGCACGGTGCTCGGCGATACGGTGACGATCGTCACCGCGGGCAACTGCACCATCACGGCGTCGCAGGCCGGCGACGGCAACTACACCGCCGCGGCGGACGTGCCGGTGACCTTCGCCATCGCGAAGAAGAGCCAGACGATCACCTTCGGCGCGCTCGCCGGCAAGACCTTCGGCAACGCCCCCTTCGGCGTCAGCGCCACGTCGGACTCGAGCCTCACGGTCGCCTTCACGTCCGACACCACCGGCACCTGCACGGTCTCCGGCACGACGGTCACCATCGTCGCCGCCGGTACCTGCACCATCCGCGCCGCGCAGGCCGGCAACGGCAACTACAACGCCGCCACCGACGTCACCCAGGGCTTCACCATCGCCCAGGCCGCGCAGACGATCACCTTCGGCGCACTCGCCGGCAAGCGCATGGATGAGTCGCCCGTCAGCGTCAGCGCCAGCTCCGACTCGGGCCTCACCGTGACGTTCTCCAGCACCACCGCCAGTACGTGCACGGTCTCCGGCACCACCGTCACGCTCGTCGCCGTCGGCACCTGCACCGTGCGCGCCGCCCAGGCCGGCAACGGCAACTACAGCGCCGCCGCCAACGTCGACCAGAGCTTTACCATCGCGCAGGGCAACCAGACCATCACCTTCACCCAGGCCGGCAAGACGTACGGCAACGCGGACTTCGCGCTCGGCGGTACCGTCAACTCCGGCCTCACGATCAGCTACGCCAGCAGCACGACGGGCGTCTGCACGGTGGCCGGCGTGACCGTCACCATCGTCACCGCCGGCAACTGCACGATCACCGCCTCCCAGGCCGGCGACGCCAACTGGAACGCCGCGTCCGACGTGCCCGTCACGTTCGCCATCGCGCAGGCAAGCCAGACGATCACCTTCGGCGCGCTCGCCGGCAAGCGGATGGATGAGTCGCCGGTCACCGTCAGCGCCACCTCCGACTCGGGTCTCACGGTGACGTTCTCCAGCACCACTGCCGGCACCTGCTCGGTCTCGGGCGCGACCGTCACGCTCGTGGCCGTCGGCACCTGCACCGTCCGGGCGTCCCAGGCGGGCGCCGCGAACTACAGCTCGGCCTCGAACGTCGACCAGAGCTTCAGCATCGCGAAGGGCAACCAGACCATCACCTTCGCCGCGCTGGCGGACAAGACGATCGGCGACCCGGACTTCAGCGTGAGCGGCACGGCGAGTTCTGCCCTCGCCGTAACATGGGGCGTCGCCGGCGACTGCACGAACCCGTCCGGCGCGACCATCCACCTGACGGCGGTGGTCCCCGGCAGCTGCACGGTGACGGCGTCCCAGGCCGGCGACGCCAACTGGAACGCAGCGACGAGCGTCGGCCGCACCTTCAGCATCCTGGCGCCGACGGCCACGCCCACGCCGACCGACACGCCCACGCCCACGATCACGCCGACCGATACGCCGACGCCCACGAGCACGCCGACCGACACGCCGACACCGACGAACACGTCGACCAGTACGCCGACACCGACGAACACGTCGACCGACACGCCGACACCGACGAACACGTCGACCAGCACAGCGACGCCGACGAACACACCGACCGATACGCCGACGCCGACGAGCACGCCGACCAGTACGCCGACGAGCACGGTTACGGCCACGCCGACCGGCACGCTGACGCCAACAGTCACGCCGGCGGGCACGTTGACGCCCGCGGCCACCAGCACGCCGACCGTTGCCCCGGTCGTGCATCCCAAGACCGCCACGCCGCTGCCTTCCACCGCCGTGCCTCCGGCGGCGGGCCCCACGGCCGAAGGTACGCCTGCGATACCCCTGACGACCGCGACTGCCACGATCGGGATGTTCGGCGGCAGTATCACCTCAGCCGCGGGCGAGTCGGTGACGTTCCCGCCAGGTTCGCTGTCCGGGAACACGCTCGTCACGCTCCAGGTGTTCGACGGTGCCGCCATGCCCCCGCCGCCCGCCGGCCAGGCGCTCCTGCTGCACGCGCTCAGCCTTCAGCCGGAAGGCGTGACGTTCGATCCGCCCGCGGTGATCACGTTCCCCTTCGACTTCGCAGACCTCAGTGGCAATGACCAGGCGTCGCTGGCGATCTGGGTCTTCATCAACGGCAGTTGGAAGTCGCTGGGCGGTACCATCGACCCGGTCAACCACACGGTTTCGGTGAGCGTTCCGCACTTCACGGTGTACGCACTCATGCATCGCGCCGCGCCGCCCGCAGGACAGCCTGCCGTGGCCACGCCTGTGCCAACGCCGATCCCGACGCCAGCAGACCAAACGAGGCGCGACGGTTCGAGGGTTGTGACCGGTATCGCAAACACCGGAGCCGGGGACGCCACCGGGCATGGGATCCCGTGGCCGTTCATCCTTGTGGCCGCCATCCTCGCGGTCGGCAGCGGGATCTTCGGATTCGGCTTTGGCTTCGGGCGACGCGAACGCTAGGCGGACAACCCTTCAGCAACGGGATGTTGGAAGTGAGGAGGCGCCTCATTCGTGAGGGTCGCTTCCTCTACTCGTAGCGCATCGCCTCGGCGACGGGGATGCTCGACGCGCGTACCCGACGCGTACCCCGGCCGGGCGCCGCAGACAAGTGCCACAGCCACGACGTTCCTTGCGCCGCGCAGACAGGCTACCCTTCGAACGTCGCCCACGTGGTTCTGGCCGCCGCAGTTCGTTGCCGCCGGGAGATATCGTGCTTCTACTCTTGGAAATCGTCGTCCCCTGGCTGATCATCGTGCTCGTGACGATGATCAGCGTCACGTACCTGGCCTTGCGGTGGGGGCGCGATCCCTTCGGCTGGTTGCTCCTTTCGGCGGCCATGGGACCGATCGCCATCATCGCGCTGGTCGGAACCCGCAGTGCCGACGTCGAACGTCAGCGGCGGATCTCTGTCCGCAGTGCGCAACGGGTCGCCGGGAGAACGCTGATCGTCGTTGGCAGTGACGGGTCCGCGGCCGGTCCTCACATCGCGGAGCACATCGTGCGCGAACTGAATCACGGTGCCGAAGTCGTTCTCGCTTGCGTGCTCCCTCATGAAGCCGAGCCCGGAGGAAACGAGCAGGCACAGCGAGATTGCGATGCACGGGTTGCGCACATGACGGGAGCAACCCTCGACGTACTCAGCTCCGAAGGTGTAGCGGCGCGCACTGCCGTAGTGTTCGGGCAGCCGGGCGAGGAGATCGTGCGGCTCGCCGACCAGGAGCAGGCGGACCTGATCATCGTAGGCCGGCGCGGCGCCGGGCTTAGCCGGGCGCTCCTCGGGTCTGTCTCGGAGCACGTCGTAAAGCACGCGACGCGCCCGGTTCTGGTCCTTGCCTGACGCAGGCGTCTTCCACTCGCCGGTCGCGCGTGCGACCGCCTGAGACGTCTCCATCGCGCCGCTCCTCTCGGTGAACACGACGACATCTCGGCGATCCGGCGCTAGACTACTCGCGGAGGTGTGGCATGGACGCGATCCCTCAAGCCCCGTCTGGCGAACCCGAAGGTCTCGATCCGCTGTTGCCGCCGCAGATGGCCCTCAAGGCCGAGGCACTGGGCGTCGCGAAGGCGCGCATGCCGTTCCTCACCACGTTCGTGCTGGCCGTGCTCGCCGGAGCGTTCATCGCGCTCGGCGCCGACCTGTTCACCGTCGTCACCACAGACTCCGGGCTGGGGTACGGCACGACGCGCTTGGTAGGTGGCGTGGCGTTCAGCCTGGGCCTGGTGCTGGTGGTGATAGGCGGTGCGGAACTCTTCACCGGGAATAATCTCATCGTCATGGCGTGGGCAAACGGGCGCATCAGTGCGCTCGAACTGCTGCGCAACTGGGTGATCGTGTACTCAGGGAACTTCGCCGGCGCGCTGGCCACCGCGGCTATCGTCTACGCGAGCGGCCAGTGGAAGTTCGCCAACTACGAGGTTGGCGCCAACGCCGTCGGCATCGCCAACCACAAGGTGAACCTGGCATGGGGGGAGGCCGTCGCTCTCGGGGCCTTGTGTAACGTGCTCGTCTGCCTCGCGGTGTGGCTCACCTACAGCGCGCGCAGCAACATCGATAAAGCCGTCGCCGTCGTATTCCCTATTACCGCATTCGTAGCAAGCGGGTTCGAGCACAGCATCGCGAACATGTACTTCATCCCGCTCGCCCTGTTCGTCAAACACGAGAACGGCGTGACAAGGCTCGACGGTGTGGCGAATGCGGACCTCTCAAACCTTACGTGGGCCGGGTTCTTCTCGCACAACCTGCTGCCGGTTACCGTCGGTAATATCATCGGCGGTGCGCTGATGGTGGGCATCGTGTACTGGTTCGTCTACCTTCACCCGCAACGCCGACGCGAGTGACGGTTCCGCCGCGCGTATTGCCCCGGCCACGGGACGCCGCACGATGTGGCATCATGTCCGGCGCGGTCGTGCGCCGCTACTCGTAGCGCATCGCCTCGGCGACGGGGATGCTCGACGCGCGTACCGACGGGATCATCGTCATGACGATCGCCGCGACGAACGTGAACACGCCGACGCCGACGACCTCGAGCCACGGGACGTAGAACTCCGTCGGCTTGAATCCGAAGTCGAACGAATCGCCCAGCAGCAGCCGGTTCGCGAGCAACAGCCCGAGCGCGATCCCGCTCAGCGCACCCAGCATCGCGATGAACGACGACTCCAGCACGAAACTCAGCGCGACCTGCTCGCGCGTGAACCCGATCGCCCGCATCATCCCGATCTGCTGGCGCCGCTCCACCACCGCGCGGAACGCGATCACGCCGACCGCGGCGACGCCGACGAGCAGCCCGAGCCCCATGAACCCCTCGATCAGGTAGATCATCGCCTGCTGCATGGACTGAAACTCGTCGATCAGTTTCCGCAGCGAGTCCGCCTGCACGCCCTGCGCCAGCAGCGCCTTCTCGATGTCCTTCGCCGCCGCCCGCGCGTCCGCCCCTTCGCGCAGCTTCACGAAGTGCAGCGTCGACTCCGGCCGCGCGAATACGTCCGTGAACGACGGTTCGCTCAGGAAGAGCCCCTGGTACACCCCGCTCGCCTTGCCGGAGATGACGCCGACGATCTCCACATCGCGCTGCCCGCCCGATGCCGCGTCGCGCACCTGCACCCGGATCGGATCGAACACCGTCTCCGACGACGTCACGCCCGCGATCTTGAAGCCCAGCCTGCCCGTGCCGGCGAAGTCGCTCGGCAGCGAGAACGCGTCGATCACTGCCTGGTCCGGACGCTCGGCCAGCGAGCGCCAGACGTCCGCGTCGGTCGCCAGCCCGCGCGCCCGGCTGCGCAGCTTGATCTCGTTGTGCTGGATGAATCCCGGCGTCAGCCCGTAGATCGTGTATGAGCTGAAGTCGTCACCGGCCGCGGTGCTCCGTGGGGCCATCCGCACCTGCGCGATCGATCGGTTCGCGATGCGCAGACCGTCTGCCTCGGCGATCGCGCTCGTGTCGAAGCCGCCGGCCTGCAGCGATCCACGGAGGTCCGCGATCGGGTTGATCGGGTTCTCCTGCACGATCACGTCGTAACCCCCCAGCGCGTCGGCGCCGACAAACATCTGGTTGAAGTTCGCCTCGACGGTCGCCATCACGACGAGCGAGAAGACGACGAGCGCGATCATGGCGATCGTCATGCCCGTCCGGAAACGGGACGCCATCGGATAGGCGACCGCGGTGATCATCGGTGGCATCAGCCGCTTGAAGACGGCGCCGGGCAGCGACAGCACGCTCAGGAGCAGGTCGGAGTTGTAGATCAGCACGTACGTCGACGCCGCGATCATGCCGATGCCGCTGAGCAAGAACATCTCCCAGCCGCCCGACAGATCCTTCATCGGCAGATCGCCGCCCGCGCCCAGCACCCAGTACGAGACGACGAACAGCCCCGCGATGCTGTAGCTCAGCCGCTGCGGCACGCCGATCGCTCCCGCGGCGAAGGCCGCTCCGACGACGCCCAGCATCACACCCAGCGCGAATGGAAACGACGCCTCCACCGTCCAGCCCAGCCACGAGAACAGCGCGCCGCACCCGATCGCGAGCACTCCGATCGCGAACCGCGATCGCCCTGCCCCCTTTCGCTGCGGCTCCGAGATGTCACGTATCGCCGCGACGATGTTGAGCTTGCTCACCCGCCACGACGAGAACGTCACCGTGGCGAACGTCAACACCACGCCCATCGAGTACGACACGATCAGGCTGCGGGCCGTCACGTGAAAGATGATCGAGACGTTGAACGCCGCGAACAGCACCGCCATCACCCGCACCATGATCACGGAGACGCCGACGCCAAGCGCGCAGCCGACCGCCGCCGCCAGCACGTTGTACGCCATGCCCTCCGACAGGAACATCTCGATCAGCTGTCCTCGTTTCGCGCCGACGGCCCGCGCGATGCCCATCTCCGCTTTGCGCTCGGCGGCCAGCATCACGAAGATCAGGAAGATCAACAGCATTCCGGCGGCGATCGAGAACGAGCCCATGATCACGAAGATGGTCGTGATGGAACTCGATGCCAGCGTCGCCTGCTCGACGCTCGCCCGCTTCGTGTCGCTCGCGCGCCACGGCCCGCCCTGCAGTTGCGCCCCGAGCTGCTTCATCACCTGGTCGGTGCCGGCGAGCCCGTCTCGCACGCCGCCGTCGTTCGAAACGGCGATCATGTCGACCTGCTCGGGCCGTCCCAGCAGTTCCTGCGCGCGCTTCAAGCCGAGCGCCAGCCCCTTCGCCAGCAACGGCGTCGCTCCCGTCAGTTCCCGGTCCTTCACGACCTCGCGGACCACGAGGTCCTGTGGCTTGCCGCCGATGTAGAACGTCAGCGCATCGCCGCGGACGGCGTCGAGCGCCTCCGCCGCCGACTTGTTCAGGTAGATCTCATCGCGCCCCAGGTCGCCGATCGAGAGCAGCCTGCCGTCCAGGCTCTCGATGTCCGGAAAGTCCGCCATTCCGTCCTCGGCGACCCCCGTCATCACCAGGAACGGCTCGCTCTGTCCGGCGCGCTGGTTCGTCACGGGCACCGGCGCGCGGATCACCCCCACCACGCCATCGACCCCCGGTATCTCCCGGAACGAATCGATGAACTGGCGCGCCTGGCCTTCCGGGATCGATCGCGGCGACACGATCGTCGTCATGCCCATCGCCGCCTCGTCGCCGGAGCTGCGCTGCGCCTGCACCACCTCGTCGATGCTGTGCAGCCGGTCGTACGTGTTGTTGGTGATGCTGTAGTCGAACGTGTCGCCGACGCTGAACGCCGACGAGATGATCAACGTGCTTAGCATCAGGCCGACGACGATCAGCAGCGTCTGCGCGCGGCGTCGCGGGATGTTGCGCACGCCGATCATGAACATGATCCGGTCGCGCAGCATCACCCATGCCACCGCGGCCAGCGTCACCCCCAGCAGGATGAGCAGCGCAAACATGATGTAGTTCATCGACAGGCCGAAGAACTCCTTCATCGCCGCGCCGCCTCCGGAATCTCCTCTCGCACGATCTGGCCGTCGCGCATATGGATGATGCGATGGCAGCGCGCCGCCACCTCGGGCGCGTGCGTGACGATGACGAACGTCTGCCGGTGCTGGCGGTTCAGATCCGTGATCAGCGCCATGATCTCGCCGGCGTTCTGCGTGTCCAGATCGCCCGTCGGCTCATCGCCCCAGACGATGGCGGGGTTGGTGACCAGCGCCCGCGCGATCGTCACGCGCTGACGCTGCCCGCCCGAGAGCTGCGCCGGCTTGTGCGTGGCCCGGTCGCGCAGGTGCACGGTATCGAGCGCCGCCAGGGCGCGCTGCCGCGCCGCGCCGCGCGACAGCCCGGCGACGAGCAGCGGCATCTCGACGTTCGCGATCGCGCTCAGCACCGGCAGCAGGTTGTAGAACTGGAAGATGAACCCCATCTGCCGCGCCCGGAACAGCGTGCGGTTCCGATCCGAAAGGCGGCTCAGATCCTGCCCTTCGACGAGGATGGCGCCCTCGTCGATGACGTCGAGCCCGCTCAGGCAGTTCAGCAGCGTCGTCTTCCCGCAACCCGACGGGCCCATGATCGCCACGATCTGCCCGCGCGGCACGCGCAGCGAGACGCCGCGCAGCGCGCGCACGTCCGCACCGTCGGACCGGTACGTCTTGACGACGTTCGTCGCCTCGATGATCAGGTCTGCCTGACCCGTCGACGGCGCCTCGATCAGTGGTGCGGCGGGCTGTACAGCCATGGCCATGATTCCGCGAAGCGACCCGCCCGCCAACGGACGGCATCGCACGTCGTATCATCGGCGATCGTACGCGACGCCAGGCGGCCGCGTCGGGTGCCATCCGGCCCGCGCCGCCGCGCCGAACGTCCCGAGTAGGAAGTCAGGCTAAGCGGCCGGGCGCACCGGGGCGATCATGGGCTACGACGCGGTCTGAGTCCTGGCGGCGAGGCGGGAGCCGGCGATCTGCCCCGCAATCGCCGCGACCATCTCGGCGGGGATGATCCAGTACGAGATCCCGAACACGAACCGCGTCGCGATCAGCACGGGGATGCTCGCGTGGATCGCGAAGAACCACGCCGGCGAGAACCGGCGCTGGTAACGGCGCCACCAGCCGAGCGGCACGTTGGCGCCGAACGCCAGCACCAGCAGAACGGTGATCGATGTCGAGTACATGCGGTGGCCTACCTGTTACCTGGCTGCTTCGCGACGATCTCGTACTTGATCTCCCAGTCGCGGTTGCGGTTCAGCATCCGGAGGAAGGCTTCCACGCGGTCCCTGCTCCATCGCACGCCCTCGAAGCTGCTCTCGTGGATGCACAGCCGGGGCGGATACTCGGGCTCGAACGTCACCTCGTCCAGATCGGCTCCGGCGAGGTCGGCGCGATGGAAGCTGGCGCCGGAGACGTCCGCGCACCGGAGATTCGCGCCCGTGAGATTCGTGGCGTTCAGGAGCGCGCGGCTGAGGTCGGCACCTTCGAGGTTCGCGCCGGCGAGGTTCGCTCCCTGCACGCGCAGCCCAGAGAGCGACATGCCGGAGAGGTCTGCCTCCGACAGATCGAGAGTCACGTCTGGATTGCGCGCCGCGAAGCTGTTGATCGCCTCGACGCCTTGCTTCACGAGCGCCAGGTGCTCGGGATCCGCCATATCGCCTCCAGGACTCTCCCGGCTGTATGCATCAGCCGCATGCTGGCACAGAGAAGTGAAGGCCGGAAGTTCCACACGTCCCCATCTCGGCAGGCCGGACGGACGTAGGCGCGCGACGGCTCCACCGGAGTTCAGGGGCGCACCGCGCCGCCGAGCTTAGGATCAGGGGTCGCGGCGCTTGCCCGCCGCGCGTACAGGACAGCCGTGCCCGGACAATTGATGCATCGATGCGTACGCGCCCAATGCGCGCTCACGGCCGCCGGCTGTTACCTGGCGCTCGCGATGCTGCTCGCGGCCTGCGCCGCCGGGAGCAGCAGCACGCCGAAGCCGGCGGCGCCGCGCGATCCAAGCTCCACGGCCCGGCCTGCGGCACAGGCCTCGCCGGACGGCGATGTGACCGCCGCGGCCGGCCGGGCCACGCCGGACGCATCGGCGGAAGCGACGCCGCAGCCTCCCGCCACCGCGCCGGCGCCCGCGCCCACGAGCGCGCCCGTGGCCGTCGTCGCTCCGCCGCCAACCAGCACGCCGCTGCCCTTGCCCCCGCCACCGCCCGGCGGCGCGGCCAGCGTAGGCGGCTGCCGCATGTTCCCGCCCGACAATCCGTGGAACCAGGACATCTCGTCCATGCCGGTGGACCCGAATTCCGCGGCGTACATCGCCAGCATCAACACCGCCGGCGGCAACGGATTCCTGCACGCCGACTTCGGCGGCAGCGGTGCCTACGGCATTCCTTACATCGTCGTGCCGGCGTCGCAGCCATTGTTGCCGATCAGCTTCACCGCCTACGGCGACGAGAGCGACCCCGGCCCGTACCCCGTACCGCAGGACGCGCCCATCGAGGGCGGCGGCGCCGGCGACGCGCACGTGCTCGCCGTGCAGCAGGGCACGTGCAGGCTGTACGAGCTGTACAACGCCCATCCCGCGGGGGCCGGCTGGAACGCCGACTCGGGCGCCGTCTTCGACCTCAACTCCAACGCCCTGCGCCCCGACAGCTGGACCTCGGCCGACGCCGCCGGCCTGCCGATCCTCGCCGGCCTCGCCCGCTACGACGAGGTGCAGGCCGGCGCGATCCGCCACGCGCTGCGCTTCACCGTCGGCAGCGTGCAGCGCGCATGGGTCCACCCCGCCACGCACTACGGCACCAGCAACGATCACGCGCGGCCGCCGTACGGCGCCCGGATGCGGCTGAAGCCGTCCTTCGACATCTCGGCCTATCGCGGCCAATCGCGCGTCGTGCTCGAAGCACTCAGGCGATACGGCATGGTCGTCGCGGACCAGGGCAGCAGCTGGTTCATCACCGGTGCCGCGGACGCCCGCTGGGACGACGGCGACCTGGACCAGCTCAAGACCGTCCCCGGCACCATGTTCGAGGTCGTGCAGCTTGGGCCGATCCTCCGGCCGTAGTCCGCCCGCGTCGTCACACGACTTCCCGGGCGCGACGCGGCGCCGCCAGCGGGACGGCGTCGGGCAGCGCGGGCTGCGGATCGGCGCGGCGGGCCGTCTCGCGCTCGCGTCCCTCCTCCATGCTGCGGTCCAGCGTCCGGAGCGACGGGTTCGCGACGAAGATGCCGAGCGTCGAGACGATGAACAGCACCGCTCCCGCCGCGACCACCGGCGGAGCGCCGATGCTCTGCGCGGCGATCCCTGCGGGGACCGCGCCCAGGGGCATCAGGCCGAAGGTCATCATCATCACGCTCATCACCCGCCCGCGGACCTCGTCCGGGATCACCATCTGGATCACCGTGTTGTTCACCGTCGTGAACGTCATCGACATGAAGCCGAGCGCCGCCATGAGGCCCAGCGTCAGGCTGAACCACGGCGACATGGCGAACAGGATCACCAGCGCCCCGAAGACGAGCGCCGCGCCGAGCATCAGCGTGCCCTTGCGGCGGTAGGCATCGAGGTTCGCCACGACGATCGCGCCGATCAGTCCGCCCACGCCCGAGGCCGCTTGTGCGACGCCCAGTCCGGCAGAGCCGACGTGCCAGACGTGGTCGGCGAACACCGGCAGAAGCGTCTGGTACGGCATGGCGAAGATCATCGGCACGGTGGCGAAGAGCAGCAGGCCCATGAGCAGCGACGAGTTCCGGATGTACTGGAAGCCGCCGGTGAAGTCCTGGAGAAATGTGAACTCCCGGAGCCGCCGGGGCCGCGAGACTGGCAGGAAGATCGTGGCGCCGGCCGAGCCGGCATAGCAGGCCGTTGCGACGACGTAGGCGCCGCCGATGCCGACCGGCGCGATGAGCAGCCCCGCCAGCGCCGGCGCGACGATTCGGCTGGCGTTCATCGCGGCGGTGCTGAGTGAGATCGCGTTCATCAGCCGCTCGCGTGGCACGAGCATCGCGACGAGCGCCTGGCGGCCGGGAATGTTGAAGGAGAACGCGACGGCCGACACCGGCGTGATCAGCAGCAGGTGCCAGAACTGGATGGAGCCGGTCAAGATCAAGACGGACACCAGGCCGCTGGTCAGGACGAGCACGCACTGCGTGATCAGGAGGAGCTTGCGCTTGTCCACCCGGTCGCTGACAACCCCTCCGATCGGCGCCAGCACCAGCATCGGGATCGCCGCCGACGCCATAACGTACCCCAGGTACGCGGCGTTGTCCCACCGTTCGATGACCAGCCAGCCGCTCAGGATCATCATCATCTGCATGCCGAAGAAGAAGAAGATGTTGCCGGCGAAGAGATACGTGAAGTCGCGGTTGCCGGCGAGCGACGAGAACGTATGCCGCCACCCGGTCAGCGGCACGGCGCCCTCGGAGAGCGGCTCGTTCATGCCCGCAGCCCCGGGGCCTGTTGCGCGTTGCGGGGAGCGTCTGTCCGTCGCTGCGGCACGGGTGTTCTCCAGCGGCTAGCGCCCGCACTCGGCGGGGACGCCGAGGCGGTTCAGGAACGCCGTGTTTCATGCTGCCCGACCGCCGCGCTTCCGCACCAGTGCCAATGGTCACACGCGGCGCTCTCGCAGTACGACGCACACGGGCGCCGTGGGGTAGTGGCCGTACCGCTTCGGCCGCTCGGGCAGGCGGCCGGACCAGACCTCGCGACGCGTAGCTGCCAAAGGAACCATAGAAACCGGCCATTTGGCGCTTGTAGCGCGGCGTCTTCCGTAGCTAGGTTGGTCACTATGGCACAACATCGGAGGCGGGCTGCCCCCACGGACAGTCTCGCACAGGATCTTCACGCCTCGCCGCTGATGCCACACGAGGGCGAATTCGCTGTGCCCATCCCTGGCGTGCAGCGCCGCAGCGTGCTGTGGGCTGCCGGTGTGCTGGTTCTTGTCGCCCTGATCTTCGCCTCCTACCGGCTCTTGTTCAGCGGCGGCGCCAGCGCGAAGCCGGCCGAGACCCTGCCCGTTACCCGCACCACGATCCGCTCCACCATCGAGGCTTCCGCCAGCGTCGAGTCGCAGGAGTCGGCCAATCTGAGCTTCTCCATGCCGGGGCGCGTGAAGGAGGTGGCGGTCAAGCTGGGCGACAGCGTGGAAGCCGGGCAGCCGCTCGCCGTCATGGAGAGCGACGATCTCGACAGCGCCGTGCTGGCCGCCGGGGCAAACCTGCAGCTGGCGCGGCTGAAGCTCCAGCAGCTCGTCGACGGCGCCTCGCCCGCCGAGATCGCCGTGGCCCAACAGTCCGTCGCAAACGCGCAAGCGGCGCGGGACAAGGTCGCCGACGACCTGCGCAAGCTGGACGAAGGTGCGTCCGCTGCCGACCTCGGCGCCGCGCAGGCCGCTGTCGCGAAGGCAGAGGCGGCCCTCGCCGAGAGCGACGACGCGCTCGCGCGCCTGCGCGACGGCGCCTCCCGGGCCGAGATCTCTGCGGCCGAGGCCGCCGTCCAGTCAGCCAGCGCAACGCTGGCGGCGGCGGAGCGCGCGCTGGCGAACGCGCAGACCCGCGTCGCCGCGGCCGAGGGCGCAGTGCTGAGCGCCCGCGCCACCTACTGCCTGCAGGCCACCGCCAGGGCGGAAGTGTGCGCGACCTCCACGGTGCCCCTGAGTCAGGCCACGCTCGACCTCCTCATCGGCGACAGCTCCGCGACAACAGACGCGTCGCTGGCGAAGGACATCTCGGCGCTGCTGACCGCCAACGCCACCTACGTCACCGCCACCGAATCGGCGGCGTCCGCCTCGGATGCAGTTGGCGTCGCCCGATCGAGCCTCACAGCGAGTCGCCAAAAGCTGGACAGGCTGCGTGCCGGCGCGGATCGCACGCAGATCCGCGCCGCGGAGGCCGCGGTCGCCGCCGCCCGCGATGGCGTCAGCGCCGCCCGTTCGCGGCTGGCCGACCTTCGGGACGGAGCTTCGCCGGAGGAGCGCGCAGTCGCCCGCAGCGCGCTGGCGGCCTCGGATGCTTCCCTCGCGGCGGCGCAAGCGAAGCTCGCCGACGTGCTGGACGGTCCGCGTGCCGACGACGTGGCCTTGCAGAATGCGCAGATCCACGTCGCGGAGATCGCCGTCTTGCGCGCGCGGGCGGACCAGAACCATGCGCGACTGCTGGCGCCCTTCAGTGGCGTCATCGCCGCCGTCAACATCCACCCGGGTGAGTACGGCACGCCCGCGGCGCCCGCCTTCGTCCTGCTCACGCCCGGCGCGCTCCGGCTGGACCTCGTGATCGGCGAGAACGACCGGCCGTTTGTGCGCAGTGGCCAGCAAGGGACGATCACGTTTGACGCCATGCCGAACCAGTCCTACCCGTTCGTCATCCGGACCATCGGCGATGCCGCCAGGATCGAACAGGGCGTGGCCACGTACACCGCGGAGGCCAGCCTGACGTTGCCCGCGGGCGCTGTTCGCCCGGTGGCCGGCATGAGCGGCGTCACCGAGGTGCTGATCACGGAAAAGGCGGACGTGCTGGCGATACCCACGCGCGCCCTCCGCCGCATCGGTCGCGAACAGGTCGTGGATGTGATGGTAAACGGCGTCGTGGAGGAGCGGCCCGTCCAGGCCGGCATCAGCGACGGCCAGTACGTCGAGGTGCTCTCGGGGCTCGCCGAGGGAGACCAGGTGGTGCTGCGGGCCGTGACGAACGCCGCGTCGCAGGCGCTCCCCACGCGCGAGCGCGTCCTGCCCGGCGGCGTCCGCTGAGAGAGATCTGATCCATGACATTCGGCGACACGATGAGAACAGCCATTGCGGCGCTGGCGGTCAACAAGCTCCGCTCCGGCCTGACGCTGCTGGGCGTCGTCATCGGGGTCGGCGCCGTGATCGCCCTGATGGCGATCGGCGAGGGCGCCACCCGCAGCGTCACCAACCGCATTGGCGACCTCGGCAGCAACCTGCTCTTCATCCAGGAGCAGCAGGCCGACGCCGGCCGCCCGCCGGGCTCGCGCCAGGCGGCCGTGGGGGGCCTTACCTTGCAGGACGCCAACGCCCTGGAAAACCGGCGCCGCTTCCCGTACGTGGACGGGGTCGCGCCGCAGAGCTTCTACCGCGCGCGCGTCGGCGCGGCCTCCGAGTCGGCCGATACCACCGTCTACGGCGTCACGCCGAACTACCAGTGGGTGCGCAACTTCTACGCGACCCGCGGCAAGTTCATCGATGAGTCGGAGATGAGCCGGGGGACGCTCAGCGCCGTGCTCGGTGCCAAGGTCGCGCGCACTCTCTTCGGCGAGGCCGATCCGATCGGCCAGTCCGTTCGCGTCGCCGTCAAGGGCGTGGAGCCGTCGCTGGCGTTCCGGGTGATCGGCGTGATGGAGGAGAAGGGCTCCTTCGGCGGCAGCGACCGCGACGACGCCGTCTTCATCCCTCTCTCTACCATGCAGGCGAAGATCTCCGCCGACCGCAGCCCGCTCGGGCTGGCCAACGTCATGCAGATCAGCGTCTCCGTCAACGATCCGGCCGAACTCGTGCGAGCCAGGGAGGACATCGCCGAACTGCTGCGGGAGCGCCATCACACCCGCCAGGACGACTTCAGCATCCGCAGCCAGGAAGAACTGCTCAAGACCGTGGACGACATCAAGAAGGGTCTGATGGTCTTCATGGGCACCATCGCCAGCATCGCCCTCCTCGTGGGCGGCATCGGCATCATGAACATCATGCTCGTGTCCGTCACGGAGCGCACCCGCGAAGTAGGCATCCGCAAGGCGCTGGGCGCCCGCCGCCGCGACATCCTGATGCAATTCCTGGCGGAAGCGGTGATGGTGACCATGATCGGCGGCTTCATCGGCGTCGGCCTGGGCGTGCTTGCCGCTGCCTTCGCCGATGGGCAACCGCTCATGGGCGGGCGCCTCGTCACGGTGGTGACGCAGCAGTCGATCGTCATCACGGTGGCCGTCTCGGCCGTGATCGGCATCTTCTTCGGCATCTATCCCGCCTATCGCGCCGCCGGCCTCGCCCCCGTCGAGGCGCTCCGCCACGAGTAAGCGGCAACACCCGGCGGCTGGCTATGTTCACCGCAGAGGCGCGGGGCGCGCGGAGTTCATTTGGGGGCCGGCCCAACCTCAAGCTTCCGCCTTCCAACTTCCAACTTCCGCCTTCCGCCTTCCGCCTTCCGCCTTCCGCCTTCCGCCTTCCCCCTTCCCAATCCCAGCGTCCTCTGCGCCTGCGCGGTGCAATCCTCCAACCAGTCAAGGCCGCCGTGCGGCGAAACCGGGCCTAATGGCACGGTCGCCCGGTGCCGTTAGGCACACGGCTTCGTGCCCCGCAGCGCCTAGGATCTTCGAAAGTCGAGTTCCTGTATCGACTTTATCCAGCAGCCCCGCACGGGGCAGTCAGGCGGCGCACATGATCAGCGAAGCCACGAGTCCAGTCAGCGTCAGCGCGGGCCGCGCGGTGCGGCACCAGGTCGTGATCATCGGCGGCGGCAACGCAGGCCTCAGCGTGGCGGCGCGGCTGAAGCGCGCGCACGGCAACGCCGACATCGCGATCATCGAGCCGTCGGGCAAGCACTACTACCAGCCGCTCTGGACGCTGGTCGGCGGCGGCGTCTTCGACAAGAAGGTCACCGAGCACGACGAGGCCCCCTACATCCCCGCGGGCGTCACGTGGATCCGCGACAGCGTCGCGCAGATGTGCCCGGACGAGGACACCGTCGTCACGAGCGACGGCACGCAGGTGAGCTACCGCTACCTCGTCGTCGCACCCGGCATCCAGCTCGACTGGCACAAGGTGAAGGGGCTGCCGGAGGCGCTCGGCCGCGACGGCGTCTGCAGCAACTACTCCTACGAGCACGTCGACAAGACGTGGGAGTTCATCAGGGCGTTCAAGGGCGGGAACGCGATCTTCACGCATCCGAATACGCCCATCAAGTGCGGCGGCGCGCCCCAGAAGGTCATGTACCTGGCCGATGACCAGTTCCGCAAAGCGGGCGTACGCGACAACAGCAACGTCATCTTCGCCACGGCCGGCGCCGGCATCTTCTCCGTCCCGAAATACGCCGAGGCGCTGAAGAAGGTCATCGCGCGCAAGGGCATCGACGTGCGCTTCCGGCACGACCTGGTGGAGATCAGGCCGGAATCGAAAGAGGCCGTCTTCTCGCACGTCGATTCGGGCGACCTGATCACGATGCCGTACGAGATGATCCACGTGACGCCG
>Ga0315281_10005966_pt1 | contig 17373 bp, 14 predicted proteins | sample YL17G07_0_MG_FD_204540 | JGI IMG/M metagenome (GOLD analysis project Ga0315281, IMG submission 204540) | Sediment microbial communities from Yellowstone Lake, YNP, Wyoming, USA - YL17G07_0 | ecosystem: Environmental > Aquatic > Freshwater > Lake > Sediment | place: USA: Wyoming | collected...
AACACTTGGTCTGCCATTCCTCCTCTTGCATTGTGTTTGACTCACAACGCATGGAGGCGTGACAGGCCTCTAATCTAGCTCACCACTGAACGGCACGAACTTTTTCAATGGTGGACCGGGCTATTTCCATCCCAGCGTAGAAGCCCGCACCCGAGAGCCGCGTGGATGTCTCGGGGTTGAATCGGGTTCACAAGATATGACCTGCGACGCTAGGAGGATACCTGGTGAGCCGACCCTTCGCAACCAAAGATAGCCTTCTCAGCCTGATGAGCGACGGAAAGCCCAGGAGCACTAGAGAGGTCACTGAACGGCTTGGGGTCACGACGAGAGCCGCAGAGTCTGCCTGTTGTCGGTACTGGAAAGCAGGACTGCTGCTAAGATCCGAGAAGCCGCTGTTTTCAGGTGAGTAGGTGGATGTCTCTTTGTCTGGACAACCGATACTTTGACCTCCCTTTTATGCGGTATCATCAAAAGAGGTGTAAGGATCGGATCGGATGTTCATGCGAGATCACAAGATGCAGGTTCAATCATGCTTGGGACCTATTCAAGCGTGTCTGCGTTTTCCTTGGGTAAACCCCGGGCTGGAAACCGTGCAACGCTAACGAGCGCTCTGCCACTTGCTAAGACTTGCCTTATTGGACAAGGAATGTTAACTAGTGTTTCGTCCGAATGATTCCTGCTAAGGCGAGTATGCTCAATCCGAGTCCCCAGAAGGTGCATGCCAGCAAAGCGAACACTTGACTCAGCAGTTTACTTGTCAACATCAACCGACGCCTCAGTGCACCTAGGTACTAGGCTATGACCAGAAGCAACGATTGACTGATCGTCCGCAGGAAGCATATATCAGTAACCTAGTTGGACTCCCCGAGACTATCGAGTTCGCATAGAATCTCCTCTCTTTCAACAACTATTACCAGTAGATCCATAACGTTCGTTCCGGTTGGGCCGGTTACTATTGCATCACCAAGCTGCTTGAGCACGTGTGATGAGTTGTGAACCTTCAGGTTTTCTGTCAGATCTATCCCGGCTTCGACAGCTCTTCTTACCGTATGGCCGTCAACTATTCCTCCTGCCATATCAGTGGGGCCGTCTGTTCCGTCCGTACCGATGGCTGCAAGTGCGATACTCGTACTTCCATCTATTTTCAGGGAAGCAGCCAGCGCTAGCTCTTGGTTGCGACCGCCCTCTCCAGACCTGCCTAGGATCGTCACAGTCGTTTCTCCTCCCGCAATGATAGCACACGGTGGCTCAATTGGCCTCCCGTACTTCTCAATCTCCCTTGCTATGCTGGCCAAGACAAAACCGACGTCCCTACTTTCCCCCTCGACGCTCGTGCTTAAAACCAGCGATCTCAATCCCAGTTCTTCCGCCTTCTCCCTAGCGGCAAGGCAGGCAGCCTTGATGTCTGAGAGAACTACATTCTGGGACTTGATCCCCATGCGTTCAAAGTCCTGCACTTTCGGCGTCTCCTGTGTCGGGGAGGCTCTTTCAAGATATTCCCTCATCGGCTCGGAGATCCTGTACCATAGGTCGTATTTTCGCAAGACGCGTATTGCGTCAGCCGACGTCGTTGTGTCTGGTACTGTTGGACCCCATGGAAGGTCTAAGACTTCGTCTATGACTATTAGATTGACCATCTTTGCCGGGTGGATATGCAGAGCAAGTTTGCCGCCCATTACGTCTGACACGCGTTTTCTTACGGCGTTGATTTCTTGTATGTCAGCTCCACATGCGAGAAGCAGTCGCGTTACAACCCTGATGTCTTCCAATGTTAGGCCTTTGGCGGGTAAAGTCATCAGTGCGGAACAGCCCCCCGCCACACACACAAAGACCAGATCGCCCTGCTTTGCGAGATCAGCGATCTTTGTGATTTCCACTGCGCCCCTTACGCTATCCTCGTCTGGAACTGGATGACCTGCCTCCACGACTTCTACTTTCCTGAGCGGACGCTTCTGCCCTCTCTTTTCGACTACGATGCCTCTTTCGATTTTGTCTCCAAGGATACTTTCCAACGCTTCGGCTATTCGACTAACGCCTTTCCCTGCCCCTACAACGTATATTCTCGGGATCCTTGTGAGGTCATAATGCAGCGACCCAACTGTGAGGATGTGCCCTTTCAGATGCACCAATTCTCTGACAATTCCGTAGGAATCCATGACTCTGAGAGCGTGGTCCACTATGTCAAGAATATTCTTTCTGGCGCTCAGATTTCCATGGGAAAGCAGCTCGGATGTGTTTCTTATGACCACGTCATGTCACATCGCGTCTAACTGTTGTTCTTATCCAATAGGAACCAGATCTTCACAGGCGCCTTGCCTCGTCTATGAGGATGTTAGATGTTATAAGTGATGGGCGATCTACGAACGGTTCATGAGAATTCTCACAACAAATAGTATGAAGCTTTTTGAACTCATTAGCATAGGCCGATGAGGATTAGGAACAGAATCGTGGGAGCGCCCACCGAAAGCCGCACTACCGAACCAAGCCCTACTAGTCGGACGAGACAGCCGGATTCCCCGCAATCATGTTTTGTCAACAGACGAGGAGTCTCATATCCTAAGCTAGTCCATCTTTAACCGTTCTTGGCAGATCTTCGCCCCTATGACCGCGTCACTGACGCCGGCATCCGCCCCTAACTTCTCCGCGAACGCTTGGGTAATCGGTTGGCCCCCGAGCATCACTCTGAATTTCTTCCGAATGATCTGTGTGCTAAGTTCCTTGATGACGTTCGTAGCCTTAATCATGGAGAGAATCAACAGTGCAGACATTGCCAAACATCGGTGGCATTCCTTCGAGCGGCGTCCATGAAACTGGACATGTGAACATCGACCCCCAGGTCGACGGCATCGAAACCTGCCGTGATCAACAGAGCTGCAACAATGTCCTTCCCTATGTCGTGCAGATCTCCATTGACCGTTCCTATCACAACCCTACTCTTGGCGGTGAGATAGGGTCTTACAATATCCATTCATTCCTTCATCGTCTCACTGTTCGTACTTCGCCCCAACTGATGTCATGCCTTTGCGCATTGCATTGAGAACACCAAAACTCACAAATGTGAGTACTCTTGACTGCATTCAGAAATCTAGCCTTATGATGGGTGATGGGTTTTGAAAGTAAGCTACGATCTTGGTGCCCTGAGTGACTGGTATGACCCCAATTATTGTCTGAAGCTGGCCGCTCTAGCCGAGGAAGCAGGCTTTTACTCGATTTCTGTGCAGGATCACTTCCTTCCTTGGTATCATACCCATGCCCGAAGCCCTCAAGCTTGGATATGGATGGCTGCGGCCGCGGAGCGAACAAGGAAGATGAGGGTTGGGTGCGGTGTTACATGTCCAATGTTCCACTATCACCCAGCTAATGTGGCCCATAGCTTCGCAACATTGGGTAGCATGTACCCAGGCCGAATATGGCTGGGCGTTGGAACGGGAGAAGCAATGAACGAAACGCCATTCATAGATTCCCCAGGAGTCTTTCCAAGACGATGGAAGACGAGATCAGATATGCTCATTGAAGCTATACAACTCATTCGCGAATATTGGAACAGCCAAGACTACTTCAGCTTCAATGGAAAATACTTCAAATTACGAAACGCGTTTTGCTATGATAAGCCGACAGTGCCCGTGCCAATATACTTCTCCGCATTTGGCCCCAAGGCCGCCTTCTTGGCAGGTCAGTACGCAGACCACCTTATTACAGGATATTCAGAAAGCCTTCAAACGATTCTTAGTGAATTCGAGAAAGGCGCACGAACTGCCGGCAAAGATCCTGCTAAGATGGAGAAGATGGTATACAGGGACTTCGCTTTCGGCAAACGGGATGATATACTAGAAAGGATCAAGCAAACCGGCGCTTGGTTTCTTATGTCAAACTACTACGAGCCTGACCCGAGAAAACTTGAGGCTAATCTCGTGAATCTCAGTGATGAAATGATTGGACAGACTGCCCTTATCGTAGAAAGCGCCGAAGAGATCATTGAGTCGCTCGATAGGTATCGGAAAATGGGTGTGGAGCACGTGGCATTGAGCGATTCAAGTATAGATCCAGAGAAGACGATTGCCGTCCTTAAAGAACACGTCGTACCATACTTCGTAAAGGCATGAGTGACAGCTCGATCGTTATGCGACAGCGGCTGGCAATGAGGAACCAAGTAACATAGCTGACCAAGAGCGGATATGTGTCATATCCTATGAAGCTCGCGACTCGCCGTAGTTAGCAGCTCGGACTTGTCAGTTCCAACGACAATGTTCTCTTCCACAATGAAAATGCCTTCCTTAGTCTCTATTCCAGGTTCAAGGGCTAAGACCATTCCAGTCTCAATGGCTGTCTTGTCGTAGTTCGCGATTGAGGGTGGCTCAGAGACCTTCAGCCCCACACCATGGCCGATGCGGCCCACGGACGTTCCTAGGCAGAGCCCAGCTTTTCTGAACTCGTTAGCGCAGAAGCTGACGATCTCTTCAGGTCTGATTCCAGGTTTCACCATGTCAACGCATCTCATAGTTATCTGATGGACTAACTCGTAGGTCTTCCTTTGCGTCTCAGTCGCGGATCCTATGACTCCACCTCTTGAGAAGTCCGACCAGTACCCCTTGTAAGTGCATCCTCCGTCAAACCATACGAAATCCCCCTTACTCAAAATGCGATTCGTAGCGTCTCTTGGGGAGACCATATCTGGTCCAGATGCGAAGGCGTAGATTCGAGGTATTTCGGCACCTTTCTCCATCATGTAAGTCCTGATGAGCGACGCAGCTTCAAGTTCGCTCATGCTCTCTCTAACATCTCTGAAGAACTTCTCGTAGGCTGCACTTGTTATGTGACACGATTGCCTCACGCATTCTATTTCCTCTGGAGATTTCAACATCCTGAGTTTCCAAATGATATCCGTACCGTCTACGAACTCTGCTTTAGCGACCTTTTCTCGCATTCTAAGGAAATCGTTGACAGGCATCCCCAAACGCAGATCGTGACCGAGTTCCATGGCTATTCTTGATGCATTCAACCCCAACTCCCTCAAGACGTTCTCAAGTAGTTCCATTGGGGCAGCTCCCATCTGGTTGTGATTTCTCACATCCCTTATCCACGAAATTCTAGAGATCGGCTCAGCGTAAATACTTGGAGATATGATTACGGGATCTCGCTCTCTTGGTAGTAAGAGTAACATTGGTCTGGAGTATGTATCGTTCGGCGCAAGCGTTTGATGACCGCTGAAATAGGTGTAATTTTCCTCACCTGTGATAAGAAGAGCGTCGACTTCATTCTCCTCCATTAAGGAACAGGCTCTCTTGTAACGCAATCCGTATTCGTTCTTGGAGAACTTCATGCTCAACTGAGAAACCGCACAAAATATCGCGGCTCACGGTATTTTGATCTTCTCTAGGTTCACGGCGGGCGTGTTGATTTTGCAAACGAGCTGGTACAGAGTAAATAGAATAAGTTGAGTAGTGTTGAGTAAGGAACGCTTCTCTTCTTTTTCTCAAACTTTTTTTGTCCAGCGAAGACGTTTGTATGCTGTTGACTGGTTATGGGCGTAAGTCAACGGTTGTCGAATCAGGAAAAGCGGTGCTCTCACTTTAACCCGCAACAAAGGTATTAGGATATGCGGTCAAGAATTCCTTATGGAGATACTGAAATCGAGTTCGAAGTGGACAAAGACCGCTTAATGGGAATCATAACCCCGCGTGAAGTTGCTCCGTCATCCAACCCCGCGACTGGGATAGAATATGCCCTGAAAAATCCTGTCGAAGCACCTGCTCTTGAATCACTTCATCTCAGGGGAAAGAAGGTAGCGATTGCTGTTGATGACTTAACTCGAGTTACTCCAACGAATATTCTTCTGCGGCCTATCCTTCGATTACTCGAGAGGGCAGGGGTGAAGGCTCATGATGTCAAGATAATTGTAGCCCTCGGAACTCATAGACAAATGACCGATAGAGAGTTAAGGGAAAAGTATGGGCAAGAAGTAGTTGAGAAATATCACGTTATCAACCACGCGTTCGATGACCAATTAGAACTAGAATATATGGGCAAAATTGCTACCGATGTCCCAGTCTGGATTAACAGGGATTATCTAAATGCAGATGTCAGAATAGGGACTGGTAACATTATCCCACACTGCAACGCGGGTTGGGCAGGCGGGGCCAAGATACTTCTTCCAGGGTTAGCGGGAGAGGAGACAGTCGGTCGAATGCATGTTCACTCAGCGATGGCAAATCCAAATGCGCTGGGAATGGATCAGAATCACACTCGGCAATTGATAGAGGAGTTCGCTGAGAGAGTTGGATTACATTTCATCGTAAACACGGTACTTACGAGACATGGGGAAATAGTGAGGGTATTTGCTGGGCACTTCATCAAAGCTCACAGGAAAGGGGTCCAGTTCGCTAAGGGCATTTACGCTGCCAGAGCATCAGGATTAGCTGAGATTACTGTTTCTAGCAGCTATCCTGCCGACGTAGATTTCTGGCAAGGATCGAAAGGGCTCTTCTCAGCTGAACTTGCAACAAAAACTGGGGGGGCAATATTACTCGTGTCTCCTTGTCCAGAGGGCTTGTCGCAAACACATCCGCAATGGATTGAGTATCTACAACATACAGCAGAAGAACTGCGTGAAATGTGCAAAGCGGGGCTGCAGAAGGTTGACGACTTGGCGTGCTTAGGTATAGCTTTGGACTATGCTAGTGTGAGAGAGAAACATCCTGTGTGTATCTTGACCGATGGCATATCTCAGAAGGACACTGAACGTATGGGGTTCCAGAAGTTCAACAGAATTGAGGACGCGATAGAACATCTGTCCAGACGTTACGGACGTCACGCAAAGTTGAACATCTTGACACATGGGGGCGACACCTATCCTGTTCTTTGCTAGTCCTTGCGGCTCATTGTGCCGTGCAAGATTCCTTCGAAGTACCCACCACCTTAGTTGACGATGATTACGTTATGATAGGTTTGCGCGAAATAGAAGAGGCGAGGAAGACAATTAAAGACGAAGTCAACAGAACACCATTAGTGCGCTCTCGTTTTCTGTCTGATCTCTGCTGTGGAGAGGTTTACCTGAAACTCGAGAATCTGCAGATAACTAACTCCTTCAAGATTAGAGGAGCACTCAACAGAATGATGAATCTAACGATTGACGAAATGCAGCGCGGGGTTATCGCCGCTTCTACGGGAAATCATGCCCAAGCCGTTGCCATCGGGGCAGAAAAATGCAATTTGACTGCAACGGTGGTTGTCCCCGAAATTACCCCTAAGGTAAAAGTTGAGAAGATCAGGCAACACAAGGTCGAGCTGATCCTGCATGGAGAAAACTACGACGCTGCAGAGCATTATGCTCGGGAGCTAGCCAAGCGAGAGAGGTTGACATTTGTCTCCGACTACAACGACCCGTTTGTTGTCGCAGGACAGGGAACCGTTGGACTGGAAATTCTCGAAGATCTCCCTACCGTGGATTCAATTATTGTGCCAGTTGGCGGAGGAGGCTTGATTGCGGGAATCACCATTGCCGCAAAAAGCACCAAGCCCAATCTAGAAATCCTTGGAGTGCAACCTGAAGCCACACCTGCGATGCACCATTCTTTGAAGGTCGACGAGATCATCGACGTAGAAATGAGAGACACGGTAGCTGATGGATTGTCCGGAAACATTGAGAAGGGGTCTATAACATTTGACATAGTTCGAAAGTATGGGGTTGAAGTCTTGTTGTTTAATGAGGAGGCCATTAAGAAAGCGATACGTCTGCTTTGGAACAAGGAGAGACAGGTTGCCGAAGGGTCAGGGGCGATCTCTATTGCTCCGATCATTGAGAGTAAAGAACGATTTGCTCGAAAAAGAACGGTCGCCGTAGTAAGTGGTGGTAACATTGACGAGGCAGTTTTTCAAGACATACTAGCGTCCGGAATCGGCGAAAGCTCTCGATCTCAAGGCAGGCGACGGGATTGAGGTACTGCATGATCGTTTCCTCCGAATCATGGCTGTTCGTTATCCAGAGATTCTCAACGCTCCCGAACCGATCTTCCGTTCTACGTCTGTTGGCAAGGAGAAGAGTTGGTTCAGCCTGCGAAGCCATCCCGCTTTCTATTTACTTTAGATGTAGTATTTGCCTTGATTCCATGGGGTTTTTAGTACTTCCTAGAGGGAGTGAGAGATGGGGTTTGTGTTGACCGAAGCGGCGCAAAAGACATTCGTGAGAAAGGCTTCAGGGCTCGTGAGAGAGGTTTCTGGTATCGATGTTCTGATCTTTAATGTATTCATGATCAGCATCGGGTACACTCTTTTCATGGTTGAATTTTGGACGATGTACCCTGGTGCTAGCTTAGAGCTTGCGATAACCATTGCATGCATCGTCGCTATTTTTCAAGGCCTGACTTATGCTCTTCTGGCCTCAGCGTATCCTCGATCGGGCGGGGATTACGTCTATGTCACTCGCATTCTTAATCCGACACTAGGTTTCGTAATGAGCTGGAACTTCTTCGTATGGGAACTGTTCTATCTGGGACTTAACGCCGCAATGGTGGGCTTCCAAGGTGTGGCTCCGCTGTTAGCTGGCCTCGGGGTCGTAGCGAATAATCCTGGACTCCTGTCAATGAGCCAGTGGGCCGGAGGACCAACACCCTCGTTTCTGATGGCGACAGCGGCAATAATTTTCTATGGTCTGCTTCTCGCTTCGGGAATGAAGAACTATTTCACTTTCCAGAAGGCGATCTTCGCTATTGCGATCGCAAGCACAGTCCTCGTGGTTGCCCTTTTGGCTGTAACTAGCCCTGAAACATTTGTGACGCGATTCAATACTTTCGCCCAGTCGTACACGGGTTCGAGTGATTCATATAATCAGATCATTCAGACAGCCATTGCAGACGGCTACGGGGCGAACGCACCATTCTCACTCATGGAGACAGTGGCATTCTTTGTGTGGCCATGGCTCGCGGTAGGATTCTGCGTACTTTCCGGGTCGTTCTCAGGCGAAGTCAAGAATATCAAGAAAAGCCAGATTTTTGGCATAATCGGTTCAGTAATCGTTACCGGCATTCTATTTGTCATGTTGACTTTCCTTGGCGGGCACGTGTTCGGATACCAATTTATCGGCGCGGCCTCATATCTGATGCTCAACAACCCCGGTTCGTTGACAATACCTGTTGCACCTTGGTACAGTTTCTTCACGGCTCTGTTGACGGACAATGTAGTTGTTAACGTTTTCATACTCGTCGGATGGTTCTGTTGGTTCCTGCTTCTAGCGGCAACCGTCTTCGTGTTTGTATCACGTACTGCGTTTGCTTGGGCTATGGATGGGCTGCTTCCAAACGCGTTCAAGTATGTGAGCGAAAGGTACCGGACTCCGATTAACACAATCATCCTATCCGGTATTGGAGGAATCCTATTCGCAGCGGGAATAGAATATACGACATGGCTAGGTGTGCTTTCAGGCGCATTGGGAATCGCGTTCGCCTTCTTGTTCACCTCCGTAGCTGCCTTAGTATTTCCATTCAGGAAACGTGATTTCTACAAGCGCTCTGGAGTCGCGTGGGAGGTTGCTGGAGTGCCCCTCATCAGCATAGTCGGTGGACTAAACGTGATTGCCTTACTAATGGCAATTTACATTATGATAGTCGATCCTAGGGCATTTGCGAACAGTCCCACATCATTGACACTAGTTGCGCTCTTCTTGCTGGCTGGATTAGCGCTATTCTACGTCATGAAATACGTTAGAAAAAGACAAGGCGTAGATGTGAACCTGATATTCCGAGAGATTCCAGTCGAGTAGTAAGGGTACTGTATGCAAAGCACGTAATTCCATACTTCAAAGCGAATTAACCATTGGAGGTACGGGCGTTGAGCATGCATGAAATCACTTGGGAAGACTTTCGTTCATTCGCGGGGAGAGGCGGAGTCTTGGTCCTTCCCGTAGGTTCGACAGAACAGCATGGTCCGCATTTGCCATTAGGTGTTGATACTATCATTCCATTGGAGATCGCAAAACGGTTGGCTGAGAAATCAGATGTCGTAATTGCACCACCCATTGCCTGGGGATACAAGCCCCAGACCGGTAGCTCTGGTGGAACCGGATTCCCGGGAACCTGCAGCTTGGATGCGACAACCCTCATCGCGCTCGTCAGAGATTTACTGAGGGAGTTCATACGACATGGTATACGGAAAGTGATCCTCCTTGACAGTCACTACGAAAACGCCTTGTTCCTAAGCGAGGGTGTTGATCTTGCGTTAAGGGATAGCGGCCCTCCCCCAAATACCAAGGTCGTAATAGTTCGCTGGTTCGACCTTGTCAAGGCAGAGGAATTCGACAAGGTTTTCCCTGATTTCGAAGGGGTTGCACTTGAACATGCGGCCAATCTTGAAACAGCAATGATGCTGTACCTTAGACCTGAACTGGTGAAGAGGGAGAAGATTCACGGGGACAAGGCAGAACGTTATCCACCATACCTAGTTCTACCTCCGACAGAGGATCTGATCCCAAAAACAGGGGTCCTGACAAACATAAAACGGGTCGACGCATCACAAGGCGAAGAGCTCACTCGAATAGTGATTGATAGATTACTTGAACTGATTAGCACTGAATTCTCGAAGAACGGATGAAGTCAGTTAAGATTCAGTTGACATAGTTGTCCGACAAAGTTATCTGTCTACCTTCGCCCGACTATGTTCGGAGAGGTCACTTGCTTGTCTAACAAAGCGGATCTATTCGTTGGTGAAGCCACGAGACTCGTGAGAGAAGCGCAAGACAGAGATATTTCGCTCAGGGTAATGGGCGCAGTTGCTTTCAGAATTCATTGCCCAAAGTTTCTTCGACTCATTGATGCCATGAATAGGCTACTCACCGATTTGGATTTCATGAGTTACAGGAAGCACCGTCTTGATACAATTAAGCTATTCAGAGATCTAGGCTACACTCTGGACCAAGAAATGTTGATCTTGAGTGAACGGCTCAAGTTTCACAATTCCGAGGGACCTGATGCGGATGTATTTATGGATGAATTGAAGATGTCGCATACAATCAATTTCGAGAATCGGCTCAGTCTTGATTCGCCAACTATCTCCTTGGCCGACCTGTTGCTTGAGAAGATGCAGATTGCCCAAATTAATGAGAAAGACATCAAGGATACGATTGTTTTGTTGCGCGAGCACGAGATTGGTGGTGAGGAACCCGAGACAATCGATTCAGGATATGTTGCGTCATTGCTCGCAAAAGACTGGGGATTCTACTATACCGTTACGACAAATCTCAAGAAGGTCGTGGAATTTCTTCCGAAGTACCAGGCCCTTTCAGATCATGACACAAGAGATCTCTCGATGAAGGTTTCCAAAGTACTTGACAATATCGAAGCTGCCCCGAAATCGACGAAGTGGAAGATGAGGTCGAGAGTAGGTACAAGATCGAAATGGTACGAGGACGTCGAAGAGGCCCAGAAGATGTAGCGGAGGTTCTGAGCTTGTCGAAAGTAAGTTTTGGAATTTTTGTCCCTCAGATGTCGCTTCAGTACGGCACCATTCGGCGTATGTTTAGCGACGCTGAGGCAATCGGATTTGAGTCTGCATGGCTTGCAGATCATTTCATCCCATACGATTATCCCGATCGGCCCATTACGGAACCGATGTTAGAGTGCTGGACGACGCTTGCCTCGCTTGCAGCGGAGACGAAAAGAATCAGGTTCGGTGCGCTGGTTTCGTGCAACTCCTACAGACCGCCTCAATTGCTGGCGAAGACCACGTCAACACTCGACGTCATAAGTGGAGGTAGGCTGAACTTTGCCATCGGAGCAGGTTGGCTGCGTCTTGAGCACGAGCAATATGGCTACGAATTTCCAGCGATATCACAAAGAATAGAGAAGTTGAGGGAAGCTATCGATATCATCAGACTGCTGTGGACTGACGAAAAGGCGTCATTTGCTGGAAAGTATTACGTTATAAAGGAAGCCATCAATAGCCCAAAACCCATTCAGAAACCCCACCCTCCGATTTACGTAGGTGCCGAGCACCCAACAATGATCAAGTTTGCTGCCCAGTACGCTGACGTGTGGAACTTCCCATCGGACATTAATCCATACACCCACCAAGATTACGCACAACGAGTGAACATCCTAGAGAGTCAATGTGATAAGATCGGCAGGAACCCATTGGCAATCAAGAGATCCTGGTTAGGGATCGCAATTTTGGGGAAGAATGAAGATCATGTAACCCAGAAGATTTCATCTATCAAGCCCAAGACCCTGAGCAAGGAGCAATCCTTTAGGGAGATTGTCGGCACGGCGGAAACGTGCTTGCAGCGCATAGGCGAATACGTCGACTTGGGAGTGTCCGAATTCATTCTGATCTTTCCAGAGACTTACACATCCGAGACCTTCCGCGAATTCTACGAAAAAGTAGTGAAGAAAGTCTAAATTGGGCGGCTGGCGTCGCGACGTTCGATCTATCCAGATGTCAACTGGTAACTCTTGACCTTTCCATCGTCCAGAGTCAGTAATGCGCCTCTAAGTGTCCCCTCTGCGTATTCGCTTCCGGGATTCAAGCATAGCGTCCGGCCTATTTTCGTACTCCCTCTAGATTCATGTATGTGGCCGTGGAGGCCCAGGAGAGGTTGGTATTTTTCAATTGCAGCTCTTACAGCATTACTTCCAGCAGGTATCATCTGCATCTGACCTCCAGGCGTGACAACTGGTTTTAGATCCTTGTCAAGTTGGGGGGCATCATCGATGTTGGATTTGTAAGGTGGGCAATGAAGATTGAAGATGCAGTTTTCCATCTTGGAAACCTTCGACGTCATGTTCTCTATTATCTTGGCGAGCTCTTCTTCAGGGATGTCTCGAGGGCAATTCCAAGGTGTGATGTTTGTGTAGCCCGTGCTAATCATTTCGTGATTCTCGTCTACGTTAACGACTTTACCCTCGGGGACGATTACATATTCGGATGAGCCTAGGGCCTGATCTATCTCAATTCTATCGTCATTACCCGCGTTCATTATGCACTTGATCCCAGATCCTTTCAGTCTTTCTTCGGCTATGTGCAGCCATTTCTCGACTCTCCTGATCATGAGTTCAGAAAAGAGTTTGTCAACCTCATCACGATTGGCATTCAGCCGTTCCATCTCTTCCTTTGTGGTTCTGAAAGCGTAGTAGCCGACCTGCGCAATACTCTTCTCAAGTTGAGCAGCCTCTTCATCGCCTCGAACCACTAGAGGTTTACCCATGAATTCTACTTCATAAGTGCCCTTAGTTGTCTCGATGAGTGGAACGATCATCTTCCCGGTCATGTCTCCACCGCAAACTACCACTTTTGCATTGTAGAACTTCGCCGAGTTGACGAACTTCATAAAACATTGCTCAGATCCGTGAAGATCCGTTACGTAGAAAAGCCTGGTTTGCATTATGCCTCTGTCATCTCCATATTGCGTCTCCTTTCTATTGGCAACTGATTACTTTCGTCCTGATAATTTGGGGCCGGGGTCGCGTATCAATGGTGAGGTTGCGCAGTGCGGGCCGCCCCCTACCTTTACGAATTCAGACATCCCAACAGTTATCACATCCACCCCTTCTTTCTCCAATTTCGTCTTGGTGAATTCAAAACCATCCAACACTAATACCTTCCCTGGTTCCAGTGCAAATACGTTACATGCATAGTCTCTTGCCTCATCAGGTGGAACCTCTATCATGCGGATGCCATTCTTACGCAAATACTCCAAGAAGTCATACGGAACAGCGGGCGGGTAGATTACAGCAAGACCAGAATCCGCATAGCCAAAGACGCAATCAAGATGAGCGAACCCTCCAGCGGGCCAATCCGTGCTGTCGAGCCAGCCTGGCAACGGGACGATTTTGATCTCTTCAACCCCAACTGATTTCAGCACCTCCGAGACTTGATCTATCCCCTCTTGATTTGTTCTTATGCTCTTGCCTATGCAAATATGCGTAGGATCCAGCCAAACTACGTTTCCACCTTCGAATACGCCAAATCCTCTAACTGTAGATAAGATTGGACAACCCAGCTCCATCATCTTCTTCGCCCAGAAGACCTCTCCGCCTCTATCCCAGGGTAGGGACATGCGATGAACTATTGCTCCCCCGTTCACTACAAAACCGAAATCTCTTGTCCCCCACAGTCCCCTCAGCACGTCATATGGGCCCTTTGCCATTTCAGGAGCTTCCATGTACTCCACATCTACTTTTTCTCCTTTCAGAATCTGAACTAAGTTGTCGTGCTGGACTCGGATCTTTTCAAGATCAGCAGCATCCTTCATACCATACCATTTCAGATCTTTCAGGGGGTGCACGACTTCAGGCCCCGGTCTCTTGACCAAGACCTTTCTAAGTTTGCCAATCTCACTCTGCGCGCCCCATTCCTTTCCCCAGATAGATCTCAACTCATCATCATAGTTCAGATCTATCGGGACAGCCGGTCGGTTCTTGTCAATGTTCTTGGATGCCTGCTCAACCAGTTCCATGTCCGAACACGAAGTCGCTTTCGCCGTACCGCACTAAAGTAGCTTATGGTCATGTTCACTGAGAACTAGAACTCAGCGAAATAGCACCGCGCAATGCTTTACTCTCGCTTCAGTGTCGTGACGGTTAACCGACGATGGGGTAGGTATCGCCACCATGAGATAAGGGAAATCTCAAGCGCGTTTCTGGTGTTCGTCTTCTGCGTCGTTACAGACGTGTATCACAACGATCCATAGGTCTGGCCCGGTATTGTTAGTGTATACCGCATCTCCCAATCTTCTGAACATCGCCCCTTCGCTCCCTCCACGCCTCCTATCCGGAATTGGATGGCCACCTCCAACAACTCTAATGGTCTTGGTCTTGCAGCCCCACCCCTTCTTCTCGACTACGACGCCTTCACGAATTCTGTGGCCTAGAACTTCTTCAAGAGCAGAAGCTACGAAAGTGACTTGCTTTCCTCGGCCGACAACAAATCCATCCTCGATTTCTCATACATCATACTTGAACAATCCTATCCTAAGGTCGTTGTCAATTTTCAATTTTTTGTGACGAGGTTGAACGAGTTAACATCTTCACGCGTATTCTATGATCTTGAGGACAGTCTCTCTACCTTGGACATTCCCTTTGGAGGTGAGCTCATCCCAATTGCGTATTATCATGAGACGACCCTAAAGCTCCAACTGGCGGCAAACAGAACCTCAAGATGATTCCCACGTCCTCAATCACACCTTGAATGCGTTGCATCATCTCAAACGAGAGATCCACCTGAAATGTCTTGTTTCAGGTACACAGAAAAAACAAGGCTGGAATCAGAAAGACAGGTGTCGAAGACCCTTTGAAACTTGACTGAAAACAGCAAATAAAAAGGGCAAACAAAGCTTATACCACAAGAAGATCGCTCGTTGGCTCCTCGTGGAGCGAACTCAAATTGAGTCGATTCAACGTACAGAATATCCGAGCGAGAGAAGTTCTGGACAGTAGGGGCCACCCTACCATAGAGGTTGATGTTATGACTGAGGGTGGCGTGCTTGGACGCGCGGACACTCCAGCTGGCCGTTCAAGAGGAACGTACGAAGCTTTCGAAATGAGAGATGGGGGTCGAAGGTATCATGGACTGGGCGTTCAAAAGGCCGTGAATATGGTGAATCGTGTAGTCGCACCTTTGCTCAAAGGCATGGATGTAAGAGAGCAGAGGAAAATCGACCAAGCGTTGATAGAACGCGACGGCACAGAAAATAAGTCAAAGATCGGTGGGAATGCAATAACTGCGACATCGTGGGCTGTCGCAAAAGCTGCGGCAAGCTCACTTTGTCTTCCGATCCACCGGTACATTGGCGGCTCGAACGCGCATGTTTTGCCTGTACCAATGTTCCTCTACATATGCGGTGGAAAGCTAGCCGCCACCGATTTCGATTTTCAAGAGTTCGATGCGATGCCGATCGGCGCGGAGAACTTTGCTGAAGCCATGCGCATGGGCTCTGAGGTCTATCACAGTTTAGGTGGGATGCTGGCGAAGAAATACGGAAAACACTCACTGAATACCGGAGACGAGGGGTCTTTTTCGCCACCCGGACCCAGTGATCCAAGAGAGGCCTATGACATGATCTTGAAGGCGATTGAAGAAGAAGGGTATGAAAGGGATTTCATACTGGCGCTAGACGCTGCCGCGACACACATGTACGAGGCTAGATCGAAGAAGTATAGATACATGGGAAAAAAAATTACACGCGAAAAATTAATGGACGTTTACGAGGAGCTCGTGAGAACCTACCCACTGAGATCAATAGAAGATGCGTTTTATGAGGACGACTTTGAAGCCTTCGCCGAGATCACGAAAAGGCTCGACATCCAGATAGTTGGAGACGATTTCTTTGTCTCAAGTATCAAACGTCTTTTGAAAGGGATCCAGATGGGTGCCGCAAACACTGTACTCCTGAAGGTGAATCAAATAGGGACTTTGACTGAAGCTTTGGACACAGCTTCATGCGCTACCAGGAATGGATATGGAGTTCTTGTTTCAGAGAGGTCTGCTCAAACGGAAGACACTTGGCTAGCCGATCTCTCGGTTGGAATAAACGCAGGCCAAATCAAGAATGGCGCACCAGTTAGGGGCGAAAGAGTCGCACAGTTCAATCAGCTTCTAAGAATAGAAGAAGAGTTGGGCAAATCGGCAAGGTACGCGGGAAAGAACTTTAGAAGACCCGTATGACCACCCGACGACGCTACACAAGTTGTTAAATAACTCTCTCTCGAAGCAAGCTCAAGCGTGTCTGCGTTTTCCTTGGGCAACTTACCTTGTGCTCGGCTTGGGCAGATCTTGTCGGCACCGCGTGCAGTGAGGTCCTAGACGCCTCACCTTCCCTTTTCTTAGCTGAACAGTCTCGAGATGATCCTGCCGGTGATGGTCTTGCCAAGTCAGGCAGTATCTGCTTTGAACCAAAGGCCTCAAGAGCCCCCCGGTACGTGGCGAGGCAATTCGGAATCAGCTTCAAGACGATGAAGTCATGAGCGTGACCTGTGAGTCATGAGCGACTAGGACGCCTGAAGACGTGCCCTCCTGTTTGGGCATTGTGCGGGTTTGTACCCATTAGGAAATCTCGCAGCCCCGAAAAATCCCCGATCTCAAATCCAAACCGTTCGGGCAAACAACGGTCAAAACTCGGGAACAACAAGCGTTAAGTATGGTGGACCGGGCGGGATTTGAACCCGCGACCTTCCGCACTTTGGATCTGGAGTTTGCCAAGCGGACGATCTTCGGCCCCGTAGGCATACCAGACTGATCTACCGGCCCACACGCATCATCGGAGCTTCAACAGATGGCGATCAATCGCGTCATGATACGCCATCCATCTATGCGCTCAACGACAGCTGTCAGTTGAGGTCGGCCTCGTTAAATGGATTTTGGAAACGAGGCAAATCCCAAATCGAGCGAGCG
>Ga0315281_10005967_pt1 | contig 17373 bp, 16 predicted proteins | sample YL17G07_0_MG_FD_204540 | JGI IMG/M metagenome (GOLD analysis project Ga0315281, IMG submission 204540) | Sediment microbial communities from Yellowstone Lake, YNP, Wyoming, USA - YL17G07_0 | ecosystem: Environmental > Aquatic > Freshwater > Lake > Sediment | place: USA: Wyoming | collected...
CTCTGAGTGTGTTACCATCCCTTTTAACAACTTTAACGGTGGTCATTCCGATAGGATTAGGTCTCCACGGACAGCGGCAGGCGAATATACCCACCTCCGGCACGTCCTTTTTCCCCTGAGGTCTCATTTTAAGCTTGACCTTATCTACTTTATCCAGCCAATAAAGAATGACAAGGTGTGAGTATTCATCAATACCTTCCAATCCATCTGAGTAGTTGGTATCAACTACTATTTCTGTAATCAATTCCTGCCACCCTCCAAATCTGGGTTGTTTTACAGGGCTTTTAATATAACCAATAGTTTTTAATTGCACGATTTTCCTCCAGTGAAATTAAATTAGGCCTTCGGCGGCTTTTAACAGTGTAGTGGCAATTCATGAATTGCCACTACAAAGTCGTTTTGAAATTCCTAAGCATTAAATTATTTGTTAACTACCCTTCAAACTCATTGATAAGATTTTAAATACAACGGTATAAATTTATATCAATATGTCTCTACCGATCAACTGGTGAAACAATGCGATTCCATTGCACCATACTGCCCCACAGAACGGCGATACCGCTGAATCCTGTCCGGATTAGCATCTACGCAAGCGTTTGATGAGCCGCGGTAAAAATGCTACAAGGGCGAGCAGTCCCAATCCCAGAAGCGCTTTCCGGATCATGCCCTCGCCACCTGCAACCGCATTATGTCCAGCATAGCCAAGATACGTGTAAGCTATAGCGCCGGGTAGCATGCAAATGTAGGATGTAACCACATAATGAAACAGGCGAATACGCGTAAGCCCCAGGGCATAGTTCAATAGGTTGAAGGGAAACAGTGGCGTCAGACGAACGAAGGCAACAAAACGCCAACCTTCAGCTTCTACACCCTCAATTAGCTGTTTCAACCATCCACTGGATTTTCGGGTTACCCAATCTGACGCAAGATAACGGGCTATAAGAAACGCTATTGTCGCGCCAATGGTAGCCCCTGTCAAATTGTAAAACGTTCCCCAGATAGGTCCGAACAGAATGCCGCCCGCAATGGTCAGTACTGATCCGGGCAGAAACACTGTAGTGGATATTATGTAAATTACTATGAACACAAGCGGGGCCATGGAGCCGGCGCTCGTCAACCAATTTTCTAACGCAGTGACATTAAAATGCCTGCGGCAGGCAATTGTTATCGTAATTCCCGCGACTAAAAAGATTGCTATAGTTATACGGATGAAATGAACCGTTTTCACTGGCCTTTTCCCCACGTGCGACGATTAATAGTGTAATCGGTTATCTTACCAACGAAGGGAATGGCCAACATGCCGTGCAACATCAGACAGCGCTTTGTGTCACGGAAGTCCCGAAGACCGATAGTCATGTCTTTGTGCCCCATCCGCGGCTGATCACAGTAAGTACCCAGTAAGCAGTCCCACCACGGCAGATTAAAACCAAAGTTGGTATTGGTCTCGTAGTCCTCCACCGAATGGTGAACACGGTGCATGTCAGGAGTCACAATAAACCAGCGTAACACCCTGTCTATCATGAGAGGCATGCGCACATTACTGTGATTGAACATGGACGTGGCATTGAGTATTACTTCGAACATGATCACAGCCGCCACAGGCGGACCAAGCATCACAATTACCGCAAATTTAATCAACAGGGAGAGTATGATCTCTATGGGATGAAACCGGATACCCGTAGTAACGTCAAAGTCTAAATCTGCATGGTGCATGCGATGGATTCGCCAGAAGACAGGTATGGCATGGAACATTACATGCTGAAGATAGATGAAAAAATCCGTGGCAACCACCGATATCACAACGGCAATCCAATACGGCAACCGGAAGTGATTGAAAAGCCCACATCTGTTCCCCTGGACAAACACCGCGACGCCCACGGTAGCAGTGGGAAAGATTAAGCGCAACAAAAAACTGTTAAGGATTACTACACCCAGATTGTTAATCCACCGGAACACCTTAGAGACGGTAAGTCCACGCCTGGGCGCCGCCAGTTCCCACAATGCCATCACAACTAAAATGCCGAAAAAGAAGCCGAGGCGTATGGCGATCTCATGTTTTATAATAAACGCACTAATACTCATAATTAAAGTCTTACATTTCAATAAAAACAGCAAGGATTTCAATACCGTAATCTTCCAGAATCCATTGTATAACCTTTGCCCTGATTTCATTTATTGCAGCAAGTACTATGCATTAAAGTATCATCACATGAGGTATATATTGAACATCTGTGTGTTAAAAAGGCTAACACGTAAATACACTTGATTACATTATAATATTATCATACAATAATCAAACAAATTTATAAAAACGGGAATAACAAATGAACAAATTAGACATAAGAGACAAAGCAGAGGTTCTAAAGCTCCTGGGACATCCAACCCGACTATTGATCTTAGAAGAACTTGTTAAAGGAGCTAAGTGTGTAACTGACATCAAGGATTTACTTGAAATTGAGCAGTCTAACCTCTCCCAACATCTTTCAGTGCTACGCAAGCTCAAGATTATAGATTTCTACGAGGACGGAGCGCTTCGTTGTTATTACATCACGCGTTCCCAAATGGTAGACACGCTTTTTGCTTTTCTTTCCGGCAATTATCCTGTTATACGCTGTTCCCGTGAAAAAGTGCGGAAAGAAGGTGGAAGACGACAGATAAAAACAGCGGAAAGTAATTAATAAACAAATAGGGACAGACACTTATTTCAGGATTCCATAACCCATTAGTATGGAATAAACAGATGACCATTCGTGACATTCAAAAAAATGTTGGGTTTCGTTCCTCAATCCAACCTCCCCGGCTGCAAAAGGAGTAATCGTTGCCCACATAATTGCATATTGATAATTTGCAGTTCTACTACCAAAAAGTGTGGCTACTTCTTTCTGGTATTTCGTTGACACGGTTCCTATTGGTCATATATCATACACAAAAAAAGGTTTAAAAATATATTGTCCAATGTCCAGAGGTTCCCCCCTTGTTCCTCAACTCGGTTGGTTAGCGCCAAATAAAGACAGATATGCCAATCTACGAAATTATATCCCTCATAGGTTTTATCCTGTGCAGTCTTTTGCTGCATAAGCAGGGTGGGCATTGCCCACCATGAAGATTTCTAATATCTATCGCCGGAGCATCAATAAAAACTATGCCTAAACCATCAATACTCATCGTAGATGACGAAAAGGCCGCCCGGTACGGGATGAGGAAGATACTCCAAAAGGACAACTTCGTCATTACGGAAGCAAAAGACGGCGTAGATGCTTTGCAAATCATTAAGACATCTCCGCCCCATCTCGTATTCCTCGATATCAACATGCCCCAGCTTGACGGCATGAAGACCTTAGAGATCATTAACGCCATGAAAAACCCGCCGCCGGTGATTATTGTCACCGCGCACGGTTCTGAAAAAATTGCCGTCGAGGCGATGAAGAAGGGGGCTTATGATTATATTGCAAAACCTTATGAAATTGACGAGCTTCGGATCATCGTCAAGAAGGTCTTCGAAAGGCTTGCCCTGCAGGAAGAAAATGCCCGGCTCCGCCAGGAAATCGGACGATTGGGCGGCATGGGGGAACTCATCGGCCACAGCGACGCCATGAAGGACGTGTTTGACAAGATCGACAAGGTCGGTTCGACGGACGTTACTGTGCTTATCCAGGGCGAAAGCGGCAGCGGAAAGGAACTGGTGGCGCGCGAGATCCATAAACGGAGCAAACGCAGGAATGAACCGCTCGTTATTATGAATTGCGTGGCGGTGCCGGAAACATTGATCGAAAGCGACCTCTTTGGCCATGAAAAAGGGGCGTTTACCGGCGCTACGGAGAAACGGTTAGGCAAATTTGAACTGGCCGACAAGGGAACGATATTCCTGGATGAGATTGGAGACATGAGCCTCAGCACCCAGGCAAAACTCCTGCGCGTGTTGCAGGAACAAAAATTCGAACGACTCGGTGGCACGGAGACCCTTGCCGTTGACGTGAGGGTTATCAGCGCCACCCATCGCGACCTGGAAGAGGAGATAGAAAAAGGCCGGTTTCGGGAAGACCTCTTTTACCGGATAAAGGTGGTAAACATAAAACTTCCTCCCTTAAGAAGCAGGAAGACGGATATTCCTCTGCTGGCAAACCGTTTTGTCCAGTATTTTTCTGAAAAACACCAAAAGGGTGTCAAGTCCGTCTCTAATGAAGCGATGAAGTTATTGATGTCGTACAATTGGCCTGGTAACGTTCGCCATCTCAAAAATGTTATTGAGAGTGCGGTAGTCCTTTCCGACAGCGAAATCATTGACGTAAAAGATATCCCTGAAGAACTAGGCGCTTCGGAAAAAAGCGGCGCAGCCGCCATTACTATCGACTACAATATTTCCTTCCGGGACGCCAAGAAGCTTGTGGTTGAAAACTTCGAACGGGATTTTATAAAAAAGAAACTGGAAGAGTTTTCCGGAAACGTAAGCCGCGCCGCCGACGCCCTCGACATGCACCGTCAAAACCTCCAGCAAAAGATACGGGAATTGAGAATTAACAAACAGGAACCTCCCGGATGACGTGAAAATAGAACATTTCACGTAGTTTGAGAAATCTCAATAAAAACTTTAAAACCGCATAAACTACATGAAAACCAACACGCAACAATACTCTGCTTACAGGCACGTAGCATAAACACCTATAGCCGCGCTTCAAATCGCAGAAAGATACCCCTCGTAATTGCGTTCAATCTCGCTTAAACAATCACCACCAAATTTCTCCAAAAATGCCCTGGCAACCTCAAAGGCTACCATTGCTTCACAAACCACAGAGGCTGCGGGGACGGCGCAGACGTCAGACCTTTCATAGGTTGCCGCAAGCGGTTCTTTTGTCAGCAGGTTCACCGACCGTAGCGGCTTTTTTAAGGTGGGAATCGGTTTCATGTACGCGCGGGCTACAATCGGTTCGCCATTGCTTATACCGCCTTCAATGCCTCCGGCGTTATTTGAGTACCTCTTAAACCCGCCGGTTAACGACTTTTTCACGGGCTTTTCATAAAAAATCTCGTCATGAACCTCCGACCCCAATCGCTCCGCAACGCCGCAGCCCATGCCCAGTTCCACGCCCTTGATTGCCTGGATAGACATCAAGGCGTAGGCGAGCCGCGCGTCCAATCGCAAGTCCCACTGGGTATGATTCCCCAAGCCAACCGGCGCCCCGGAGACAATTACCTCGATAACGCCGCCGATGGAATCCCCGTTTGCAGCGACCTCCTGCACTTTTTCGGTTATCTTTTTTTCAATATCGGCATCAATGCAATACATCGGGCTTAAGTCGCGGTTCTGCCTTGCCGCGTTCATATCGGTAATCTTCTTGTCGGAACTAATGCCGCCCACCCCTTTAACGTAGCCGAACACCTCGATCCCAAAATGGGCAAGCAGGATTTTTGCCACGCCACCCGCAGCCACCCGCGCAGCCGTTTCCCTGGCGCTGGCGCGCTCCAAGATGGTGCGCGCATCCGCCTGGTGGTACTTGATTGCACCAGCAAGGTCTGCATGGCCGGGCCGGGGTTTGGTGACGGGGGGCAGTTCGTCGATCTTGTAATCGCTGTTTTTCACCATCAAACATATCGGCCCCCCCAGCGTCTCCTTCCGTCTCACCCCGGAAAGTATCTCTATGCGGTCTTCCTCTATCTGCATCCGCCCGCCACGGCCTATTCCGCCTTGCCGACGCTTCAGGTCCTTGTTAATAACTTCCTCGTCAATAACCACCCCCGCCGGGAATCCCTCAACCAGCGCAATCAGACATCTTCCGTGCGATTCTCCCGCCGTTTTAAAACAGAGCATTGTAAATGCCTCCCAAAAGATAACTTTATTATTTCGTTGCCTAAGATAATTTCATTGTGTTAGAATCGCAAAATTATATATTTTACACCCTTAAATAACAATGTAAATCCTTTCCCCTATAATGTACAAAATTTTCATCAGTTTACGGTATTTACGCACCAGAAAGATCGTCCTCTTCGCCGTGGCAGGCGTTGCCGTCGGCGTAATGACCTTGATTGTGGTGCTCTCCGTGATGAACGGCTTCGATAGAGAACTCCGTAGCCGGATACGAGGCACGCTGGCGCATATTATCGTCCTAAAGGGCGGCTTGTACGGGATCGGGGATTACCGGCAGGTGATCGAGCAAATAAAGACCTTTGATCACGTAGCCTCCTGCTCGCCTTACATAGAAGGCCCGGCGCTCATCAAATTAAGGGGAAGCAAGGAATTCGTATACTTCAAGGGGGTTGATCCGGCCGCAGAGGCGAGCGTCGGCGATTTGGGGGCTTTTCTTATCCCCTTCGGAAACCGGCCTGAAGACCTGCTGAAGATTCATGGAGAGAAAAATACTGCCAGCATCATCGGTGGCGCGGAATTATTCAGGACCAGACCCGGTGAACCGGAGAAGAACCCGGAAAGCTTCATTAAAAACGGGGAACAGATCGTGCTGGTCACCATTAGAGAATGGGACAAGATCAGCGTAAAGGCACTTGTTGTAGCGGGAAAATTCAAATCGGGGATGTATGACTTTGATAAAAATTACGTGTACATTCCTCTTACGGTTGCACAAGAACTGGTTGGTTTAAAGGACAAAGACTCCGTAACGGGCATAAGCATAAAACTGGACGATTATCGCTACGCCAACGAGGTGCGCGATAAGCTGCAGGCCGCACTCGGCTTTGAATACTACGTGCAGACGTGGGAAGACGCCAGGAAGACCTTCTTAACCGCCGTTATGATGGAACGGCGGGTAATGGCCTTCATCCTGTTTTTTATCATCGTCGTCGCCGGATTTAACATCCTTGCCATCCTGACGATGGTCGTCCTTGAAAAATCAAAAGATATCGGCATACTAAAGGCATTGGGGGCAACCACGCAGGGGATCATGTCCATTTTCCTCTTAAACGGCCTGCTCATCGGCAGCCTGGGCACGTGCATTGGAGTGACTGCCGGGTTGTCGCTTATTTTCAGGATTAACTGGCTGGAAAACGTGCTGTACAACGTTTCCGGCTGGAGACCGTTTCCGCCCGAGGTGTATTACTTTAGCCAAATACCCACCGAAGTCAATCCGGGCAGCATTGTTATCATTGCCGGCGTTGCCATCGTAAGCAGCGTCGTGTTCAGCCTTTACCCGGCCTTACGGGCAGCCCGGCTCAATCCTGTGGAAACGTTGCGGTATGAGTAATTCTCTATTTCCTGGCGCAGCATAGCCGCAACCAAAGAACATCTCTCTTTTTTCTCCCTTTGCAAAGGGAGGGGAACAGGCATACGTGTTCAGCTAAACCCTATTCGCCGCGTTCCGTCATATTTGACACGTGGAAGTTATTCCTCACCTGGAGAATTTCCTTACTTTGTCAACAATATAAGCCTCTTTAACTCAACCGCCGCATCCTCTTTTTTATCCAACGTGCCATATAACGTCGCCAGATTTTTGTGAATTATGGGGTTGAAAGGATTAAGATAGTTTGCCTGTTGCAGGATTTCAACGGCGGCGGTAAATTCCTCCTTTCGCAGATAGAGTTCACCTAAGGTAATGTACGTCGGGGAATATTCCGGATAATAGGCCAGTGAGGTCTTTAACACCTCTTCGGCCTTGTCGTACTGGTTGTTCATGAGGTAGGCCGTCGCTAATTTGTTTTGTATTTGAGGAGAAATAACCCCCGCCTTTTTGAATGCCTTTTCATATTCCACGATAGCGGCGCCGTGCAGTCCTTCCTGACGCAAGAGATCGCCAAGGATGGCATGCTTCCTGGCGTCTTTTGCCTCAATTTCGGCAACGCTCTCCACATCGTCCACTATCTTTGACGTCTCCTTCAGCTTTGTTGGAAGCACCTGAATACCGTGAATCCGCCGGAATGGTTTTTGTTTTAAATTCTGCAACCATCCTTTTTCAAATTCAGCAAAGGAAACACCCGTAACAGCGGACACGGCGTCCTCGGTTGATTTGCCGTCCTTGATACTATCCAGGAGGGAAACCAGCAACGGATAACCACCGCGATGAAACAGGTAATCGATTACGGTAAAGACCTCTGCGAAGGCAAGCGCCGTATCTTCACGTTTTTTCAATTTTGCCAGCGAGGGGTGCATTTGCCCAAAAGTGATGAAATAATCTTTCTCAATCGCCTCGGCAACCAAGCTCTCCAATGATAGGGGCAGCACGGGGACGTCGCCTTCAATCCAACGCCCTTCCTCATATTTGGCAAGGCCTTCATGCAGCCAGATAGGTACGCGATTACGGGTCTTTTTCATTATTATGTAGTGAACTAGTTCATGGCTAAGGGTGTCGAGCCACTGATACCCCCTGGGCTGGAGGCGCGGACTGGTGATGATTACCCGGTTAAACAAGCAGATCGCCACCGTGCCGGAGGTTTCTATCTCTTCCTTGGTAAGCGTCGAGATGGTGCAAAAGCTCTCCGCATCAGGAAACACCTCAACGAGAACGGGAGGCTGGGGAAAATACTGAAGGTCTCCCCCAATAGCGCGGTAGGCCTTTTCAAGGGCGTCTAAGGCATAATCGACCAGTATGGCGTCCTTGTCTGCATTGTACCGAAAGAGAAAGTGTTCGGTCTTGACCTCTTTAAACTTGCTCGTTGTCTGATAAATCTTATTTACAAAGTCATAAAATTCCCGGGACTTTTGCGCAAGCAAAGGTTCTTTCGAGGCCTCTTTTAACAAGGCCAACGATTCCTGATAATTCCCCTCGTAAAAGCGCACCTCGCCTGCAAAAAAGCATACGTACGGGTCTCCGGGTGCGATGTGAAGCAGTTTATTGGCGACTGCGGATGCATCTTCAATCTGCCAGGTCTGCAGGCATTCTTCCCCGTAAGTCACCTCGCCTATAACGTCGAAGAACCTCTCATGCTGGGCAATCACCTGGCATTCAAAAGAAACTAAGACAATCAACATGATTGCAAAAGCTATTACTAATTTTTTCTTCACTATCACAAAATCTCCTCCGGTTCTTTGTGGCTACCTTTGCATTTTTCTCTTTAGGATGGCAAGGTTCTGTATGGCATAGTTGCAGCGGGGGTCCAGTTTCAACGCGGCCTCAAGACCGACTATGGCGGCGTCAAATTTCCCTAATTTTGCGTAACAGGTGGATATGTTGGCAACCGTCATTGCGTCGGCGGGAAAGGCTGCCATATATCTTCCCAGTAACTCTATCGCCTTGTTATACTCCTCAATTTCGATACACAGGTTGCCGAGGTCGTGAAACACTGCGTTGTTTGAGGGGTTCGATTTTATCGTTTCTTCGATGAATTGTATTACGCCGGCCTTGTCCCCCTTTTTATATTTAATCCTCTCGGTAAGACATCGCAACCTTATGTGGTCAGGGTATGAGGGGGTTATTCTGCCAAGAGTTTCTTCCGCCTCCTTAAACTGATTTGTTTGTATTAACAAATTTATCAGGAGGAGGTAGATGTTTACGTCGTTATTACCCTTTTGTATTAACTGTTTGAAGGTGTCTATGGCTACGAGGGATTTTCCTGCCGCTAGTTGAGTGTTTCCCAGTCTAAGGTAGACGTCGTTATTGGCTACGCCCAGGTTTATGGCCTCATTTGCAACCCGTTCCAGTTCTCCTAAACGGTTCTGCGAGGCATACAAATTCATAAGATTCAAATGATAGATTGGCTCCGCGTTGTTTAACTGGATGGCCTTTTTGTAAGTCAATTCAGCCTCTGCAATGAGACCCAGTTTCTCATAGCATATACCAATATTGTTGTACGCCTTGGGCTCGTAACAGTAAGAGTCTACAATGTGTGGGTTAAAAGCAGGATTCTTGTTTTCCTTTTCTTTTATAACGAGATATTTTTTAAAGATATGTAAGCCCTCATCGTAGGACTCCTTCTTTAAATAAATCTCTCCCATGGCAAAGAGAATGTCAAGGGAATCCGGGGCTTCCTTTATTGCATCCTTGCATGTTTCGGCGGCGCTATCGAGCTGATTTTTGCTTATCTTGGCGTATATGAGGTCGATATATATTCTTTGTTTATGATTAATTGAAGTAGAATCCTGTTCTGACGCAAGATTTTTTAAACCCATTTCGCACAGTTCTACAACCTTATCATAGTTGCCTTCGTTTCTGTAATTCCGGATGAGATTTGCCAGGACAAAGGCATTCTTGGGATCTTCAGCCAGTTGTTGCCGTAATAAGTCTCCCGTCCGTTTGTATTTTTTCTGCATGTCGGTCTCGGGTAAGTTATAGCCATAATGCTGAAAGCGAATTTCAGATTGAAGCGCACTACCCTCAAAAACAAGCTGATTATGCACAATTCCCTCAAAGCGCGCCTTCCCCCGTCTGAATACGCGTGTAAAATAATGCTTTGACAGGCCGCCCGGAAGTGTGCTATAGATGGCGACAAGTATCGCGTTGTGTAAATCGGTGCGGATAAGCGAATGCAAAAGAGGGATATCCGCCTGCTCAAGCGATTCATCCGCGTCGATTTGTAGTATCCAATCGCACGTTGCATAGCTGAGTGAATGATTTCGCGCCTCACTGAAGCTGTTGCGCCAGGGGTGGTGATGTACCTTTGCTCTATATGATTTTGCGATTTCAACCGTTCTGTCCGTCGAGCCGGTATCAACGATAATTATTTCATCCACCGCGTTTTTAATACTTTCCAAACACTGCGGCAGAAACTTCTCCTCGTTTTTAACAATCAGACACGCAGAGAGTGTAGGTCTTCCGCCGTCTTTAACAGGTTGGTGTTTTGTGGTAGTCATACGTTATATCCCCTCGTTAGATTGGCGTTTTCTCTCCAGAATTGCAAGGTTTTGTAAGGCGAAATTACAGGACGGGTCCAGTTGTAATGCGGCTTTAAATCCATAGATCGCCGGTTCAAGCTTGCCTAAATTGGCATAACAGGCCGCTATGTTAGCGATGGCCATTGCGTTGGGGGTAGAGGTTGTTTTAAGATATCTTTCCAGCGCTTCTATAGCCAAAGTATATTCCTCAGTTTCCATGCAAAGGTCGCCAACGTCGAGGCAATCCTCACCACCGAGCGTATTTGACCTGAGGGTATTTACAATAAATTTTAAAGCGCTTTCCCGGTCGCCATTCTTGCATTTGATCTTTTCCCGCAGACATTGAAATCCCAGGTGGTCAGGGTAGGAACGAACGACTATGCCTAATGTGTCCTCAGCCTCCTTTAGTTGGTTTGTCTGAATGAGCAGGCTTATGAAGTAGGCGTATGTAACGGCGTCTTTCCCGGTATTTACTTGTATTGAGCGTCTAAGGGCGCCGACAGCGTCTTCATTTCTTTTCTGCGTAGCGTATATTTTACCCAACAGGAGATAGATTTGATAGGAGACAACGTCCCTTTCAATGGCAAGATTTAGGGTGTTTTCAGCATCGTCCAGCCTCTGCTGCGATAGATAGAGATACGCGAGGTTGGTGTAGTACAACGGTTCTTTGTTGTTTAGCTCAACAGCCTTCTGGTAAGCGATCTCAGCCTCATTGATAAGCCCCAGGCGTTTGTAGCATTCACCAACGTGATTGTAGGCGCAGGATTCATAAGAATAAAAATCAGCCGCAAGCAGACTGAAAGCCGGGGTTTTGTTCTCCTTTTCTTTTGCGATAAGATATTTTTTGAAATAGTTCAGGGCATTGTGGATTTCTCCCTTTTTAAACAGGGTCTCGCCCAATACCAGTAACATATCAAAATGCTGTGGATTTTCGTCGAGTGATCGCCTGCAAACCTCCTCTGCCCTATCCATCATGTTTTTATTTAAAAAGGCATGGGCAAGGTCGATGGAAATCTTCTGTCGTTGCCCCTTGTAGACAACGTCCATTTGCGACACTGACATGCTTAATCCCTTTTCTCCCAATTCAATCACCTTGTCAAAGTTATACTCATTCCTATAATTCCTGATAAGATTTGCCAGGGCAAAGATATTATCCGGTTCCCGATCGACTTGCTCTCTTAGCAAATCTCCGGTCCTTTTGTATTTCTTCTTCATCTCGTCTTGTGACAAATTATAACCGTAATGATAAAATTTTATCTCAGATTGGAGTGCATTGCCGTCGAATGCCAGTTGATTGTGCACGGTACCCTGAAAGCACGCCTTTCCCCTGCGAAATATCCTGGGAAAGTAGTGTTTAGCCTGGCCGCCGGGAAGATCGCTGTAAATGGCAACGTATATGACATTGTGTGAATTTGTCTGAATTAATGTATGCAGGTGGGGGATGTCTGATTGCTCAAGTGCTTCGTCTGCGTCAATCTGCAGTATCCAGTCGCACGTTGCGTAATGTAAAGAGTGGTTTCGTGCCTCGCTGAAGCTGTTGCGCCAGGGGTGATGATATACCTTTGCCCCGAAGGATTGCGCAATCTCAACTGTTTTGTCGGTTGAGCCAGTATCAACGATAATAATCTCATCCGTTGCGTCTTTGACGCTTTTTAAACATTGTGCGAGAAATTTCTCTTCGTTCTTAACAATCATACAGACTGAAATCGTGGGTCTGTTGCTTTTTTGCGCAATCGGTTGTTCTTGCGTGGGCATTTTTTACCTGTCTTATTTAAATTAGGCCTTCGGCGGCTTTAAACAGTGTAGTGGCAATTCATGAATTGCCACTACAAAGTCGTTTTGAAATTACTGAGCATTAAATTAAGTAGCCTACGGCGACGGTTTCCTCTCGTTACCACGCTTTGCGTCCAACAGACACGTGGGATACCCCGTCACTACGATTGTTAATTTCTCTGCATACTCAGCGTTCTCTGCGGTATATCATTCCTGACGGATACGTTTTGCTTAATCCACCATACATAGTTTGGGCGGACTCTATTTTGCATAACCACATTACAAATATGCCCGGCTCTTCAGTTATGCCAGTCTACCTTCCTTCTCCCTGCCGGCGGGGGACCGTGGGATGCCACGTCTCGTGTGACTTTCATACCGTTGTTGGCCACGGGGCACGGACAAACAGGGTTTGTCCATGCGACTCCGGGAATTAACTTAACACGTATGGGCTTCCCCGCCAGGTCAATGGCCTTCCAGCGCGGCCTTGTAGCCTACCATAGCTGCTTCGACATGGCCTAACCGTTCATAGCACTGAGCAATTATCATCAGGGCGTTTTTATCATCAGGACGTCTCTTTAAAAGCGCCTCAAGAAATGGTATGGCCTTCTCGTATGACTCCTGCATTATATACAATTTTCCCACTTCGAGCAACACGTCATTGTCTGCAACGTCTTCCTGGATTGCCTGTAGGAGGACGTTAATCGCGTCAGTATCGTTTTTAAGGCTACAATGGCAAAGTGATAGATTTTTATATGCAGTAAGGTATTTTGGATTTATCGTTATAGCTCTTTGTAAGTGGCTTACCGCTGTTTGCGTCTGCCCTAACTGTTCAAAGCAATAACCAATACCGTTGTATGCAGCATAATCGTACCCCAATGTATCAATCATAAGAGAAGTGGTGTGCATGTTTTTGAGATACCATTCCCGCAGTGATAAATACCTGTTAAAGTAATCAATTGCAATGCGGTATGACCCTTCCATGAGATGGGCGCAGGCTAGGGTGAAAACGATATCTATGTTTTCCGGGGTGTGGCCTCGTTTCGATAACGCTGACAAAGCGGCATTGCACAATTCGCGTGTTTTCGCCGGGGCATTCGCATGGAGGTAGCAATTGGCGGTTTCATACATGATCATCGTGTAGTGGCGCACGTTATTGTCGGGGGTAATGAGTTTGAGCGCCTCCTCGCCTGCCTTAATGCCGTCGTGAAATAGCTCCTGGGTGCGGAAGTTTCTGATAAGGTTAAACCATGCAAAACCATGGTGTTTGTTCTGTGATATTTGTTTTTTGAGCAAACACGTGGTCAACTCCCACTTTCTCCGCATCGTTTCCCTATCGAGATTATAACCATGATGATAAAGTCTTATCTCCGTCGGCAGTCGCTCACCTTCCACAATAATTTGTTCGTGAATAATGTCCTGGTAAAAGGCCTTACCACGTCTGAATATCCTGGTATTATAAAACTTGTGGAGGTTGTCGTTTATTGTGCTGAGAATGGCTATGACAACACCATTATGTTGGGTGCTATTGATGGCTTGTTGCAGCATAGGTATGTCCGCTTGTTCCAGTTCTTCATCTGCGTCGATCTGGAGCACCCAGTCTCCCGATGCATAACTTAGGGAATGATTTCTTGCCTCACTAAAGCTGTCGTTCCATGGATGGTAATAAACACGCGCCCCAAAACTTTTGGCAATTGCAACCGTATTATCCGTAGAACCGGTATCTACAATGACAATTTCGTCAACGGCATCCTTGATACTCTTGAGGCAGGTAGGAAGAAGGGCTTCCTCATTCTTTACAATCATACAGGCCGAGATTGTAGTTTTTTTTGTGTTTACCATGGTACCTCTGAATTTTAGATGGATGAGATATCCCGCGTGACATTTTATAATAGTTTAACGTATACGGCGCAGGGAATACACCAGAAAATGGTTGGAGCTTGAAAAGACAAGAACATTATTTCATTACCCTGTTTTCAGGTTCCACCGTCTGCGCCCAATGGACTCCCTCGTTCCAAAAGCGGGAAAGAAACATTCTGGTTATAGAGTAAAACTCTATTGGGCGCCTTCTGTTCGGACTGGTGTGCCGTCTCGTGGCGCCTCAGATATTCTTTTGTCCAGCCGGAAAAGCATGCTTTTTCCACGACTGCCCGTCTTATGGCTGAGGATTAACTCCCCGGGGAAGGTCTTGGTGTATTTTAAAAGCGTTGCATAATCATTTTCTCTGATAACCAGATATGAGCCTGCACTAGCATCGCGCAGCGCTTGACAGATAAAAGAAGGGTCGCTATTGTTAATCATTCGTATTCTTTCAAAACCCTGTCCTACCCAGGCCAGCTCTTCTTCACCTGCTATGCAGTATATCTGCGATTTTGGATCGACGACCCTAAGAACTTCTTTTGCAAAAAACATTGGTGAATTTTTATATGGTTTTACGAAGGGTTGGATGGCCACAAAGTACAGGGGGACGGTAATTAACGAGAGCGGTATAAGTATTTGCGTTACACGTCGCACCAAACGGTTCGTTTCATAGTAACGGACAAGAGATACGGCAATTCCCAGTGCAAAAAAAGGATAGTACGGCACGAGATAGTGTGGTCGTTTTTTAGGAATACACGAAATAACGATAAAGATAGCTCCGGCGATTGCCAACGGGGCTGAGTAGCCGTATCGTCGCAAGTCTCGTATGGTGAAAGGCAGGAAAAGCGAATAGGGGAGCGCAAAAAGAAACCCATACAATACATAGTAGAATATGTAGTAAAATATTGATTTCTCGTCTCCTCCGACGCTTACGTCGAGGTCCGGCTGGAACAGTACCCCATGAAGGTAATGGCCGCCGTCGCGAAGATAAGCAGGAACTGCCCAGACAGCAAGGGCCGTTAGAAATCCAAGCGCGAAGCTGGCCCAATTAAATCGGGGGCGAGTAAGGTCTGTCCTGCGGAATGGCGCAAAAACCGCAAAAAAGGCGGGGACGAGTATGCCGTAGGGGCCCTTTGTTACTACTCCGAGTCCGGCGCATAGTCCTCCCAAAACCAGGTAGCATGTTTGCCATGCGTATCTTCGTTCCCTCATGGCAAGGCCGATGCAAAGGCACGCACATAAAATGGAGGCACACAGGATCATGTCGGGCCGTGCGTGTCTCGCCATAATAGTGTAACCAGGTATACCGAGTAGTACGATAGCCCCAACCAGCGCCGAACGCCTGTCAAAAAGCAATAGCCCTATGCCATAGACTACCAATACCCCCAACATGCCTGCCACAGCCGAAGGAAGGCGTGTAATCAACATGCTCGACATACCGGTCATCCACGTGAGTCCGGCTGCAATCGCGTGCATGACCGGCGGTTTGTCATAGTATACCTCTCCCAGGAGTTTTGGCACCAGATAATCGCCGCTTTCGATCATTTCACGAACTATCTCGGCATGGCGAACCTCATGGCTGGACCATTGCCGGTTCTGTCCGAGGGCAGGAAATATAACCACGGCTGATAGCACAATCAATAATAATAAATCAAGAAATCGCGTTCGCAGTTCTTTATAATTTCCGGCCATGTAGTAATTCTTTCATTGTCAAATTTCTTTATTTGGAACCTGGGTAGAGGGAGCAGCCGCGAGCGTGTGTTTCTTGATTAAATGCAAATTGCGCATGTAGATAAAGGAGTTCGGCAGATAGGCGAGTATTCCAACCGGACTGCGTTCCATAATCCAATATGCACACATGATAATGCTTCCTGCAATGCTCCAGTACCAAAATGATACGGGAATCACGCTTTTCCCTTTCTTTTCCGAGGCGATCCATTGCACCAAAAACCTGGTGGAAAATACTGCATTGCCCAGGAATCCGAGAATGGTGAGGTAATTCCAATTCAGCCCGTAGAAACGGTGTTCCTGTCCAAACCACGTAACGGCCAACACTAAACTATAACACATACATAAATCTCCTTTTTAATTTAATTATTCGGCGATTTCATACCTTATCATTCGTTTCTTCATCCATTCAAAATGCGACTGGGCCGGTGTGACGATCACTGCTGCATTTACCACCGAGATAAATGCTAACGGGTCGGTGGAGAGATTGGCGGCAGGGACGCCGAGTGTAAGTGCCGCCAAAAGACGTTCCTTGCTTATGTCGAGTTCTATCGGTAATGAACTCAGCACGCGCAAATGGTTCGAACCCCATCGTCCAATACCTAATAATAACACTTTTATCACGGTTGATTTTCCCACAGGTTTTCAAGAAATTGAGGTTTTACACGAATGCAAAAACACCAATTCAAATTTATTATACACCGATTGTCAATTAAAAAGTCTTACGTTTGTTTATTTATTGGTTTTGCGTTCTTTCTTCAGAGGTTTTGTGTGGAAACAGAAGCTTCCTCCTGTCGCTTAGCCACGGAGAGGGGAGGGGATATATGGTGTAGGTGTTCGCCTCGTTCCCAAGCTCCCGCTTGGGAACGGGAGAATGAATTAACAATCACTGTTAAACCTTTATTTATGTTGCATCCCACATGTCCCAAGCTGGCAGGGGTACAGGGGGTGGACTGGAATTCTCCGTTGCTTCAAATACCCCTTTATTATGGATACGAATTTTCATTTTGAGACCCACGGTTGACTCACTATTTATAGCATTGTGTGCCATCATCTAAACAAACACTATAGATATTCAGTTGTAAGTGTGCCGAAATTCTTACTTGTGCCAGTTCACCCCCTTAATCCTCCGTTAGTGTAGTGCGTCTTGAATAAGTTTACTTATTGCTTTACACCGTAAAAGGATTCCATTATAGTGTTAATTGATGAAGAAAGCGGAACTCATTCAACTGTCTTCCGAGGAGCGCTCAACCCTCAATGCTTGG
>Ga0315281_10005968_pt1 | contig 17370 bp, 14 predicted proteins | sample YL17G07_0_MG_FD_204540 | JGI IMG/M metagenome (GOLD analysis project Ga0315281, IMG submission 204540) | Sediment microbial communities from Yellowstone Lake, YNP, Wyoming, USA - YL17G07_0 | ecosystem: Environmental > Aquatic > Freshwater > Lake > Sediment | place: USA: Wyoming | collected...
AACGGGCAAAAAATGTCCAAGTCGCGCGGGACTTTCATCACGGCGGGAAGCTACTTGGCTCAAGGCCTCAATCCGGAATGGCTGCGCTATTACTACGCCGCAAAGTTGAACAGCACGATGGAAGATATCGACCTTAACCTGGAAGATTTTACGGCAAGGGTGAATAGCGATTTGATTGGAAAGTTCGTCAACATTGCCAGTCGGGCAGCGGGATTTATTACTAAGATTTTTGGAGGAAAACTAAGTGAAAGAGTCTTGGGTGCCCGCCTTCTTGAGCATCTTGGGGAAAGACTAGAGTGTGGCGAGTGGCCATCAAACTCAGTCGCAGACGAACCGGATATTCGTGCAGTTCACAGATTGATGGATTTGGTTAATTGGCTAAGTGAGATTCAAGGCTGTTATGAGCAAAGAGAATTCGGTAAAGTCGTTAGAGCGGTAATGTTTTTGACCGACCAAATCAACGAGTACGTGGACCAAGAGAAGCCGTGGACTCTCGCTAAATCCGACTTGCCAGAGGACAAGCAACGCCTTCACGAAGTGTGTACTTTTATTTTAAACACATTCCGAATTATCACGGTTTATCTCAAGCCCATTCTGCCCGAACTTGCATCGCAAGTTGAGCATTTCCTCAACGTCCCGCCCCTGCAATGGGGCGATACGCAGACGTTGCTACCTGCGGGCCACACCATCAATCCCTACCAACACCTCATGACTCGTATCGACCCGAAACAAATCGAGGCGCTGGTCGCAGCCAATCAGGAAAACTTGCAGGCTGCGCCTGCGCCGGAACCACACTCCCAGACTCGGCATGCGGAGAAGCAGCAGCACGCCGCTGCCCCCTCTCCCCAACCCTCTCCCACGGGGGGAGAGGGAGCAATCGTTGGCGCTATCGCGCCGATGATTAGTCTGGACGACTTCACCAAGATCGACTTGCGCATCGCCCGCATCGTCAACGCCGAGCATGTCGATGGCGCAGAAAAACTGCTCAGGCTTACCCTCGACATCGGCACCGAAACCCGCACGGTATTCGCCGGAATCAAGTCAGCTTATGCACCAGAAACTCTGATCGGACGCCTGACAGTAATGGTCGCCAATCTCGCACCGCGCAAGATGCGTTTCGGCGAATCTCAGGGCATGGTGCTGGCCGCAGGTGATGGGCAAGGTTTATTTATTCTGAGCCCAGACGAGGGCGCTTCGCCCGGCATGCGTGTGAAATAGCGCATAAAAAAGGACAGCCTAAGCTGTCCTTTTTTCATTCTTGGCAACCCTCCAACCCTACACCGCTCTTTCGACCGCTCCATCGGCAACCAGTTGAGCGAACGCCGCTGCAAGCAGGGGCGCCCCGCAAGCATCGCCCTGCATTTCGTCGCAGCCGCGCTGTTGCAACAAGGTCTGTTGTTCGGTGATTTCCACCCCTTCCGCCACGACTTCCAAACCAAGCTCATGGGCCAGGCTAATGATGGCTTTGACGATGGTCGCCCCGCTGGTATCCAGCGTCATGGCCTGAATCAGGGCAGGTTCAATTTTTATGCGTTTGATGGGAAAGTTTACGAGCGCACTCAACGACGACAACCCCGCCCCAAACTGGCCCACCACCAACTTAATGCCTAGCGCATCGAGTTGCCGCAACATGGCGCCGAAAGCTTGTTCATCTTGTGTCAGCATGGTTTCCGGGAACACCAGTTCCAACCTGGCCGGTTCCCACCCCGTCTCTTGCATGACGATTGCGATCTTCTCTGCCAGCTGAGGGTCACGTAACTGTCGCGTGGACAGCGCGAACTCCAGATTCAAGCCCGCATCCCGCCATTTTACTGCCTGTGAGCAGCCAACATTGAGCGCCCATTCGCCAATCGAAGCACTCAGCCCCATTTCCTCCGCAAGTGGCATAAATTTGGAAGGAGCAAGCAGGCCAAAATCTGGGTGGTTCCAATGCACCTGTGCCGCAACGCCGGTAATCTGGCCGGTTGAAACGTTGCGCTTGGGTTGGTAGCGGATTTCCAGCTGGTTTTGCTGTAATGCCTGACGCAAGCTGGTTTCAAAATCCGCTCGCTCCCCAGCCAGCGCATTCATGCTGTCCAATTGAAAGTGGTAGGAATTGCTGCCCTGCTCCTTGGCACGCTGCAAGGCGGAACCGGCCTGAGCCATCAAGGCTTGTGCGTCCTGGCCATCGTCCGGGTAAATGCTGATGCCTATGCTGCATGTGACGAAAAGCTCGCACACCCCCAATTCATAGGGCTGTGATGCTGCGGCCAGTATTTTGCGCGCAATCGGGATCACATCCTGTGCTTTGGCCAAGTCGGGCAGGACCACCATGAATGTGTCGCCGCCATAACGACCGGGAGAATCACTCGCACGCAAGCAGGATAAAATCCTTCCCGCAAAGGCTTTAAGCAGCATGTCGCCGCTCTCCTGCCCCAACACATCGTTGATATTGCGAAACCGATCCAGGTCCACCAGCATGACCGCAAGCTGGCCTCTGTTCCTTTGCGCCTTGGTCAACGCCTGCTGGAGACGATCGCCAATCAATAATCGATTGGGCAATTCGGTAAGCGGGTCACGATAAGCCACCCGCTCGAACAAGGCTTCCACCTCTGCTCGCGCCGTCATCTCGTAAAACACCAGAACCGTTCCCAGGCAATGCCCAGCGCCATCACACATAGGTGTGGCGATGTATTTAACGGCATACTCCCCACCCTTGCGATGGATCAGCAGGGCTGACTCGGCCTCGTCTCCGTCCTCCCTCGCATCAACCAAATTATGTTTCTGAAAGGATGCGAGGGGTAAGCGCGTAACCTTGTCCACAAGTTGAGCAACCGCCTGCAACGGCAGGGCTTTTGCTTCCGCTTCGTTCCAGCCGGTCAAGCGCTGAGCCGCAGCATTGAGGTACGCAACCTTGCCATCCAAATCCGTGGTGATCACCGCGCAGCCGAAGGCTTGAATGGCCGCGGCAGGTGCAGGCGACAAATCGCCATCGTGTTTCAGGGGTTGAGGCGCACGTTGAAACAAGCGCACGGCTGCACTCAGGTGGCGTCCGAACAGGCTTGAACTCGCGTCGAAGGGGGGTAGTTTATTATCTGGCATGTTTATCGACTCCTCCTGCTAATGCGAAGATATCGACCCAGCTAAGCTAAACTTTAGCGTTTACAACGGACTTGGCAAAATGAAAATTACCCGGCTGTTACGGATTTGGGGGGACGTGCAAGGCGTATTTTTCCGCGAATCCATGTGCCGCAAGGCAAGGAAACTGGATATTACCGGCTGGGTTCGCAACCGTGCGGACGGCTCAGTGGAAGCAGTGGTGCAAGGTACTCCGGAGGCAGTCGCTGCGATATTGGAATGGTCTCGCACAGGACCGGAGATGGCACGGGTCGAACACGTGGAAGTGACGGAAGGCCAAGGTGACTATGGGAGCTTTGAAAAACGCCCCTCGGTTTAACAGCGGCTATTTTGCCGCAAACAGCCCAACAATCGACGCCTGGTAGGCAGGCGCGTCGGGCGCACCCTCGGGGGGAGCCCAGTTGGCACGCTCCGCCTCGGTCAACGGCTGATATGGTCCGGCCTTGGCCTCAAAAAAGACCGTGCCCGGCTCCAGCGCCACCAAAGTGTGAAACATGCCGTGTGGCACATTTACCGCTACCGCGTCGCCCCCAGCCTGTAACAACACTTTGTGCGTAATTGCGCCGTACTCGTCGAAAAACACCGTGCCCAGCTTGCCGCGCAGCACCACGATTGTTTCATCCTTGCTGGAATCGGCATGACAGTGGGGGGGAATGTAAGAACCTGGCTCAATGCCGTTGAGCAGACGGTGGCTCGCGTCGCTGTCTGCTTCATGAAAATTGAAGTTCTTGCGCTTGCGCTCGGATTCAATTGCCAAACCCGAAACGTGATCCAAAAGCTGGCGGTTGATGATCTGCAGTTCACTCATGAATTTTCTGCGCCTGATTATCCTGAAAGGTCATGATATCAGGAAATCTGCTCCTGCCAACGCGCCTTGAGTACCCCAGAGAATCTCAGTCTGAACGGGAATTATGGCCAAAAAAAACGCGGTCACAAGTGACCGCGCTAAAATCCACCAATGAAGGCGGATGGAGGAGACAACATCACGAGTGCCCCAAAGGGGAGGGAGAGACACTCATGACAATTAGAATTGTCTAATATTCGAATCTACTTGTCAAGCACTTTTTTGAATTGATCGAGTTTGCCGCATGAAATTTATAACGTCAGGCCCGCATGGAATCTTTAGGGGAAATGGCAGAAAAACCATGATTATTTGCATCATACTGATACAAAATGACATTTACGTTACCACACCCCCGGCCTGGTTATTGGTAACGAATCACCACCCCTTCCGGGCTAAGCCAGCCGCCCAGCGCCTGCAGCAAGTCATCGTGCAATGAGACACGCCAACCTTCGCCAAGTTCAACCTCGCAACTTGCATTGCCGTTGCGATAGTTGATGGTGACCGGACAGCTGCCATTGCGGTAAGGCGAGAGCAATTGCAGCAACTTGGCGGCGCTGGCCTGTCCATTGCAGGCCAGGCGCATGGATTTGGCAAAACGCGACCGTGCGCCACCGATATCGTATAACTTGTCCGAACTCACCCGCAGGCCACCGGAAAAATCGTCGCGGCTCACCTTGCCCTCCACCACCAGCAACTGGTCTTCCTTGAGCACGTTGCGGTTCGCGTCGAACAGTTCGTTGAACACTGCCACTTCGACCAGTGCGCTGCCATCATCCAGTGACACAAAAGCCATTTTTCCCCGGCGCGTCATCTGGGTACGGATGGCATAAATGATCCCGGCCAGGATCACCGGCTGTGGAGATGGAGCGATGTCCTTGAGCCGAGTCTTGACGAAGGCTGCCACATCCTTCTGATAGGCAGTAAACGGATGGCCACTGAAATAATAGCCCAGCGCAACCTTTTCGTTGAGCAACTGCTCGCGTTCGCCCCAACGCGGCACATTGATGAGCACAATGTCGTGGGCCGCGCTGTCTTCGAACAAATTGAACAGGCTGTTCTGATTGACGGAGCGGCTCGCCTGCTCGGCCGATTCCAGAGCAATGCCGACTGAGGCCAGCAAGCTCGCGCGGTGATCGTTGATGGAGTCGAATGCACCGGCACGCACCAGCGATTCCACCACGCGCCGGTTGACGATGCGCTTGTCCACCCGGCGGCAGAAATCGAACAGATCAATGAATGGCCCACCCTGCTCCCGCACCTTGATCATGGCGGCAATCGCACCTTCGCCGGTCCCCTTGATGCCACCCAGGCCATAACGAACTTGGCGCTCCCCCACCGGTACAAAGCGGTAGCCGCTGGCATTCACGTCCGGCGGCAGCATTTCCAGGCCTTGCGCTGCGCAGTCCTCGTAAAACACATGCACCTTGTCGGTGTCATCCATGTCCCCGGACAGGGTAGCGGCCATGAACGCCGCCGGATAATGTGCCTTGAGATAAGCAGTCTGGTACGCCACCAGCGCGTACGCCGCCGAGTGGGACTTGTTGAATCCATACTCGGCAAACTTTTCCATCAGGTCGAACAGATATTCCGCCTGTTTCGGCACCACCCCGCGTTCCGTCGCACCGCCCACAAAAATGCTGCGGTGCTCGGCCATTTCCTCGGCCTTCTTTTTGCCCATGGCACGCCGCAACAAATCCGCGCTGCCCAGGCTGTAACCGCCCAGAATCTGGGCAATCTGCATCACCTGCTCCTGGTACACGATCACGCCGTAGGTCGGCTTGAGCGTGGCTTCCAGCTTGGGGTGCATGTAATCAACCTTGGCCCGGCCGTGCTTGCGGTTGATAAAGTCGTCCACCATGCCCGATTGCAGCGGGCCGGGCCGGAACAGCGCCACCAGTGCCACAACATCGTCAAAGCAATCCGGCTGCAGGCGCTTGATCAGGTCTTTCATGCCGCGCGATTCCAACTGGAACACAGCGGTGGTGTTACAGGCCTTGAGCAGCCTGTAGGTCGGGGCATCGTTCAGCGGCAACAACTCAATGTTAAAGTTGGCGTCCTGCCCGGCCGCCTGCTGCAACTCGCGAATGTAGCGCACCGCCCAATCGATGATGGTCAGGGTGCGCAGGCCCAAAAAGTCGAACTTGACCAGGCCGACCTGTTCCACGTCATCCTTGTCGAACTGGCTTATCGCAGACTCCGAACCATTCGCCACATACAGCGGGCAGAAATCGGTGAGCTTGCCCGGCGCAATCAGCACTCCGCCCGCGTGCATGCCCACGTTGCGGGTCATACCTTCCAGCCGTTGCGCTAGTTCCAGCAACTCGCGGACTTCTTCCTCTTTCTCGGCGCGCTCGTTGATCAGCGGCTCCTGCTCGCGCGCCTTGGCCAGCGAAATACCGAGTTCGTTGGGGATCAGCTTGGCCAGTTGATCGACAAAGTTGTAGGGGAGATCGAGCACCCGCCCCACGTCGCGCACCACGGCCTTGGCCGCCATGGTGCCGAAGGTGGCGATCTGTGACACGCTGTCGGCGCCGTATTTCTGCTTGACGTAGTCGATCACCCGTTCGCGCCCGTCCTGGCAGAAGTCCACGTCAAAGTCGGGCATGGACACCCGCTCCGGATTCAGGAAGCGCTCGAACAGCAAGTCGTAAGCCAACGGGTCAAGGTCAGTGATGCCCAGCGAATACGCCACCAGCGAGCCTGCTCCGGAGCCGCGCCCCGGCCCTACTGGCACGCCATTGTGCTTGGCCCAATTAATAAAGTCCGCCACGATCAGAAAGTAGCCGGGGAATCCCATCTGCACGATGGTATCGGTCTCGAACTTGAGGCGTTGCTCGTACACCGGCATTCGCTCGGCACGCTTGGCAGGGTCGGGGTAAAGCATTGCCATGCGCCGTACCAGCCCTTCCGCCGCCTGCTGGCACATAAAGTCGTCCAGTGTCATGCTTGCCGGTGTTGGGAATAATGGCAACTTGTTCTTGCCCAGCTCGATGAAAAGATTGCAGCGCTTGGCAATCTCTACGCTGTTGGCCAGCGCCTCCGGAATGTCGGCGAACAACTGCGCCATGTCGGCCTGGGTCTTGAAATACTGCTCCGGTTCGAACACCTTTTGCCGGCGCCTGTCGCCGAGCACGTTGCCTTCTGCGATGCACACCCGCGCTTCATGCGCCTTGAAATCGTCCGCCGCCACAAACTGTATCGGATGGGTCGCCACCACCGGCAATCCCAGTTCTGAAGCGAGCCGTAGCGCGCCCTGGAGATACGGCTCGGCCAAACCCTGGCCAGTGCCGTCCGGCCTTTGCACTTCAACGTAGAAACGTTGCGGGAACAGCGCGCTCCACGCTTCGGCCCGCCGCCGCGCCTCATCCTGACTGTCCTGTTGCAACGCCTGCCCGATATCCCCCAGATGCGCACCTGACAGAGCCAGCAACCCATCCCCGCCACCCTGGGTGAACCAGGACTGGTCGATCTCGGCACGGCCACGATATTGATTGTTTCGGTAGGCACGTGTCAGCAACTCACACAGGTTGAGGTAGCCCTGGTGACTCTGACACAACAGCAGCAAGCGTGACGGTTTGTCACGGTCAGTCAGATTGGAAATCCACACGTCGCAGCCAATGATGGGCTTGATGCCCTTGGCGCGCGCCGCCTTATAGAACTTCACCATGCCGAACACGTTGTTCAGGTCCGTCAACGCCAACGCAGGCATGTTGTCCTTGATTGCGCACTTTACCGCATCGTCGACGCGCACGATGCCATCCACAACGGAATACTCGCTGTGCAGACGGAGGTGAACGAAGGAAGGTTCTGCCATGGGGTATAATGTTATTTATTGAATTGACAGGATTAACAGGATTTTTCAGGATTAACGACAACCCAAGGGAAGCTTAAGGGATACCCATTCGGCCTCAATTTGGTCTCGCGTTAATCCTGCAAAATCCTGTTAATCCTGTCCATAATTTTAGGATTTTACCACTATGCCCACTACTCCCGAACTCCTTTCCCCCGCCGGCTCACTGGAAAAAATGCGCTACGCGTTTGCTTTTGGCGCTGACGCAGTCTACGCGGGCCAACCACGCTACAGCCTGCGCGTGCGCAACAACGAATTCAAGCTGACAGAACTGGAAACCGGCATCAGCGAAGCCCATGCCATGGGCAAGAAATTTTTCGTAGCGAGCAACCTGATGCCGCACAACGCCAAGGTAAAAACCTATCTCGCCGACATGGAGCCCGTTATCGCCATGCAACCGGACGCCCTCATCATGGCCGACCCCGGCCTCATCATGATGGTGCGCGAGAAGTGGCCGGAAATACCGGTGCACCTCTCGGTGCAGGCCAACACCGTGAACTACGCCACAGTGAAATTCTGGCAGGCGCTGGGTCTCACCCGCATCATCCTGTCGCGCGAACTGTCTCTGGACGAAGTCGAGGAAATCCGCCAGCAGTGCCCGGACATGGAGCTCGAAGTGTTCGTGCACGGTGCGCTGTGCATTGCCTATTCGGGTCGCTGCCTGCTATCCGGCTACTTCAACCACCGCGACCCCAACCAGGGCAGTTGCACCAACTCCTGCCGCTGGGATTACAAGGTGCATGACGCCGAAGAAAATGCCGCCAGCGATATCCAGAAAATCGATTTCGACGCCTTCGCCGCCATGCAGCAACCGAGCATGGGCAGTTGCGGCAACCAGCAGCGCCACCCATTGGCCGATAACGTGTACCTGATCGAAGAAGCCCAGCGCCCCGGCGAACTCATGCCCATTCTGGAAGACGAACACGGCACCTACATCATGAACTCAAAGGACTTGCGCGCGGTGGAACATATCGCAAGGCTGATTCAGATCGGGGTGAATTCGCTCAAGATTGAAGGCCGCACCAAGTCGGTCTACTACGTGGCACGCACCGCACAGGTTTACCGGCGTGCCATCGACGATGCGATGGCGGGCCGTCCATTTGATCCCGCGCTGCTAGCCGACCTGGAAAGCCTCGCCAACCGCGGCTACACCGACGGTTTCTACGAGCGCCACCACACTCCGGAATACCAGAACTACCTCAGAGGCCACTCTGAAAGCAACCGTAGCCAGTACGTGGGTGACATCGTCGCTTACGACGAAAAAATGGGGCTGGCGGATGTGATGGTAAAAAACCGCTTCGTCCTGGGTGACCGACTGGAAATCATCCACCCCAGCGGCAACCGGATTATCCAATTGGAAAGCATGCTGGACGCATCAGGAGAAGCGGTAACGGTAGCTCCCGGCAGCGGCTACCATGTAAAAATCCCGCTCGGCGAGAATCTTGAAAAAGCACTGGTTACAAGGCTATTCTGACCCAAGCGTTTCACAGCGAGCACCTCACTTAAAAACTGGGCGTTTGTTGGATAGCAGCGCCACAAGAGTGCGCCCATGCTGGGCGCACAAATAGAAACAGCGGCACAAGGCCGCCGTTCAATCTGCCTGACACTTGATCAGAAAGTGTTATTGAACTTTGCCACGGCGCAGGGTAACCAGACCGGCAAGCCCCAGGCCAAACAAGGCCAATGTAGCTGGCTCCGGAATCACCGACTCGATCCGAACACCGCCAGTTTGTTCACTCGTGGTGATATAGACGCGATCGACAACCACATCAGCTGCGAACCCGCCATAGGGTTTAAAATCGAATGCCACGTTATAGATTCCATCCACCAATACGTTGGCGATGCCAGAGTAGTGGAACCAATTTTTTGGGCTCTGTTGCGTATGTACCGTATAGTTCGCCAGGAGAATACCGGCAATCGTGCCGCTGAAGGAAGCATCACCGCGATTGTTATACCCATTAAGCGGAGCATAGGCATCAAAGCCAATCTCATAATGGCCGGTGGCTAAATAAAGCGATTGACTTAGGACTTGATGTGCATAGTCATCGACAAAATAGACTCCATGGGTGCCAGCGGCGTCTGGACTACCGCTACTGATCGTATCGGCCGGAACCACCTCTCCAGATGCCGAACCGGTAGAACCGTTGGTGATAATTACAGCGATCGGATATACACCACCGCCACTACTTACCCAGCCGTTCAAGCTACTTTCGAAGCTACCATTGGTCAGCAAATTAGGTGTGGCGTGGGCCGAACCCACTTGAACCGAAAGGGCAGCCAACCCAACGAAAATTATTTTTTTAAACATTTGAAAGGCCCATTAAGAGATTTAGATAAACCAAAAATTAGGTACTTGTTAAATTCAGAGCAATATCCGTACCAATAAAATTAAGGTGTTGTAAATCGGTAGTCTATGTATTTTGTTGCGCCCCAAATCCCATTCATTGCTCAAGGATTCTCGACAACGCATTTTCAAAAGAACAACGCGGAATGGGAGAAAATGCACAAAACAAGAATACCAAAAGGCAACTGCATCTTAACAGCTGGCGCAGTGTGGGGCTATATGGAGCCCTTGCCAGTCCAAGAAGTTGTGTTGTGACTTAGCGTCTAAAGCCGTCACTTATGTTGATATTTCAACACTTGATACCGCCTGAAACTTGGCATGAGGAAAAGCCGGCCTAAGGAGCTCAAACTTTCCCACTCCTCCTGAAAAATAAGTTTTTCAACACAACAGGTCGGGGACGGTAGTTCGCCCTATTTAAAATCCAGCACTACCTGGCAGTTCAAGTCTCAACTTTCACCCCCGGCCAAGCCGGGAAAAGTACCGCCCTATTTCCCTCCCCGAACCTCTCCCAGCCATTGCCTGAGTGCTTCGCTTCCGATCAGCCGTGCAAAGGTTTCCGGGAAAAACAGCAGCATCCCCATCGCCAGCAGCAAGAACAGCATGACCGCTTGGCCGAACAGGCTTTCCGGGTGCAGTGCGCCCCAGTAGCGCATGCTGAGATACAGCACGTCCTTGTGGTGTTCCGACATGCGCTGGTATTTGCGGAACAGGCTGAACGTCAGATAAGCACCATAGCCGACAATCAGCGCCGCCAGCACGATGCGGAATGCGTCGAACACGTCGATCCGCCCTTCGCCAACGCGGTGGTACATCAGCGATATGCCGCCCATCAGGATGGAAGCGCCTACCGCGATCATCACATTCATCACCAGACGCCGGCGCTCACGCGCCAGATCCTGCTGCCGCCGCACGAAGAATGTATCCACCTCTTTCTTGAGGTATTCAACCTTTTCCTCGACCAAGGCAGTAATTTCGGTTCTCATTACTTGAACCCGACCGTCTATGGTGTCGCCGAATTTTTCAGCGGCATAATCCACCATCTCCTTGATGTCTGTCTTGGTGAAGCTGCGCTGGTTGTGCAACTCAACAGATATCTTGTCGAGCTTGGCGTCCACCTCCTGGCTCGCCTGCAACACCACGTCCTTGAGGCCCCCGCTGGCATCAACGATACCCTCTCGCACCACCCCGCCCAGCTTGTCTCCGGCACGTTCAATGGCGGACTCGGAAGCCTCTTTCAGGTTCTCCCGCGCGTAATCCATTTCTTTTTTAAACCACACCATGCCGCATCCCTCCTTTCCTATCGGCCTACTTTCCCTATCATAGCCGCCAGTGTTGCGTTGCGGTAGTATAAATCGATCGGCAACCTTACTCCCGCTACGATAGAACTTATGAGACTGGGCATCGACCTCGGCGGCACCAAAATCGAAATCATTGCGTTGGATGGAGGCGGCCAGACCTTGCTGACTCAGCGCATATCCACGCCTCAAGGAGATTACCCAGCCACACTGCAAGCCATTGTCGCACTGGTGATGCAAGCGGAAACCAACCTCGGGCAGCAGGGTTCAGTAGGCATCGGCACACCGGGCGCCCTATCAAAAGCCAGCGGACTGCTCAAAAACTCCAACTCAGTTGCACTCAACGGCAAACCGATCCAGCAGGATCTGGAGGCCATGTTGGATCGTCCCGTGCGCATTGCCAACGATGCCAACTGCTTTGCCCTTTCCGAGGCGGTGGACGGTGCAGCGGCAGGCAGGGGCGTAGTATTCGGCGTGATTCTCGGCACCGGCGTCGGCGGCGGCATTGTGGTCAACCAGCACCTGCTCAACGGCCCCAACGCCATTACCGGAGAGTGGGGGCACAATCCACTGCCCTGGCCGGCGAGCTTCGAATTGCCGGGGTTCCAATGCTATTGCGGCAAGTGGGGCTGCATCGAAACCTGGCTGTGCGGGCCGGGCATGAGCCGCGCTCATGAATGCATTGCCGGAGAAAAACTGGATGCACAATCAATCGTCGCTCGTGCTGCGGCAGGCGACCTTGCGTGCGAAACCACTCTAGAGCGCTACGAAGACCGGCTGGCTCGATCTATCGCCCATGTAATCAACATCCTCGACCCGGACGTAATTGTGCTGGGCGGCGGCATGTCCAACATCGACCGCTTATATGAAAACGTTCTGCGGCTTTGGGGGCAATACGTGTTTTCGGATCGGGTGGATACGCGGCTGGTACGGAATCGGCATGGGGATTCCAGCGGCGTGCGGGGCGCTGCTTGGCTGTGGGAATAAGGCGCGGCTAATCCAGCCAGCGCACCAGATAGAATAATCGGAATCCCTCTGACGAACGTGAGGGCCCGACTACTCTGGCTGGGTAAAGACTGGTGTCTGGACTGGCACCGGACAGTGCCGCCTGCTCTGAATCTACCACCTGCACCACATTTTCCGGAAAGCGTTTGCGCTGGCGGCGAGGCGCGTAAACCAGCGCGAAACACTCGCCGACCACCTCGTTTTGCTCCAGGTGAAAACCTTTCATTTTGAATTCAGCACTTGGGTAGACAGCAGAACCATAGCTCCCTCATCCCCTGCCCTTCTCCCGGAAGGAGAAGGGAGTAAACCCCCTCTCCCTCTGGGAGAGGGCAGGGGTGAGGGCACGGTTTTCAGGTTCATAGGGTGCAACCGGGATGAGACTCGGTTAGGCGCGGCCTACGTTGGCGTCGTGCGGGCTGTGATAATAATCGCTGTCTTCCGCGGCCATGCGCACTTCCTCGATCAGCAGCTTCAACCGTTGCTCCGCCGTACTGACTTCCTCGCACGATTCGCACAGAGGGTCGCCGCACGGCTGGCGCGTATACAGCCAAAAGTGCACAGCGCCGGCAAGCACGCCCGACGCAACATCCCACGGATCACAATCGTCATTCTCGTCGACGATGCGGTTGCCCAACTTAACCGCCTCTTCAGCGGCTTGGTCAAACTGAGCGGAATCTTGCTCGGAAATAGTTTTCATGGTCAACCCAGCGTATTCAATAAAATTAAAGCCTATTGTACCGCGCATGCTTCGCCTTCCCAAACCCGTTGGCAGGCGCGGAGGCTGGCCTATTTTTTCAACTTTGCCGCAAAAGCTGCACGCGCTTTGGCCACCTTGGGCGCGACCACAAACTGGCAATAAGGTTGGTTGGTGTGATTCCGGTAATATTCCTGGTGATAGTCCTCTGCCCGAAAGAACTCACCAGCCGGCGCGACTTCCGTGACTATCGGTGCATCCCACAACTGCGCTGCGTTCAATTCCGCGATCACCTCTACCGCAAGCGCTGCCTGTTCGGGTGTATGGGTGTAAATCGCCGACCGATATTGCGTGCCTTGGTCATTACCTTGCCGGTTGAGCGTGGTCGGGTCGTGGATGGTGAAAAATACCTGCAGGATATCCCTGTAGGAGATTACGGCTGGATCGAAGGTCAGTTGCACTACTTCGGCGTGGCCGCTGGTGCCGCTGCATACCTCTTCGTAAGTCGGGTTCGGCGCCTTGCCAGCGGTGTAGCCCGATTCCACGCGCTCTACGCCAGCCAGCTCCTCGAACACCGCTTCCAGGCACCAGAAACAGCCTCCGCCCAAGGTGACGATTTCGCTTTTATGATCTGCATCGGATTGCATTATTCTGCTCCAGAATTACAGGGGCTTGATCCGGTAAAACCGGCTTCCCAAAGCTTGCCCTTTGAGCTTATCAAAGCGCTCATCCATGGCATCTCCCAATTTAGCCAGCCGGTCATCCGGGTGTGGGTGGGTTTTGAACAGCAGCGCAACACTGCCATCGTCTTTGGCCACATGCCCGATCTGCTGCAGCACTTCGGGCAGGCCGTAGGCTTCATAACCGGCGCGTGCTGCCAGCACCACGGCAATGCGGTCGGCTTCGAATTCCGCGTCCTTGTCCAGCGAACGCGCCACGACCTCGGCGCCGCTGCCGATCAGGTTCTTGATCTTGTCGTTTTCACCCGCCTGTTTAGCAAACAGCTTGGCGCCAATGTCCACCAATCGGCTTTGCTGCAATATCTTGAGATGGTGTTTCTTGATCACATGGCCCACCTCATGCGCCAGTACGCCAGCCAGTTCCGCTTCGTTCGTGAGCAGCCGGTACAGGCCGCGCGTGACGAAAATGTAGCCGCCGGGCGCGGCGAAAGCGTTGACGTCATTGGATTCGATCACGCCAAAATGCCACTCCAGATCGGGGCGCTCGCTCTGTGCCGCAACCCAGCGCCCCACGTTATTGACGTACTTCTGCAGCTGCTTGTCCTTGACCAGCGGCGAAGCGCCCAGCAGGTTACCGGCGATCTGGCGGCCGATGGCGATTTCTTCCTCTTGCGAAAATCCACCCAGCCCACCCAGCGGGCTGTCGGATTTTTCCGCGCCTTGCTGGGAAGATTTCTGCGTTCCCTGCTCGATGGCTTGTTTCAATACATCCCCAAGATCGAATGCATGGGCCGCACCAAGGCTTAACACTAGCCCCATAGCTAGCAGCGCATTTCTCATCAGGCTCACCATGCGCTTTCTCCTTTTGCGGCACTTGGCGTGGGCAGATATTCCACTTTGTGTGCCACAAGCTTGCCCTTAGCAGCAAATTTCTGCGCTTCCGCCCGGCTGGTGGCATAGGATTCCGCCAGCTTAAGTTGAGCGGCATCAAATTTGGCCGCTTTCAATTCCTCTTCGTTCAACCCGCGAATGCCGGTAGTAGCCACCACGCGCCCGGTCCCGGCGCGGCCCGAAGCCAGGCCGAGCAGACCCGCCGCATCGCCCGTCCCTTTGCGCGCATCGCCTCGGCGGATGCTGAGCATCTTGATCCAGCCGCTGCCCTTGGCGCTTTTCACCTGCAGCCAGCCGCCTTCTTTTTTGAGAATATCCACCTTATCGCCGCTGCTGAGCGCCGCCACCGTTTTGGCGTCGCGGAACGGTTCCGCCTTCAGCTCGTCGTTTTTCACTACGCTGCCCGCCTCACCCGCCAGCGCGGAATTTGCCGCCAGCAGCAATGCAATGGCAATACTCCATTTCCTGCTATTCATGCTTAACCCCTTTCCGTTTCAGCCCAATGCAACAGTGCCTGTGCGAACAACGTCCGCCATGCATCGGTTGCCCTACTCCCGCCTGTGATCAGCCCTTCATGCATATACCATGTTGCACCATTTTCAGCATCCGCGCCCATCTTGCGCAACAACTGCGGCAGCGCTGCGATGATCGCTTCCGCATCTTGTGCGACGCGGGACTTGCCTGCCTCATCCTGCGCCGGCATCACCCAGGAAACCGCAAAAGTATTTTCGAACAGCGCCCACACGCCCTTCTGGCGACCCTTAACAATTTCCACGCTATGGAGTTCACTGCCAATATTAGCCAAGCCCAGCCGGATTTTCTCCAGAACACCTTCAGATAGCCCGTGCGCCCCGGACCCCAAGCGGATCAACAACAGGAATGCGCGCAACTCCCCCTCCTGCTCAACCGATGCGCGCACGACGCTGCTTTCCAACGCCCTGCCAGTCGCCGTTGCATAAATCCGCGCCACGGTGAAATAAGCCAGGGCCACCGTCACCGGCCCGGTGAGGTTGATGTAGGTCGTGCTGAAGTTGATGCTGGCGTAAGAGATGCCCAGCAGTATGAACTGCGAGGCGCCAAACAACCGGTCGATCCTGGCGCGCCCGGTATCGCGGTAAAAACCCCAGGCGGTCGCCCAGATGATGATGAGCGTAAGCAATAAATAGGGAGTGCGTGCTTCGGGGAAGCGCAAATAGTCGCCGTGCTTCAGGTTGTCGATGGCGGTGGCCATAATCTCTACGCCGGGATGCAGGCGGCTCACCGGGGTGGGTTTGATGTCGAACAGGCTAGGGGCGGTGGAACCGATAATCACGATCTTGCCGGTAAACTCATTTTGGCTGCGGCGTTTGTGCTGGCTGGTCATGTCGCCAAACACATCGCTGAAACTGGCGTAGCGGTAGGTAAAAGGCTGGCCGCGCCAATTGAGCATCATGCGCTGTACCTCCGGCGCCGGGTAACCGAGTTCGCTTGCCACCCGTGCCGGCAGGGAAGGCAGCTTCCAGCCATAGTCATCGCGATAAACCAGGTACTCGCGCGCGATACCGTCCGGGTCCGGATAGATGTTGTGCAGCCCCAGCCGCCCTCCCGCCAGCGCCGCCTGAAACTGTGGCAGCACCACTGCCACGGTGGCGTCCTGTTTGGCCGCGCCGGGGATGGCTACCACGCCGGGAATCATGGCCGGCTTCACCTGGCTCAAGGCATCGCTGGCGGGGTCCAGGCGCAGCAGGGGGAAAAATGTGTTGTGTGTGGCGGCGATGGCGGCGTCGAAATAGGCGTCGCTGTCCCGGTTGTAGATATCCGGGTCGCTGAACAGAATGTCGAACACCACCGCTTTCGGCTGCTGTTGCTCCAGGTGTTCCAGGAATTCGCCCAGCACCTGACGCGGCCATGGCCAACGGCCGTAGTCCTTGGCCATGGCGGCAAGGCTCGCCTCGTTGATGTCGACAATGACGATGTCCGGATCGGGTTTGGGCACCACCACGCGGTAGCGCACCATCGTATCGAAGGCAGTCTGGCGCATGTTGGCAGTGAGGTGCAGGAACGCCGTATCCGCCACGGCGAACAGGGTGAAGACCACCGCCAGATACAGATAAAAACGGCGTTGCAAGCGCCGCCCCAATCCCGCATAAGCTCCGGAAAGCGCGTGCCGTAACCGATTGCGAAAAGGGCGTTTGTAATGCATGGCCGCTATTCCGGAGACTCCCCCTGCGGGCGGGAGCCTTGGCCGATCTTGCCCTCCTTGCCCGCAAGCAGATTCTGCAGATTGCTCCGGTGGCGCCAGATCAATACCGCTGACAACAACAGCACCGCCAAAAAAGCGGGGCCGGGCCCCAGCAGGAACCACGCATAAACCGGTGCCAGCGCCGCCGCAAGCAGGGCAGACAACGAAGAAATGCGCCACAATGCAGCTGCTCCCAACCAGGTAGCGAGCGCACCCAGCCCGAGCCAGACATTCAGCGCCAGCAGGGTACCGAGCGCCGTCGCTACCCCCTTGCCACCCTGGAAACCGAAAAACACCGGGAACACATGCCCCAGAAACGCCGCCACCGCTACCAATGCGATGGCTGTCTCGCCTAACCCGTAAGCCGGTGCGAAATGCTGCGCCAGCACCACCGCCACCCAGCCCTTGGCGGCATCCCCCAGCAGGGTC
>Ga0315281_10005969_pt1 | contig 17369 bp, 18 predicted proteins | sample YL17G07_0_MG_FD_204540 | JGI IMG/M metagenome (GOLD analysis project Ga0315281, IMG submission 204540) | Sediment microbial communities from Yellowstone Lake, YNP, Wyoming, USA - YL17G07_0 | ecosystem: Environmental > Aquatic > Freshwater > Lake > Sediment | place: USA: Wyoming | collected...
CGCTGCATTGCTGCTCTTTGCTGAGCGATAGTCAACAACTTCGCGATTGGTGAAGTAGACTTGGAATTGGCCGCCCAAACCCTGCAGCCTAGCGTCTACGCCGAGCTCTTCTGCAATCGCCTTGAACCCATTTGCCAGATCCTCAGTCGTATGATTCAGATAATTCTGAACCTTCCCGTCCCTAAGTTGTTGAAGTGTCGCTGAGGCGGCAGCCAAAGACACGTGGCTGCCATTGTACACACCACCATATCCGGTCTTACCTCCGGGAGCTGACATTCGCAATATGTCCTCGCGTCCAGCCACAGCGCTTATGGGGAATCCGTTCGCGATGGCCTTCGCGAAAGTTGCAAGATCAGGCTTCACCCCGTAGTACTCTTGCGCTCCTCCGGGCGCCACCCTGAAACCAGAGATCACCTCGTCAAAGATCAATGGAACGTCATTCGCCTCTGTGATTTCCTTGAGGCCTTTGAGGTATCCATCCTTTGGCAGCGCACAACCCACATTGAACATTATTGGTTCCACAATCACGGCCGCGAGCTTTCGCCGATATCGCTTGATCAAACTCTCAGAACTGTGAAGATCGTTGAATGGCATCACAAGAGTGTGTTTCATAGCATCCTTGAGCAAGCCTCCTACGGGTTCGGGAATGGACTTGGGAGCATGCCTAGGACCAGCCTTCTTTGGATCGGGCGCGTAGCTTACCATGGCGCTATCATACCAGCCATCGTAACCCCCTTCAAGTTTCAGTATCGAGTCTCGTCCAGTGTAGGTTCGAGCCAACATGATCGCTTTCATTACAGCCTCTGTGCCAGAATTCGAGAGCCTTACGCACTCTGCACATGGAACCATTTCGGCAATCATCTGGGAAACCTTGTAACTCAGCTCACTTTCTACGCCACATGTTAGGCCCGACTCAACTTGTGCCTTGACGGCTTCTGTGACCTTCGGGTCACCGTGCCCCAGAATCAAAGCCGCGTTGTTGATGACGCAGTCGACGTATTCGTTTCCGTCGACATCCCAAAGCCTAGCACCACTTCCCTTCGTAAAGTATATCGGGTGAGGAGCGAAGTATCGAATGTTCGAGTGAATTCCCCCGGGAGTGAATTTGTCGTATTTTTCGTAGATCTCTTTTGAACGATCTCTAGAAACCATTGACTACCACCAACGGACCATTTGGCGACGATAATTACGTATAACTGTTTGCCCATTAGACCATCGAGGGCTGCCCGACAAAAGTGGACCTGAAGAATCTCGAGACTGCCCGACCTATTCGGTCAGACTGCCGTGCACTCCGAGACGTTTCCTGATAATCTCTTCAACAATCGATGCGCGAGTCTATGACTCTTCGCAGAGTTCCACAGTAATGTGATCCGTTGTATCAGGTTTGGTGAATATTATCTTCACGCCGTGGGCACCTATCTTGGGCTCTTCAGCGGCGAAAGCTACGCCGTGCCTTCTCATTCTTTCCACTTCTGACTCGATGTTGTCTGTGCTAAGAGATAAGTGGTGGATTCCCTGACCACGTTTTTGAAGGAATTCGCTCTGAGGTAGTTTTGGGTCCAATGGTTGAATCAGCTCTATCTCGCCGTCGCCTACTGGCACGAACGCCACCCTTAGCTTGCCTTCCATAGCGCTCTTGACTGTGCTGGGCTTTAGTCCGAAGATTTTGTCATAGACTCTCAGAGTATCATCCAGATTGTTTACGATGACACCCACATGATTTATCCTCTTAATCATCTTGCACACCGCGGTTTCTTGTTCGCAAGTGTCACTTAATCGTTTCCACTTTTGCCAGTTCTTGGAGGACTGTGATTAATCCCGAGTGGTCGTATTCGCCGCGCCCCCACGCCTTCATCGCGCCCATCATCTCATGGATGATACCGGTGACAGGAAGGGGGACTCCGTATTCAGATCCTGCCGCGAGGGCAATTCCCAAGTCCTTGTAATGGAGCTTCGTTTTGAAACCCGGCTTGAAGTCTCCCTTCAAGATGAGCGGCCCTCTCGCGTCAAGTACGCGCATTGCATATCCTCCGGCTATTACTTTGAGAACAGTTTCCGGGGGGACTCCTGCTTTTGTGCCAAGCACGAGCGCTTCGCTAGCCGATTCCAGTACGCCTGCGACAAGTATCTGGTTGCAGGCTTTTACCACTTGCCCAGATCCAACTCCACCGCAATAGACAATGTTCTTTCCCGTCGCTTGGAATATCGGAAGGCAGTCGTCGAATACTTCCTTCGCTCCGCCGACCATTATCGTGAGCGTGGCTTCAATCGCGCCTTTTTCCCCTCCGCTGACAGGCGCATCGAGAATACGAACACCCTTCTTTTCGGCGACTTCTGCGAGCTTCTTGGATGTAACAGGAGAGATGGTGCTCATGTCAATGTACGTTGATCCTTTCTTGATCCCTTCGAAGATTCCGCCGGGACCTAAGGCCGCTTTCTCGACATCGGGAGAATCAGGTAGCATCGTGATTACTATGTCACTCTTCTCCGCCACTTCTTTGGACGAGTGCATGACTTTCGCACCATCTTTCTCCAGTTCTCTGACAGGGCCATCGACCACATCGTAGACTGTCAGCTCGTGACCAGCCTTGATCAAGTTCTTCGACATCGGCTTGCCCATTATTCCAAGCCCTATGAAACCAATCTTCGAACCCATTGTAGCGTACCTCAGTTTGGACGTTTGCATTGACCTGACGCCCTTTAAGAATATGGGTCATGGTTAGGACACATGCTTCGTTCAATGTGCTCACAGTGACCTATCACAATTCCAAGATGTCTGTCGCTGTTCTAAGAGCAAAAGAGAGAAAAACGACCATGCTGAACGCACTCGGTGTGGTATTTGCTGTGAGAATGGATCATGTCTGCATTACTGTCCGTGATGTTGACAAGTCAATTGAGTTCTACTCGAAGGGACTAGGATTGAAGGTGCTCAGAATATCAGTTCTTAACCCCTCTCCTGAGATAGTCTACAAGAATGCCTACATGTATAGTGAAAGTTTTCTTTTGGAGCTCATAACCGGGGAGAGCTCAGCAACTCAACAGCAGACTCCCGAATCTTGGGAGAAGACGATGCGCGGATCTCTGGGCATTACTCACTTGGGAATGAGAGTGCGAGATCTCGATGCCGCAGTGAACAGACTGAAAGCCGCTGGAGCAACAATGATCGGTGAACCGTTCAGGGTATCAAAGGAAACGACAAAGATAGTCTACGTTGCGGGCAAGCCTCTTCCGAAGATAGGTTACGCGAAGAAACCTAGCAGGAAGCCTTGGAGGATCGCTGTCTTCAAGGATCCAGACGGCATCATCGTAGAGCTCGTTGAACGATGAGCGCAACAGCCAAGCCTACATTGTCATGCAACTCTGATCTTGGGCGACTCCGGAAGAAACACGATCTGTGCTTCGCCTTTACTTTTTTATGAGAGTTGTGAGGGAGAATCGAGATCGATCGGAGGCTGGACGAGAAGGATGAAGCTGAGCTGTCTGCCTGTTTCCTATTTCCGAGAAATCATTGACGGACGAATGAGCATCAAGGATTGGGCCCTCGAAGGAGCCCGAACTGGCCTGGATGGGATAGATCTGAGTGTCCTCTTTCTCAAGAACCGAGAGCCTGAGTATATTGACAGAACACGTCAGGAGATCGAGGAGGCGGGAATTCGTGTGGCGATGGTCACGACCTACCCAGATTTCACGCATCCGGATCCGAAGGAGCGTGAACGCCAACTCGCGAGGTTGCAGGAAGATATCGCGACGGCTTCAAGGCTCGGCGCTGATCTTCTTCGCGTCACAGCAGGCCAAGCGCATCCAAGCGTGGGCCGGGCTAACGGCATTGATTGGGCTATCAGCGGGCTTGCCAGAGCAATGGAATTCGCTCGAGGGTATCCTGTCAAGCTAGCTTACGAGAATCACGCCAAACCAGGAGCATGGCAGTACACGGACTTCTCACATCCAACCGACATCTTCCTCGAGATCGTGGAAAGAACGGCGAGCGTTTCCTTGGGCGTGAACTGGGACACTGCGAATACCATTGCTTTTGGAGATGATCCTATCCCAGTCTTGAGGAGAGTCCTCAATCGCGTCATCAGCGTTCACGCCGCCGACACTTCAACCCGTGGCCAGCTGAAACACGTCTTGCTCGGAACTGGCTTGGTTCCGTTCAAGGAGATGTTCAAGATCCTCAGAGATGCCGGGTTTGACGGTTGGATATGCATAGAGGAAGCAAGCTTCAGGGGATCAGATGGAGTCAAAGCCGCCGCGGAATTCGTTAGACACGTCTGGAATGAAGCAGCAAGCCCGTAGTCCACGCTCGATCCCAGGCGATTCCCCCAGACTATCCGTAAAGCCTTATAGTTTGCAGTCCAGCTAGGGGCGCGAATCCCCGAACAGGAGCAAAGGCAGTTGGAACTTGAGAAACAGAAACTACTGCTGATGTACCGAAACATGCTTCGGATCAGACGATTCGAAGAGAGACTTGCCGAAGAAAGCGCTTTGGGCAACATCCCAGGACTTCTTCACCTGTACGTAGGGGAAGAAGCCGTTGCCGTCGGAGCATGTTCAGCTCTCAGAAAGGACGACTACATCACCAGCACCCACAGAGGGCACGGCCATTGCATCGCGAAGGGCGGAGAACTTCGCAAGATGATGGCAGAGCTCTTCGCGAAGGAGACAGGGTATTGCAAAGGCAGGGGAGGCTCGATGCACATTGCCGCACCGGAGATCGGGATCGTGGGGTGTAGCGCCATCGCGGGCGCTGGAATCCCAATCGCGGCCGGCGTAGGGTTGTCGAGCAGACTTAGAGGGACCGATCAGGTTTGTGTGTCGTTTTTTGGCGACGGCGCGTCAAACACAGGCGCCTTTCACGAGGGGATGAATCTCGCGGCGCTATGGGATCTCCCTGTGGTATATATCCTTGAGCACAATCTTTACGCGATATCTACACCCGCGGCAAAATCGTCTAAACTGAAAAACATCTCCGACAGGGCCGCTGCATATGGCATGCGCGCTGCTGTCGTGGATGGAATGGACGTTCTCTCAGTGTACGAAGCCGTTTCGGAGGCTGTAGGAAGAGCCAGAAAGGGGCAAGGTCCGACTCTGGTAGAGTGCAAGACTTACCGTTTCAGAGGACACCACGAAGGCGACCCCAAGAAGGGTGAGATTTACCGTACCAAGCAAGAGATGGATGAATGGGAGAAACTTGATCCCGTTCCTCGGCTAGGGGATAGGATGATCAAGGAGAAGAAAGCGACTCAGGCTGAACTAGATACAATCGACCAAGAAGTGACCAAAGAAATCGAAGATGCCGTTGCTTTCGCAAAGGAAAGCCCGTCACCGAAACCCGAGGATGTGATGAGCTACCTTTTCGTTTCGGAGAAGTGACTAGGCATGAGTGAGACTAGAGAACTCGATTTCGCAGAAGCGATCCGTGAAGCAATTCGTCAGGAGATGTTGAGAGACAAGACTGTCATCGTCTTGGGCGAGGATGTCGGAAAATTCGGCGGAATATTTGGGTGCACAAAAGGCCTCCAAGCGGAATTCGGTGAAGAGAGAATACGTGATACTCCGATATCTGAGACAGCCATAGTAGGGGCCGCGGTCGGCGCGGCTGTAACTGGCATGCACCCGATTGCTGAATTGGAATTCATGGACTTCATCGGATGCCCGATGGATCAGGTATTCAACCAAATGGCGAAGATCCGATACATGTTCGGAGGCTCCATGAAAGTCCCAGTTGTCCTGAGGACCCCCGCTGGGTCAAGATATCCCGTAGCCTGCGGCGCCGCCCATCATTCTCAGAGCCTCGAGGCTTGGTTCATGCACGTGCCGGGGCTCAAAGTGGTCACGCCTTCAATGCCGTATGACGCGAAAGGCCTGCTTATCAATGCCATTAGAGGCGACGATCCAGTGCTGTTTGTCGAGCACAAGCTTCTCTACTATGCGAAAAGAATGGCAAGCCTACGTGGGCCATATCCTACACTTATCCAGAAAGTTCCTGAGGAGCCTTACGCAATCCCATTCGGAAACGCCGATGTCAAGCGACTTGGCGAGGACATCACTGTCATCGCTACCATGATGATGGTTCACAAGTCACTCAGGGTGGCGGAAGAACTGGCAAAGAAAGGAATAAGCATGGAAGTGATTGACCCCCGAACACTCGTCCCACTGGACAAGCAAGCGATCATCGACTCAGTAAAGAAGACCGGAAAGGTCATTGTAGCCTCTGAGGATACCAAGAGGGCAGGCGTGGGAGCTGAGATCGCAGCCATGATAATGGAGGAGGCTTTTGACTACCTAGACGCCCCTGTCAAACGTGTCTCTGCGCTCGACGTCCCGATACCTTACGCACCGGCACTAGAAAGCACCGTGATCCCTCAAGAGAAACATATCACGGAAGCCGTGCTCGAAGTCGTGGGACAGAAGAATTAGACTCTCAGAAAGGATGTCGGATGGCCACACCCGTTTACCTCAAGAAAATGACGTGGACGATGGAAGAGGGCCTAATCGCAAAGTGGCTCAAGCGCGAAGGCGACAGAGTCTCAGAAGGCGAAGGCCTCTGCGAGGTCGAGACAGAGAAGACGACCGACGAGATCCAGGCCCCAGTAAGTGGAACTCTTCTCAAGGTCTTTCACAAAGAAGGGACGGCCATACCCGTGAACGCAGTCATCGCAGTGATTGGATCACCAGGAGAAGACATCTCTTCCATTCCCGCGCTTGGTGGACCTGCTGTCGCGACCGGCCCTCCGCCCGTTCCGAGTCAGAAGCCCGAGTTGGTTGGTCCATCTCCCGCGATATCGGAAGCCTCAGATGCTTCCCTCGAGAGAACCCGGATTTCGCCCTCCGCCCGGAGATTGGCAAGAGAACGCGGAGTTGATATCACAAAGATCAGAGGCACGGGACCTGGCGGTCGCATAGTATCGGACGATGTGCTCAAAGCCACCGGCAAACCTGAAGCCGGGGCTCCCGCTGAAGAGTACAAGTCAGCACCATTGGTGGGTCATAGAAAGGTCATAGCTGACCGATTATCCCTAAGCGCTCGAACGGCAGTACATGTTCCCATCACCATGGAGGTCGATATGACCGCGGCTGCGAGACTAAAGTCTGAAAAGGAAAAGACTGGTCTGCAGATTTCCTATAACGACTTCATCATCAAAGCAACCGCAACAGTTCTCAGGGAATTCCCAGCAGTGAACACGATGTTGCTTGGTCAGGAACTTAGGACCATGAGCGAAGTGAACGTGGGCTTTGCAGTCGTATCTGGGGACGATCTTCTGGTGCCTGTCATTAGAAATGCAGACCGCCTGTCAATCGCAGATATCTCGAAAAGCGCGAAGACACTGATCGAGCGAGCAAGAGGCGAAGCCCTAACAACTAGGGAAATGTCCGGTGGAACGTTCACAGTCAGCAACTTGGGAATGTACGATGTCGACCTGTTTGCGCCAGTGATCAATCCTCCCGAGACAGCAATACTCGGCGTCGGCAGGATAGTGCCGAAGCTCATCATCCTAGGAGATGGCATGGCGATTAGACAGATGACGACCCTGACGCTCGTCTTCGATCACAGAGTCATTGACGGCGTCCTAGCCGCAAAATTCTTGCAAGGAGTCAAGCGACTATTGGAAGCCCCAGAGAAACTGGCGTCCTGAACTTCCGAGTGATCTGACTACGGTATGAAGAGAACCTTTCCGCTCTCCCCTTTCATGACGCGCTGAAAGCCTTCTTCAGCTTTATCGAGCGGAAGTCGGTCAGTTATTACTCCAGTCAATTTGACCCGCTTACTTGCCACTAGACGTGCCATTCGCTCCCATGTTCCGAACATCAGTCTCCCGGTACTGCCGGCAATCGTTGCCTCCTTGTAGATGATCATGCTCGTCGCTTCTATTTCCACTGGCTTCGTTGGAAGGCCGACTAGTCCTACGCGCCCGGTTTTCTTCAATGCTTGGAACGCTTGACGAATCGTCGTCGGAACCCCGGCGAGCTCGATCACGACATCGGCTCCTCTTCCGTCAGTGAGATCCATCGTTCGTTTGACTATGTCTTCCGTCCCCGTATTCACGTATACATCAGCTGATCCGATTCTCTTTGCGAGATCGAGCCTGAACTGCATAAGCTCGGCTGCGATCACCATTGACGCACCCGCAACCTTGGCAACCTGCTGCGCGAAGATACCGATTGGCCCTGAGCCCATGACGAGTACGACATCGCCTGGCTCGATGACTGTCCTCTCAATTCCATGCACGGCCACACCGAATGGTTCCAACAAGGCGCCCTCCTCGTATGACACACCTGAGGGCAGCTTGTACGCGATGATTTCCGGGACGGCTGCATATTTGGCGAAGGATCCTTCCTTCGTCTGCAATCCGAATATCAGCATATCTTGGCAAATGTGCATGTTGCCGGTTCTACAGTAGTAGCAGATCCCGCACGGGATGTGCGATTCTCCGGCCACATTGTCGCCTGGCCGAATGGATTTCACTTCTTTTCCTACTTCTACAACTTCTCCTGAGAATTCGTGACCTACAGTCATCGGTAGTGGAGTCTTCCATCGCGTAGTTTGCTCGTCCCAGCGGTAGATGTGAATATCCGATCCGCATATCGCAGTGGCCTTGATCTCAACTAGGACTTGTGATGGACCAATCCTCGGCTCCTCAGTTTCCTGAACGACGATTCCAGGCTTCGGCTCAATCTTCCTGACGGCTTTCAATCAGACCCAGCTCTCTTAAGATCAGGTCTACTGCAACAGCAGGCTCGTTAAAAAAGCTCTTACCATTCGCTCAATCGGAGGAATCTCTCAGTATTAGTTTAAAGCTAAGTTCTCGCCAACATGACGGCGTGATCCAACGTGCCGCAATTCAAAGATGTAGCAATCGAAGCCTCCAAGAAAGCCGGAAAGATCCTCATGGAGAACTTCGAGAAGAAGAAACAAGTTCATCACAAAGAAGCGAAGGAACTCGTTACGAATGTTGACATCGAATCCGAAGGCGTGATCGTGAAAACGATTAGGGAGCAGTTCCCAAGTCACAAGTTCGAATCCGAGGAGCTTGGTAAGGAGAAGTACACTGCAGAAGACTACGTGTGGATTGTGGATCCGCTTGATGGAACACACAACTATACGTACGGTGTACCATTCTTCAACACCTCGATCGCGTTGGCTCGCGGCGGCCAACTGATTCTCGGCGCAATATACGACCCAGTCCACGACAAGATGTTCTACGCGGAGAAGGGAAAGGGCGCCTTCGTGAACGGCCAGCCGACTCACGTGTCCGACAGAAGTAAGCTTAGTGAAGCGCTCGTCATGTACGATAACCAGTTCCACAAGAGAGACGACATGTTCCCCAACTTGCTGAAACTCTACCCAAAGATCTTCACCGTGAGAATCTCCGGGTCCGCGGCCACTGATGCAGGTTTGGTCGCGTCTGGAGTTGCAGATGCTAGGATATGGCACAAGACAAAGGTTGTTGACGTGGCAGCCGGAGTCGTCATAGTCGAGGAAGCCGGAGGCAAAGCAACCGACTTCAAGGGCAATCCCCTGCAGCTAGGCGGAACGGAAGTCATAGTCTCGAATGGGAAGATTCTTCCGGAACTAGTCGCTACGCTAAGGGCCTAGCAACTCTCGCCAAGTGCGAAAGACCCAGACACGCGAATCAGCGTTTCGAGGCCATCTTGACTCCAGCCATTTTGGCTGCGAGTTTGATAGCCTCGACCATGCTCAATTCGTCTGCAATTCCCTTGCCAGCAATATCGAACGCTGTGCCATGATCAACGGATGTTCTGATTATCGGCAGTCCTATCGTTACGTTGACGCCTGACTCGAATGCCAAGAGCTTGATAGGAATGTGCCCTTGGTCGTGATACATCGCCACGACAGCGTCGAACTCTCCTTTGTTGGCTCGGACGAACACTGTGTCGGGTGGAATTGGACCGTACGCCTTCATTCCTTCCTTGTTCGCAGCTTCCACTGCAGGCGTTATCTTCTCTTTCTCCTCTGGCCCGAATAATCCACCGTCGCTCGCGTGCGGATTCAATCCCGCCACTGCTATCTTTGGATCAGATATTCCCAAGGTGCGGAGCGAATCGTACGCCAACTTGATCGTCTTGAGCACAGATTCCTTGGTGATCAACGACGAGACTTTGCTGAGCGGCACATGTATCGTAACGTGAAAGACGCGTATGTTCCCTGAGATCAGCAGCATTGTTACCTCTTTGGTGTTGGTTAGATTGGCAAGGATTTCTGTGTGGCCTGGAACCTTTGCTCCAGCCAACTTGATTGCCTCTTTGTTGATTGAGGCCGTGCATAGTGCATTGATCTTGTTCTGCTGCGTCAGCTTCACAGCGGTCTCTATGTATTCCAGCGCCGCCTTTCCAGCCATCATCTGAACTTTACCGATTTGGAGTTTGCTCGCGTCAATGTTGTGCAGATCCAACACATCGATCGTGCCGAATTGATATTTGCCCTTGGCAGGATCATCAAGAGATTGAACGCTCAGGTCCTTCTTCACAATCCTAAGAGCGTTCTTCATAACGGAGGCGTCGCCCACGACGAGTGGAGAACAGACGTCGTAGACCTCTCTGTGAGCAAGAGCCTTAGCGATTACCTCAGGGCCGATCCCGGCCGCATCGCCCATTGTGATTCCGACGATCGGTTTCATGACGGTCTTCCTCTAACCTTAGGCCGCCTTCCTTGTCGAGCTTCTATAAAATCGCTTTGCTTCCAACTGCTGAATCTGGATAGATGGGAAGTACTTGGGCCGGAATTGCGTAATCTGCCAGTATTTGTCGCTCGTCCTAATTGACTTCATATATTTGCCGCATCCTAGTCTGCTGCGAGCTCAGCTATGAAGCTGCGAATTGGATACGACTGCTGCATGGAGCTGTACCATCCGAATGTCTTCCTCGAACTAGTCCCTCTTGTGGAGAAAGCTGGATTTGACACGATCTGGGCGAGCGATCACTTCCACCCTTGGCAAGATACAGATGCTTCTTCCGGCTTCACTTGGGCTTGGATAGCTGCAGCTGCAGAGAGAACTAAGAAGACCCCGATCGGGACAGCGGTAACTTGCCCGATGTTTCGGTACCACCCTGCTATCGTTGCACAGGCGTTCGCCACGCTCCGGGCAATATACCCTGACAGAATCTTCCTCGGCTTGGGAAGCGGAGAGGCGATGAATGAAGTGCCACTTGGCTTCGCTTGGCCTTCGGTGAAGGAGCGTATCGAACGTTTTGAGGAGTCAATACAGCTGATGAAGAAACTATGGAAAGAAGAATGGGTTGACTTCAAAGGTAAGTACTACCGACTGAAACAAGCGAAGCTTTACGTCAAGCCCACGACGCCTGTACCGATCTACGTGGCATCATTTGGACCGAAAGTCGCGGAGATCGCAGGGAAGTATGCAGATGGCTACATTACGACTTTGGTTTCAGATGATCATCTTCGCAACGTGCTGATACCAGCTGTCGAGCGTGGTGCAAAGCAGATGGGGCGCGATCCATCTAAGATCGAAAGGGCTATCGAACTAGGCCTAGGGTATGACAAGGACTACACTAAGGCACTGAAGAAAGTACGTTTCTGGACTGGTTCAATGTTCCCGGCCGCCTTCAAGTACGGAATGGCTGATCCACGAGAGATCGAACGAATGGGAAGCCTCGTCGGCGACGAACAGGTCGCAAGAAGCTTCACAATAGGCACAAAAGCTGAGGATTTCATCGCCAGAATGGAGAAACTGATCAAAGCAGGCTTCAATCATATCTATTTACAGAGTACCAGCCCGGATGAGAAGGCATTCATTGATCTCTGCGCAAAAGAAATCGTACCATACATGAAAAGCACCTACGGTGGAACAGCCCTCTAGCTTGGGATTCCTGAAGCCATGAGCATCAGCGGCAACGACCTATTCTACCGAGTCTTCAAGCCGTCAAGGCATTGTTGGAAGGGACAAGTTCACTTTGGCCAAGCCTTTTCAAATACATCTGTGTTCGATGACTGGTTGCGTGGGTGGGTGAAGATGCAATCTGGATCAGTCGAAAAGGAGATTGTGCAGGTCGGTATCCTTGTTAGGGACGTAGAGAAAGCTGCAAAGAAACTCGAGAGACTTGTCGGAATCGGCCCATTCGAGATTCTCGAACCCGACTATCGAGACCTGACTTACCGAGGGAAAACTGGTAGATTCAAGATGAGAATAGCCCTCGCTAGGGCGGGACCGGTACAGATCGAGCTCATGCAGCCGCTGTATGGCGAGACTATCTATGTTGAATTCGCTCAACGCAAGGGATACGGGCTGCACCACCTTGGTATCAAGACAGAGAACATGGAACAAAGCGTGAAGGAAATGCAAGACAAAGGCTTCAAGGTGATCCAGAGCGGAAACAGACCCGGCGTAAAGTGGGCCTATCTAAGCACAGAAGAAGAAACGGACGTGATCTTCGAGCTCCTTGAAAAGAAGCCACCTCTGCCGTCATAAAGACTGCCCCTGCTTGTCGAAGCGCCAAGTGATGCTCTAGAGCTATGAAGGGCGGGAAGAGCGAAGGTAAACCCTCAGGTCTTCGTTAACAACTGAGGGAATCGGCAAGTCCTTCATGGTTGCCAGACCTGGCGCAGCGTTCAACACCTTTGGGATCATGTTGAGAACCACTGCGACGGTTCCTACGTCTCCATGAACTCCTCCGAGGATCTTCTGATTTACGTTCGGAACGCCCTCGATCGAGATGGCATCATATTCTTCCTGTACCAGCGCGTTTGCGACGAACTCTAGCACTATGATAGGCTTCCCGCCTTTGATTCCGTGGGCTACGCTCTTTAGACCTGCAACATAGCCGGACTTGACAGTAGTGTACGGGGTCTTGACTTCCTTCTTGGCTATGACCGGCTCAGGCGGGAACTCGGTTATTGAATCGAGCTTCCATCCAAGAGCATCGGCGATCATGGCTATTGACTCAGCGAGACCTACGTGGCCGGTTATGACCTTCTCACGAATGTTATTCTCGAACTGCTCGGGGGTAAGCCCTGTCCCGATCTTCTTCTGGAATGGGATTCTGCGCTTGGAGGAATCCATCATCCTCGTCACTTTAATGCTATCCACACGCAGACACGGTCCCGTGAGGGTTATCGGCAATACATCCATGAGATATCCGGGGTTTATGCCCGTTCCGAGAACTGCAACACCGTGCTTCTTCGCAAGTTCGTCTATTTCAGCTGACAGCCGTGGCTCCCTATAGTATGGATAGGACATTTCCTCGCATGTCGAAACTACGTTGACCCCGGCCTTGATGCACATTTCTAGCTCGGAGTAGATGCCCTTGACGGAGGACCTTGTCGCTATGATCGCTATGTTGGGCTTTGCTTTCGAAAGCAGGCTCTGAGCACCATCTGTCACAGTAACACCCAGATTCTTGTCCAGTTTGAGAACCTCGGCAAGATCCTTCCCAACAAGATCCTTAGAGGTGTCCACTGCGCCAACGATTTCCACTCCCTTCTTCTCAAGTATTCCTTTGGCTATGGCTACTCCGAGAGGCCCCACTCCGAAGAGGACCACTCTGATTTCCTTCTCCATGTCTGTTCAGCCCAACCCCATACGATTAATGTTCAGAATTTAAGCGTTCAATTCGAGGCGATCACGTCATCTTCCGAAGAATTCTGGATGATGTTTGAGAATCCTAAAATACTGCACGTCCAGCGTGCTCGATGCGAGGTCTGCCCCGACGAAGGCATTCATTCGCGTGACATGGCTTCTTGATTCTTGGGATCTCCTGCCGAAAGTGATGGATGTGACGCTTGAGTTTGCAGACTTCCCTTTTCTCACGGGAAAGGCTCTCGCAGACCGGATGCATGGAAAAGAGGGCTTCATCACGAATGAGGATAGAGTCAATTCGGAAGCTTTGGATGGTAGTAGCAACCTGAAACTCATCGGCACGCCATCAGCCGGTATTGATCACAGCGATGTGGAGGCAGCTACTAAGCGGGGAATCCCGGTTGTTTACTCGCCTAAGGAAATGCTGACTCTGTCGCTGAGTACGCCTTCGGCTTGATGCTTGCCATCTCCAAGAGAATCTTGAGCGCAGACGCTCAGGTACGAAAAGGATTGACGCCGAAGGTCGAGTCATGCAAACCGCTCATGGGAATTCAGCTCAAGAGCAAAAGCATTGGCATAGTCGGAGTTGGCGGCATCGGATCACGTGCGCTATGATCGCCAGATCATTCGGCATGGATGTCCTCCTGTTTGACCCGGGCGTTCTGCCGACCCGCCTAGAGCAACTTGGCAAGGTCGTTGAACACGATGAGTTATTGAAGGTATCAGACTTCGTTTCCGTTCGCGCCCCCTCACAGACCAGACTCGAGGCATGTCTGGGCCGGAACATTTCAGGATGATGAAGGACACGGCCTTCTTCGTGAACACCGCTAGAGGCAAGATCGTGAATGAACCTGCCCCGATAGATGCCCTGAGAGAGAGGAGAATCGCAGGAGCAGCTTTGGATGTTCAGGCTCGCATGAATCCGAATCCGGAAAGTTATATCAACTGCTTTCTTGTACGATCGGGAACGGTGTGTCAAAGGTAGGATGATGATTGGGCATTTCTTGGGAGAACACTCTCCGGCTAGGAATCGTTCACATAATGATCTATCCGGGCGTGCAATCGGGGGAACAGCGATTTCTGGATACATTCACGACTCTTGCCGAGGACGATTTCTTCTCGCTTATCGAGTTGGCGTTGGTCAGAGATCCAGCGCAACGGAGAACCATCAGACAGCTTGTGGAGACTTCGCATCTGTCCATCACATATGCCGCACAGGCGGCATTGCTGGGCCAGAAACTCGACGTGAACTCACTGGACGAAGCAGAGAGAAACAGAGCAATCAAAGAGGTCAAATCATGCATTGATGAAGCATCTGAACTAGGCGCCGAACGAGTAAGCCTCCTGAGCGGACCTGACCCCGGAGCTCCAAGCCGAAACGACGCGATCCGCGCGCTCGTCGACTCGCTGAAAGAGATCTGCGCCTACGGTGAGGAGAAGCGTCTGGCAATCGCTCTGGAGACATTTGATCGAGACATCGAAAAGAAGTGCCTGATTGGGCCAGCGAGAGAAGCCGCTGCTCTAGCGCGAACCGTCAGAAAGGATTTTCGGAATTTCGGCATACTGTATGATATGGCTCATGGCCCACTACTCGAGGAGAATCCCAGAAAGGCTCTCGCTCTCCTCAAGGAGTATCTCGTTCACATCCATGTTGGCAATTGTGTGAAAGTGACAGGTAACCCCGCCTACGGGGACAAACATCCGAGATTTGGTATCGACGGTGGGGTGCATGATGTGGACGATTTGGCACGATTCCTAGAAATACTGTTTGACATTGGATACCTGGGAAAGAAAACAGGGGCGAACGGAAAACCACCGATCGTAGGATTCGAAGTCAAGCCGCTGCCTGGGGAGAGTTCTGGTGTCGTACTCGCGAGCACGAAGCGAGTTTGGAGACAAGCGTGGGCCCAGCTTCAAATGAGCAGGAAGACCAGTAAGCACTGAAGACCATACCTGACCTTTCACGCATGACACGCGAGTAACCTCCGGAAGCTCGTTTCCAACATTCGGAACAAGAGCTGGCCTGATGAGTGGCAACCCGGATAGGGTTCTTCTTGATATAGTGCCACTGTAGGAATAGTGCGATCGCAAGAGGACGCCATTCCTTGACCGACGTATTGGAGAGTATTGCGCAAGCAATCGCCAAACTGGATTCCTCAGACCACGCGAAAGCGCTCGTCACTGATGCACTTTCTCAGGGACTCCCACCAACAGAGATCGCCGAGAAGGGGATAAGGCAAGGACTCCAGATCGTAGGAGAGAAATACGAAGCGAACGAGTACTTCCTATCCGAACTCCTGTACGCTGGTTCTCTGGTGGGCGACCTCTTCGAACTTCTGAAACCCAGCATGAAGAACCGTCAACTAGAGCACAAGGGAGTCATAGTGCTCGGCACCGTGAAAGGAGACATTCATGATTTAGGCAAGAACATCTTCAAGATGCTTGCAGACAGTTCTGGCTTCGAAGTACATGACTTAGGGGTAGATGTTGAACCCGCCACCTTTGTCGCCCAGGTAAAAGATTCTCACGCTCAAGTAGTTGGACTCTCAGCGCTGCTGACCACGGCACTCGTGGAAATGAAAGGCACCTTAGATGCGCTTCGGACAGCGGGCCTCAAAGACAATCTCAAAGTCCTCTTGGGAGGCAACGCTGTGAAGAAAGAATTCGGGGCCGAGATCGGCGCGGATGCCACCGCACTTGACGCAGTCGAAGGACTTGAGATATGCAAAGGTTGGATAAAGAGATGAGCACGCTGCGGGAGAGATTCAACGCGGTAATTCATTTCAGAAAACCTGACGTTCTACCCTGGCTGGAGAACGTCTACGACGAAACGCTCGTGGAGTGGCTTCAGCAGGGGCTTCCTGCCGAACGTGTTACGGTTATTGACTGGGAAATGGGTCGCGGCGGCACTGCGCTGGCAAACATGGTGACCGTCAAGGGCTTCAGCCCATACGCCTATTTTGGCTGCCAGTCGTTGTATGGGAGTCTCCTGCAGGTTGATATCGGACCAATACCTAGATTCAAGCAGCGGCTTCTGAAAGAGAGCGACAGGCACCTAGAATTCATCACTGAGACGGGCGCCATAGCGCGCAGATCAAAGACGGGCAAGTATGCCTGGTACAATATGCCAATGTTCGTGGAGTTTCCCGTCAAAGACAGGGAAACTTGGCACAAGTATAGGGAACGCCTCAACCCGGAGGATCCAAGGCGATATGCAAAGGACTGGGACTCGGAAGCGTACATCAAGAGTTTCGAAGCCTATCAAGACGGCAACACGATGATGAGATTCAACGGCTTCTACGGGTTCGGCGCGGAGATAATGGGCATCCCGACCTTCAACCTCATGTTCTACAAGGATCCTGAGCTAATCCACGATATGATCGAGTACTGGGAATACTTCACAGTGGAAACAATTCGATCGGCCGTTGAAACCCTCAAGGATAGAATCGACGTCGTCTACCTGTGGGAGGACTTTGCGGACAGACACGGGCCATGCATTTCCCCGAGGCTTTTCAAGGAATTCTTCTTGCCTCACTACAAGCGAGTCATAGGATTCCTTGCCAAGAACAAGATCGATAGAATACTCATGGACAGCGATGGGAACATCAATCCTATTCTGGATCTTGTGGTGGAATCCGGAATCAATGGACTTTGGCCGCTTGAGGTGAACTCAGGCATGAACGCGATCGAAGTCCGCAAGAAATACGGCGACAGACTCTTCTTGATAGGCAACCTTGACAAGAGCGAGTTGGCCAAAGGCGGACAAGCCATGAAGAAAGAAGTCGACTCCAAGGTACCAGTTCTGAAAGAGAT
>Ga0315281_10005970_pt1 | contig 17367 bp, 18 predicted proteins | sample YL17G07_0_MG_FD_204540 | JGI IMG/M metagenome (GOLD analysis project Ga0315281, IMG submission 204540) | Sediment microbial communities from Yellowstone Lake, YNP, Wyoming, USA - YL17G07_0 | ecosystem: Environmental > Aquatic > Freshwater > Lake > Sediment | place: USA: Wyoming | collected...
TTGCGGGCTTGAGCCCGCCGCGTCGTCGCGCCTTGCCAGCGCACAGCAGCGCGGCCCACTCGGGCGCGTCCAACTGCGGTTTCTAGGTTGAATGGAGGGGCAGTGAGTCAGAAAATTCGCTACGGCGTGATCGGCTGCGGCAGCATGGGCCGCGAGCACATCGAAAACATCAAGGCGCTCGATGGCGTCGAGCTCACGGCGCTTGCCGATCCGCACCCGGCGAGCCGCGCCGCGGCGGCGGCGCTGCTGGCGCAAGCGCCGCGTGCGTTCGAGCACCACCGCGAACTGCTCGCGAGCGGCCTGTGCGACGCAGTCGTGATCGCGACGCCGAACTTCACGCACATCGAGATGATGCGCGATGCGCTCGAAACCGACCTCCACATCCTGATCGAAAAGCCACTCGTGACACGCGTCGAAGACGGGCTCGAGCTGGTGCAGCGCGCGCGCGGGCGGCGCGGCCTGGTCTGGGTGGCGCAGGAATACCGCTACATGCCGCCGGTGGCGGAGATGATCCGAATGGCGCATGCCGGTGCAGTGGGGCGCCTGCACCAGGTCTCGATTCGCGAACACCGCGAGCCGTTCTACCCCAAGGTCGGCGACTGGAACCGCTTCACCGCCAACACCGGCGGCACATTGGTCGAAAAATGCTGCCACTACTTCAACCTGATGGATCTGCTTCTGCGCGAGAAGCCGAAGCGCGTGTTTGCATCCGGCGGCCAGCGCGTCAACCATCTCGACGAGCGCTACGACGGGCGCACGCCCGACATCCTGGACAGCGCGTTCGTGATCGTCGAGTACGCCAGCGGAGCGCGCGCGCTGCTCGACCTGTGCATGTTCGCCGAAAACTCGATCGACAGCGAACACATCACTGTCGTCGGCGATCAAGGCAAGCTCGAGTCGTTGCTGCCCGCGCTCACGCTGCGCCACGGCCGGCGTGAAGACTGGGGCACCCGCAAAGCCTGGGGCGAAGCTTCAGGCACGGGCCGAGGGGTCTCGGTGCGCCGGGTCTGGGACACGAACATCAAATACGCCGGGCAACACTTCGGCGCGTCGTACATCGAGCACTTGCGCTTCGCTCAGGCCATTCGCGCCGGTACGCCGGCCGAAGTGACGCTCGAGGAAGGGCTGCGCAGCGTGGCCACCGGTCTGGCGGCCCACTTGAGCATCGAGACCGGCCGCCCGGTGGCGATGAACGAGATCCTGCCCGTGACATGGTGTTGAGCCCGGCCCGGGGGACCATGACGCACTACGAATCGCTCAAAGACAAGCTGGTATTCATCAGCGGCGGCAGCTCGGGAATCGGCGCCGATCTGGTACGCCACTTTGCGGCGCAGGGTTCGAAGGTCGCGTTCTGCGGCACCCGCGCTGACGGCGGCAGTGAGCTGATTGAAGAGATCAAGGCGCTGCGCCAGCCCTTGCCGGTCTACGCAGCCTGCGATGTGCGCGACACCCCCGCCTACCAGGCGCTGCTGCTCAACGTGGTCGAACGCCAAGGACCGATCCGCGTCCTGATCAACAACGCCGGTCGTGACGACCGACATGCAATGGAAGACGTGACGCCCGAGTTCTGGGACGACCGGCTCGCGCTGAACCTGAAGCACTATTTCTTCGCAATCCAGGCAGTTGCGCCCGGTATGGCACAGGCCGGCGGCGGCTCGGTGATCAACATGGGTTCAGTGTCGTGGATGCGCGGGCGGCCGAATCTGGCCGGCTACACCACGGCCAAGGCCGGCATTCTCGGCCTGACGCGAACGCTCGCGCGCGAGCTGGGTGCGCGCAATATTCGCGTGAATGCAGTCGTGCCTGGAGCCATCGTCACCGAACGCCAGAGCGCGCTGCATCGCGACCCGGTGGCCGACCAGGCTTTTCTCGACGCGCAATGTTTGAAGATTCGCCTCGATGCCGGTCACGTCGCGCGGGTCACGCTGTTCATGGCGTCGGACGACAGCGACGGCATGACCGGCCAGCATGTGCTGGTCGACGCCGGCATCGCGCAATGTTCGGTGATGGGATGAATCACGGGTTTGACGCAAGCACAACGCACCTGGATACTGCCGCCGTTTCGCAATTTGGACGAGATTCACAGGAGATCGAACATGATTCATTTCGTACTGCACGACGCGCACGACAGCGTGGCCGTGGTCGTGGTCGAAGGTGTGAAGGCCGGCATGGCACTGACCGGCTGGATCATGGACGAAGACCGCACCATCGTCGTCGATTCGCGCCAGGACATTCCGATCGGCCACAAAGTCGCGCTGAAGGACATGCGCCCCGGCGACACGGTGATCAAGTACGGCATCGACATGGGCAAAGTGACCGCACCCATCCGCGCCGGCGAACACGCCCATGTGCACAACATCAAGACCAAGCGCTGGTGAGCCGTGCAGGGCGAAAGAGGGGCCCCACGAAGTGCGGATCGAAGCCCGGAATCGGCTCGCGGCCCGAAGGGCCGCAACCGCGCCGCACTGAGCGCGCCGCATGCGTCATTCCATACCCTCGCAAGGCAACAGCCTTGCTCCGGTCGTGCCTGGGAGCCTGTCGGGTTTTGGGTCGTGCACGCGCCCAAAGCCCGACAGGCTCCTGGCCTGCGACCGGCTCGCGACGCCCCCGGCCCCACCCAATTCCGTTGATTGAGGAGAAAAGAGCATGGCCATCATTTCCAAAGGCACGACGTTCCTGGGCTACCGCCGCGAAAACGGCCGCGTCGGCATTCGCAACCATGTGATCGTGCTGCCGCTGGACGACTTGTCGAACGCCGCCGCCGAGGCGGTGGCGTACAACATCAAGGGCACGCTGGCGATTCCGCACCCCTATGGTCGGCTGCAGTTCGGTGCCGACCTCGAGCTGCACTTCCGGACGCTGATCGGCGCCGGCTGCAACCCGAATGTCGCCGCGGTGGTCGTGATCGGCATCGAAGACGGCTGGACGAAGAAGGTCGTCGACGGCATTGCCACCACCGGCAAGCCGGTGGTCGGCTTCGGCATCGAGGGCCATGGCGACCACGACACGATCCTGCGCGCGAGCAAGGCGGCGCGCGAGCAAGTGCAATGGGCGAGCGAAAAGCAGCGCGAGGCCTGCCCGATCAGCGAGTTGTGGGTCAGCACCAAATGCGGCGAAAGCGACACCACGAGCGGCTGCGGCGCGAACCCGACGGTGGGCAACGCGTTCGACAAACTGCACCCGCTGGGCAACTACCTGTGCTTCGGCGAGACGTCGGAGATCACCGGCGGCGAGAAAATCGTGGCCGAACGTTGCGCCACGACCGAGGTCCGGGATCGGTTCATGTTCATGTTCAACCGCTACCAGGACATGATCAACCGCCACAAGACCAGCGACCTGTCGGACAGCCAGCCGACCAAGGGCAACATTGCCGGCGGCCTGACCACGATCGAGGAAAAGGCGCTGGGCAACATCCAGAAGATCGGCAAGAAGTGCACTGTCGACGGCGTGATCGACAAAGCCGAAATGCCGACCCACCCGGGCCTCTGGTTCATGGATTCGAGCAGCGCCGCGGCCGAGATGGTGACCCTGTGCGCCGCGTCGGGCTACGCGGTGCACTTCTTTCCCACGGGTCAGGGCAACGTCATCGGCAACCCGATCCTGCCGGTGATCAAGATCTGCGCCAACCCGCGCACGGTGCGTCTGATGAGCGAGCATGTGGACGTGGATACCTCGGGCCTGCTGCAGCGCGAGATCACGCTCGACCAGGCGGGAGACAAGTTGCTCGAGTGCATGCTGCGCACCGCGAACGGCAGGCTCACCGCGGCCGAAGCGCTGGGGCATCGCGAGTTCGTCATGACGCGGTTGTACGAATCGGCATGACGCGCGCCGGGAGTCGCGGCGAGGGGTCTTCATGAGCCGAATCGTCATCACCGAATTCATGGACGAACCTGCCGTCGCGCAGCTCGCGGCCCGGCACGACGTGCTGTACGACGCCAAGCTGGTCGATGACCCGGCGCGCCTGAAGGCCGAGGCGGTGCGCGCCGACGCGATCGTGGTGCGCAACCGCACCCAGGTGCGCGGCGAACTGCTCGCCGCACTGGCGCGCTGCAAGGTGGTCGGGCGGCTCGGCGTCGGGCTCGACAACATCGACGTGGCGGCCTGCGAAGCGCGCGGCATGAAGGTCATCCCGGCCACCGGGGCGAATGCGCTGAGCGTTGCCGAATATGTAATCGCCAGCGCGATGCTGTTGTTGCGCGGTGCTTACCGGTCGAGCGCCGAAGTCGCGGCCGGCCAATGGCCACGCAATGCGTTGTCGAACGGGCGCGAGATCGGTGGCAAGACGCTGGGGCTGGTGGGCTTCGGATCGATCGGCCAGCTCACCGCGAAGCTGGGCCAGGCCATGGGCATGCACGCGCTCGCCCACGATGCGATGCTGGGCGCAAGCGACCCGGTGTTTGCGCGAACCGGCGTGCCCGGCGTGGCGCTCGACGAAGTTCTGGCGAGCGCCGACGTCATCAGCCTGCATGTGCCGCTGGTCGATTCGACGCGCAATTTGTTCGACGCCGCGCGCATCGCCGCGATGAAGCCGGGGGCGGTGCTGGTGAACACGTCGCGCGGCGGTATCGTCGATGAAGCTGCGTTGGCCGCCGCGCTGAGCAGCGGCAAGCTCGGCGGCGCTGCGCTCGACGTGTTCGGCAGCGAACCGCTGGCCGCCAACGCTGCCTTCGCTGCCTGCCCGAACCTGCTGCTGACGCCGCACATCGCGGGCGTGTCCAGCGAATCGAATCAACGCGTGTCGTTCATGATCGCGCAGCGCGTGCTGCAAGCGTTGGCCTGAGGCGGCGAGACGCCGAAACGGAGACGAGCGTGGCCCAACTCTCGATGCACGAAGCGCGCACGATGGTCGCCGCCGCGCTGCGCCGCGCCGGCGCAAACCCGGCGATGGCCGAGGCCACGGCGCGCGCGCTCGTGCTGGCCGAAGCGCAGGGTCTCGGTTCGCACGGGCTGAGCCGCGTCGCGCAGTACGCCACCCACTTGCGCAACGGCCGTGTCAACGGCGCGGCGCTGCCCGCTGTGGTGCGGGCCAAAGGCGGCGTGGCGATCGTCGACGCGCAGGAGGGGCTGGCTTTTGCGGCGTGCGAGCTGGCCGTGGCGGAAGGCATCCGGCGCGCCGGCGAATTCGGCGTCAGCTTCGTCGGTGTCATCAACAGCCACCATTGCGGCGTCGTCGTCGACCACCTGCGCCCGGCAGTGCAGGCCGGTTTCGTCGGCCTCGGGTTCGCGAATTCACCGGCCGCCATGCCGGCCGCGGGCGGCAAGCATGCGATCTTCGGCACGAATCCGGTTGCCGCGGTGTTCCCCAGGCGCGCGAATCCGAACGCGCCAATAGGCGCCAGCGACGCACTCCTGATCGACCTCAGCCTGAGCGAGGTGGCGCGCGGCAAGCTGATGGTGGCGGCAAAGCAGGGCAAGGCGATCCCGGCAGGGTGGGCGCTGGACCGTCACGGCCAACCCACCACCGACCCGAAGGCCGGCATGGAGGGGTCGATGCTGCCGTTTGGCACAGGCGCCGCAAGCGGCGCGGGCGCCGGCAGCAGCCCCAAGGGCGCGATGCTTGCGCTGGTGGTCGAGCTGCTCGTCACGGCGCTGATCGGCGCCCACTACGGATTCGAGGCGTCGAGCTTCTTTGTCGATGCGGGCAACCGCCCGCGCATCGGCCAGGCCTTCATCGTCATCGACCCGGGTGCTTTGGCCGGGCGCGAGTCGTTCCTGGAGCGCGTCGAAGTGTTGGTGCGCGAGATGCTGGTTGATGACGGCGTGCGTCTGCCTGGCGCGCGGCGCGAGGCCTTGCGGCGCAAGGCCGAGGCCGAAGGGCTGTCGCTCGCCGACGCGGAACTCGCCGCGCTGCGCATGGCGTCGTCTTGAAGTCATTGGAGGCTGATCGATGCAACGCCGTGACCTGCTGCTGACCGGAATCGCGACCTTCATCCCCGGCGGCGCCTGGGCGCAGGCGAGCGAATACCCGAAGCCCGGATCGACAATTCGCTATGTCGTGCCGTTTCCGCCCGGCGGGCTGACCGACGTCATGGCGCGGCTGGTGGGCCAGCAGCTCGGCACACGTTGGGGTGTCAACGTCGTGGTCGACAACAAGGCCGGAGGCGGAGGGCAGATCGGCGCCGCCGAAGTTGCCAAGGCGGCGGGCGACGGCCAGACGCTGCTTGCGATCACGCTGACACATGCTGCCAACGTCACGCTGTTCAAGGGCCGCGCGCCATACGACTTCCAGAAAGACCTGAAGCCGGTTGCGCTGCTCGCGGGCTCGCCGATGCTGGTGGTGGTGCCGGCGGCGAGCCCGATGAAGGACTTCAAGGACCTGATTGCCCAGGCGAAGGCGAACAAGCTGAACGCCGGTTCGTCGGGCAACGGCACGCCGCCGCACCTGACACTCGAACTGTTCAACGACATCACGCGCAGCCAGATCCAGCACATTCCCTACAAAGGCGGTGCGCCGTCGATGACGGACTTGATCGGGGCTCAGCTCGATCTTGTCTTTTCGAACCTGCCTGAATCGATCGCGCATGTGAAAAGCGGCAAGCTGCGCGCGCTCGCGATCGCCAGCACGGCGCGGCACCCGCTGGTGCCAGACGTGCCCACCACCGCCGAGGCCGGCCTGCCCGCGCTCCAGGTCGAGAACTGGACCGCGATCATGGCGCCGACCGCAACCGCCGACGCCGCGGTCGAAAAACTCGCCGCCGAAGTGCTGAAGATCATGGCCAGCCCCGAAATCGAGGAACGTGCGAGGACGCAGGGATTCCGCGTTGATGCGCGCGGTCCGCAAGCCTTCGGCGTGTTCCTGAAGAGCGAGATCGAACGCTGGGCCAAGATCATCGCCACAGCCAAGATCACGCCCGACTGAGGGCGCCCCCAGACCTGCCGCTTCGCGTCAGGCCCCCCCGCGGGGGATGAGAAAACTTGGGGCGGCCCGGCGTTTTCTCATGAGGCCGAGAGCTTATGCCTTGCGCCGCCGCCGCGGCGCCGCGGCAGTCGACTCACGAACCACCAGCGCCACTTCAATCTCGGTGGCGCGCTGAACCGCTTCGCCTCGCAGCGCGGCGATCAGCCGGTCTGCCGCGGCGCGCCACATTTCCTCGGCCGGCACGCGCACCGTGGTCAGCGCCGGCTGCAACTGGCGCGCGAGTTCGAGGTCGTCGAAGCCGACGATCGACAAAGCCTGCGGCACCGCGATTCCCAGGCGCTGCGCTTCGAGCAGCGCGCCGAACGCGAGCACGTCGTTGCCGCAGACGATGGCGGTGGGCGCCGGGCGCGCTGCCATCAGCTCGCGCAGGCCTTCGCGCGCCGCGGCAATGCTGTAGCGGCGTTCGACCAGGCGCTGCGGCGGCAGCTTCAGGCCGGCGTCGTGCAGTGCCCGGCGCACGCCCGCGACCCGGGCGCTGGCGCGATCGTTGTCGCGTGTCACGCCGGCGAGCATCGCAATCCGGCGGTGCCCCAGGTCGATCAGGTAGCGCACCGCCTGTGCCATTGCGCCCGCGTTGTCGAAGCCGACGCTCGTCATCGGCGCATCCGCGGGCAGCAACGTCATCACGTGCACACAGGGCAGGCCGCGCTGGCGCAGAAACTCGAGCAGTTCGCTGCGCTGCCCGGCGCCGCACAGCGCCAGCGCGTCGGCGCCGCGGGCCACGAGGTTCACCGCCTGGCGCATCTCGGCGTCGGGGTCGTAGTCGCTGGTCGCAATCAGCAGTTGCAACCCGGCCTCCGACAGCCGGCGCTGGAGCGCGTCGATGGCTTTGGCGAAAATCGCGTTGTCCACGGTCGGAAACACTGCACCGATCGTGCCGCTGCGGCGCAGCATCATTGCCCGGGCGCCGGCGTGCGGCACATAGCCCAATTGCGCCACCGCGGTCTCGACTTGTCTGCGAAGCGTTTCGCGCACGGCCTGCGGCGTGTTCAGGACACGCGACACGGTGGCTGTGGACACGCCCGCGGCGGCGGCCACTGCCGCCACCGTCGGCACGTCATGGGGGCGCTTCACCATGCTCGGACTGTACGCGCTTACAACATGAAGTCGCAGTCCGGTCGCCTGTTTCTCCCCAAGGGAAAACACGTATCGGATGACCGCTACTGCGTTCTTGACCCGGCACCGATATCGAACCATACTGTAAGCGCTTACATGAATGAGCGCCGAGCACCGATGAATGCCTCCCTCAGCCTCTGAGCGCGCTGGAGCGTCCATGAACACCCCCGCAGCCACGTCGCGCCCCTTCGCAAAGTTTGGCTACACGCTTGCCGCGCTGGCCGTGGTGCTGCTGGTGTGGCAAGCGTTGACCACATGGACCGGGCTGATCGCCGCCACCACGTTCCCGACGCCGCTGGAGGTCAGCGTGGCGATGCAGCAAGTCGGCATCGAGGGCTACAGCAACGGGCGCTGGCATGAGCATGTGCTGCGCAGTGTGTTGTTGGTGACGATGGGTTTCGTCGTGGCGTCAGCGATCGGCGTCGCGCTCGGGCTGGCAATGGGCGCCAGCCGCACCATCGAAGCCCTGGTGAACCCGATCTTCCTGTTGTTGCGGCCGATCCCCCCGCTGGCCTGGATTCCTCTGGCCATCGTTTGGCTCGGGCTGGGAGATGCGGCCAAGATCATGGTGATCTTCTTTGCTGCGTTCGTGCCCTCGGTGATCAACAGCTTCACCGGTGTGCGCCAGATCGACAAACCCATTTTCGAAGCCAGCGCCATGCTGGGCGTGGCGGGTTGGCGCCACTGGCGCGAAGTATTGATTCCCGGCGCGTTGCCGAGCATCTTCACCGGGCTGCGCCTGTCGCTGCAGGCTTCGTGGACGACGCTGGTGGCGGCCGAACTGGTGGGTGCCATCGCTGGCCTGGGCCAGATTCTGAACCAGGCGGCGCAGGACATTTATCCCGCGATGATCGTTGTCGGCATGGCAAGCGTGGCGCTGTGCGGCTGGCTCATGACGCTCGGGTTGGGCTGGGTCGAGGCGCGCGTCATGCCGTGGAAGGCCGCATGATGTTGCAGCCCAGGCTGGATTCTGGCCGCTTCCTCGCACTCACTGCGCTGGGAGGCGTGAGCTTCCTGGCGTTGTGGAGCGCAGCCGCGATGGCCGGGTTGACGTCGCGCGAGTTCCTGCCGACGCCCTGGGATGTCGTGGCGCGCTTTGCCCGGCTCGTGGTCGAACCGTTCGCCGGCTACACGCTGTTCGAGCATCTGTTGTCGAGCTTCCAGCGCTTCGGTCTGGGTTTCGTTCTGGCGGTGCTGGTGGGCATCCCGCTCGGGCTGCTGATGGCCTGGTTTGCCTGGGTCGACCGCCTTGTTTCGCCCTGCTTCGAGGCGGTGCGCTTCATCGCGCCGATCGCCTGGGTGCCGTTCGCCGCTTTGTGGTTTGGCACCGGCATCGGCGGGCCGGTGTTGATCATTTTCATGGGCGCATTCCCGCCGGTGCTGATCAACACCTACCGCGGTGCCAAGCAGGTCGACCGCAAGTACATCGAGGCATCGCAGATGCTGGGCGCGAGCAGCCTGCGCTCGATGACCCAGGTACTGCTGCCTGCCGCCGTGCCGTCGATCGTCGCGGGTCTGCGCATTTCGGCGGGGCTGGGTTGGCAGTCGCTGGTCGGTGCCGAGCTGATCGTGGCGTCAAGCGGGGTCGGCTATCTGATGGTCAAGGGGCAAGCGGCGGTGTCCACCGCGACGGTGATGAGCGGCATGATCGCCATCGGCATCGTCGGCATTCTGATCGACGTCGGCCTGCGCCGCGTGCAGCAGGTGATTGAAACCCGGCGCGGCGTTTGACGGTAAGCACGAGGAGAGCGCAGTGGCGATCATCGAATTCAATCACGTGCAACGTGTGTTCCACCAGAACGGCAAGGAATTCGTCGCGCTCAAGGACGTCAATCTGCAGGTGCAGGACCGCGAGTTCGTCGCCATCGTCGGCCCCTCGGGCTGCGGCAAGACGACCTGCATGCGCATGGCGGCGGGCCTGGAGCACCCCACCGGCGGCACTGTCAGCGTTGATCGCGAGGTGGTGCGCCAACCCGGGCCTGACCGCGCAGTGGTGTTCCAGGCGTTCGCGCTGTTCCCTTGGAAGAGCGTCTGGGACAACGTCGAGTTCGGCTTGATCTCGCTCGGTATCGCTGCGGCTGAACGCAAGCGCCGCATCGAACACTACATCGGCCTGATGGGCTTGGGCGGCTACGAACAGGCGTTCCCGCACCAGCTCTCGGGCGGCATGCAGCAGCGCGTGGCGATCGCGCGTGCCTACGTCTTGGACCCGAAGGTGCTGCTGATGGACGAGCCGTTCGGCGCGCTCGATGCACAGACCCGCGTCGTCATGCAGGAAGAGCTGGTTCGGTTGGCGCGCCAGCATCCGCGCACCGTGCTTTTCATCACCCATGCAGTCGAAGAGGCGGTGTACCTGGCCGACCGCATTGTTGTCATGTCGCGCCGGCCCGGAACCATCCGCGAAATCATCGACGTGAAGTCGATCCGCGAGGCCGAGAACTGGGACCAGCACAAGCGCATCGAGGATGTGATGGACCTGCCCTCATTCGTGCACCTGCGCACTCAAATCTGGAAGCTGTTGCGTGACCAACAGACCGGCGAACTGCATTGACCCCCACACCACCCAGGAGACCGAGCATGAAATCTTCCTTCCACCGCAACACCTTTGCCGCGGCCATCGCCGCCACCTTGATCGCCACCGGCAGCGCGCAGGCGCAGCCGGTGCTCAGCGAGATCAAGGTCAGCTACCAACCGGCGCTGTACTGGGCGCTGCCGTTCTTCGTCGCAACCGAGAAGAACTGGTGGGCCGAGGTCGGTCTGAAGCCGGTGTTCAGCACCTTTCCGGCGGGCGTGCCGCAAATCGCCGCGGTCGCGTCCAAATCGTGGGACGTGGGCGGCACGGGTTCGGTGCCGGCGGTGCTCGGCCACGTGCGCTTTGGCATCAAGACGATCGGCATCACGAACGACGAATCGGCCGGCAACGCGTTGCTCGTGCGCAAAGACGTCGCCGACCGGATCGCGAAAGACCCGCAATCGATCAAGGGCCAGACCATCCTTCTCACCGCCAATTCGACCGGCGACTACGCCGTGCAGTCATGCCTGAAGAAATACGGGCTGGCCAAGGCCGACGTGATCATCAAGAACATGGGCCAGGCCGAGATCATCTCGGCGCTGTCGTCGAACAACGCCGACCTCGCCGGCCTGTGGGCGCCCAATATCTACACGCTCGAAGAAAAGGCCGGCGCCAAGGTCTTGTGCTCGGGCAAGGACGGCGGTGTTGTCGTTCCCGGCGCGCTCATCGCGCGCGGCGAATATGCCGAGCAGAACCCGCAGAACGTCGCCAAGTTCCTGGCCGTGTACCTGCGCGCCTGGAAATGGATGAGTGCGAACAAGCCGCAAGCGATCGAAATGATGAAGAAGTTTTACGAGCAGGGGGGTGTCGCGATCAGCGAGGCCTCGATGAAGAAGGAGTTCGACTCGCGCCCGACATTCGATCTGGCGCAGCAGCTCGCCCGCATGGACCGCACGCGCGGCAATTCCGACATGGACAGCTGGTTCAGCCAGATCTCGATCTTCATGCGCGGCACCGGCGCCATCCAAAGCGTTCCGCTCTCAACCGACTTCATCACCGACAGTTTCATGAAGTTGGTCAACGCCGATCCGACGTTGCGCGCATTCGCGAACCGCGCGCAGTGAGGCCGCACGATGCCGATCACCTATCTGAAGAAGGCGAGCAAGACGCCTCAATCCGAAACCGCCGCAGCGCAGGCGGTCGTGACCGAAATGCTCGCCGAGATCGACGCGCATGGTGAAGCCGCGGTGCGCGGCTACGCCAAGAAGCTTGACGAGTGGGACGGTGAGATCGTGCTCACGCGCGCCGAGATTGCGCGTCGGGCCGCCGAAGTGCCCGCCGCCGTGCGGCGCGACATCGATTTCGCGATCCGCCAGGTGAGCGCTTTCGCCAGCGCGCAGCGCGCATCGATGCACGAGTTTGCGCTGGGCCTGCACCCGGGCGTGACGGCGGGGCAGCGCGTGCTGCCGGTGAACGTGGCCGGATGCTACGCGCCGGCGGGCCGCTACGCGCACATCGCGTCGGCTTACATGGGTGTGGCCACGGCGAAAGCCGCGGGCGTGAAGACGATCATTGCCTGCTCGGGGCCGTTTCGCGGCGGACCGATGCACCCCTACCTGCTCTATGCATTCAACCAGGCGGGTGCCGACGTGGTCATGACGCTCGGCGGCGTGCAGGCGATCGCAGCCATGGCGTTCGGCCTGTTCACGAACCAACCCGCGGACGTGATCGTCGGGCCTGGCAACAAGTTCGTCGCCGAGGCGAAACGCGCGCTGTTCGGCAAGGTCGGCATCGACGTCTTTGCCGGCCCGTCCGAAGTGGCGGTCATCGCCGATGACAGCGCCGACCCGGAAATTGTCGCGAGCGATATCGTCGGTCAGGCCGAGCACGGCCACGAATCACCGGCCTGGCTGTTCACGACGAGCCGCGCGCTCGCCGAGCGCGTGATGCAACGGGTGCCGGAGCTGGTCGCGCGCCTGCCCCCGACCGCTCGCGACGCCGCCGGTTGCGCCTGGCGCGACTACGGCGAAGTGATGCTGTGCGACACACGCGAAGAAATGGCCGAGCTTTCCGATCGCTACGCGAGTGAACACCTCGAAGTGCACGCGCGCGATCTCGACTGGTGGCTTGCGAAGTTGACGTGTTATGGCTCGCTCTTCCTCGGCGAAGAAACGACCGTCGCCTACGGCGACAAGGCGAGTGGGCCGAACCACGTGTTGCCGACGAAGGGCGCGGCGCGTTACTCGGGTGGTTTATCGGTGCACAAGTTCATGAAGACGCTCACCTGGCAGCGCATGACACGCGACGCGGCGCGCGACATCGGCGAGGTCACCGCGCGCATCTCGCGCCTGGAAGGCATGGAAGGGCACGCGCGCACCGCCGACGAGCGCCTGGCGAAGTATTTTCCCGGCCAGACCTTCGACCGCGGGGCACCTGTGGACGTATGAGACTGACGGCGCTGTTCGATCTGCGCGGCCGGCGTGCGCTCGTGACCGGGGGCAACTCCGGCATCGGCGAAGCGATGGCACGCGCGCTCGGCCTGGCCGGTGCGCGCGTCATGCTCGTCGCGCGGCGTGAGGCCGAACTCGCCAGCGCAGCGCGGCGCCTGAACGCCGACGCGATCGAAACAAACTGGCTCGGCGCCGACCTGACGGACATCGACGCAATCCGAAGCGCTGCGCAGACCGCCGAGCAGCGTCTCGGCGGTGTTGACATCCTGATCAACGCCGCCGGAGTGAACCTGCGCCAGCCGTTCGCCGACGTCACGCCGCAGGCGTGGCAGGCGCAGCTCGCGCTGCACCTGAGCGCGCCGTTCTTCTTGACCCAGGCGCTCGCACCCGGCATGGCGCAGCGCGGCTGGGGCCGAATCATCAACATTGCCTCGCTGCAAAGCTGGCGCGCGTTTGCGAACGGCGCGCCGTATGGTGCGGCGAAGGGCGGCATCGTGCAACTCACGCGAGCGATCGCGCAGGAATGGTCGGCGCGCGGAGTCACGTGCAACGCGATCGGCCCCGGCTTCTTCCCGACCGCATTGACCGCCGCCGTGTTCGAAAACGCCGAGCTCGCGCAGCGCAACGCGGCGCAGACCTGCATCGGCCGCAACGGCGAGCTCGAAGACCTGTTTGGTGCGACTGTTTTTCTTGCAAGCGACGCGTCGGCCTACATCACCGGCCAGACGCTGATGGTCGACGGTGGATTTACCGCGAAGTGAGAGTCCATGAAAGCACTCGTCTACACCGAACCGAATCAGATGCAACTGCTCGAGCGGCCGATGCCCGTGCTGGTCGACGGCGAAGTCGTGCTGAAGATCGAGGCGGTCGGCATCTGCGGCTCGGACATGCACGCCTGGCATGGCCACGACCCGCGGCGCCAACCGGGGCTCGTGCTTGGCCACGAGTTTGTCGGCCGTATCGAACAATCGGCGGCACCCGGGTTCGCGCCCGGAACGCGCTGGACCGGCAACCCGCTGATCGTCTGCGGCAGCTGCGACTACTGCGTGCAGGGGCGCAACAACCTGTGTGCGAACCGCAGCATGGTCGGCATGACGCGCGCCGGCGCTTTCGCCGAGTACATGAGCATTCCCGCTGCGTCGCTGATCGCGATGCCGCAGGACATGCCGGCGCGCGCCGCGGCGCTCACCGAGCCGGCGGCGACCGCCTGGCACGCCGTCAATTTGTCGATGCGCGCGCTCGTGCGGCCGCTGCATGAATGCGAGGTGCTGATCATCGGTGGCGGCGCCATCGGCATGCTCGCCGCGCTCTTGCTCGAACGCCTGGGCGTGCGGCGCCTGACCGTCACCGAACTCAATCCGCTGCGCCGCGCCAGCTTGGCGAGAGCAGTGGCTTGCGAAGCGCTCGACCCGCGCCAGCACGCGCCGGCCGACGCCCACTTCGAGTACGTCATCGACGCCGTCGGCAGCGCGGCGACGCGCAGCCTGGCGTTCAGCGCCGTCAAGCCCGGCGGCGTGATCATGCACGTCGGCTTGCAAGACTGGGCGAGCGAGATCGACATGCGCAAGCTCACGCTCGCCGAAATCACGCTGCTCGGCACCTACACCTACACCACGGCCGACCTGCGGGCGACAGTCGATGCGCTGTACCGCGGTCGCTTCGGTGACCTGGCGTGGGTCGAAGAACGCCGCCTCGACGCAGGCGCGATGGCATTCGTCGACCTGGACCGCGGCACCAGCGCGGCGGCAAAGATCGTGCTGCGCGCCTGAGCGTGGCGCGAACCGGCACGCCGCAGCGCGCGCCGCGAGCGATTCCCTGCTGACACCACGTTGTCAGCAGCACCCCGGCAGCATGGCGCCTCACCCCAACCCTGGAGAGCCTCATGCCCAAGACCTCGCACAACGCCATCAACTGGTTCGAACTCCCGGTGCTCGACCTGAACCGAGCCCAGACCTTCTACGAAAAATTGCTCGACGCGCCGTTGCGCCGCGAGCCGATGGGCGACAAATTGCTCGCCGTCTTTCCTTACGACGACGCGGCAGTCGGCGGCTGCCTGATGGCCGGCGCCGGTGTCGCCGCACCGTCGACGAGCGGCGCGCTGGTCTACCTCAACGTCGGCGCCTCACTCGACTCGGCGCTGATGCGCGTCGCAAGCGCGGGCGGCCGCGTGACGACGCCGAAGGTGCAGCTGCCCGACGGCATGGGCTGTTTCGCCCATATCGCCGACACCGAAGGCAACCGCGTCGGCCTGCACGCCGCCGCCTGAGTCGCAGCGCTGCGGCGCTGGAGTGATCGCAGCGCCGCCGCGATGCAGGCTGACTGCGTCGCGGTCGCGCTCGGCGCGGCGCAGGACCTGCCAGCGGATTCTGGCTCTACGATCGCGCACATCCGAATGCGCCGCGCCGAACGCCTGTTCCAACTCGTCCAGCTCATTCGTGGCCGGCGTTTGTCGACCGCTGTCTTCCTCGCCGAGCGGCTGGAAGTATCGACGCGAAGCGTCTACCGCGACGTCGCCGACCTGCAAGCGCAAGGCGTTCCGATCGAGGGCGAGGCGGGCGTGGGTTACCGCATGCGCAGCGGCTATGACCTGCCGCCGCTGATGTTCACGAAAACGGAAGCGCAGGCGCTGCTCGCCGCCGTGCGCATCGCCCAGCCGCGCCTGGACCCAACCCTCGCCGCCGGCGCCGAAGCGGCGTTGAGCAAGATCCTCTCCGTGCTGCCCGCCGCGGCGCGCGCCGCAGCGGAAAGCCTGGCGCTTTACGCGCCGCCGGTCGCCTTCGATGCGCCGATGCGCGAACGTCTTGAGCTGTTGCGCGTTGCCGCTGAGCAGCGGCACAAGGTCGAATTCACCTACGTCGATTTGCGCGAGCAGCGCAGCGAGCGCCGGGTGCGGCCGCTCGGCTGCTTCTATTGGGGCGCGGTCTGGACCCTCGCCGCGTGGTGCGAATTGCGCGTCGGATTTCGCAGTTTTCGCATCGACCGCATCGGGCAGCTTCGTGTGCTCGACGAGCGCTTTCGCGACGAGCCGGGCAAGACCTTGGCCGATCTGTTGCGCGCCGTCGAAGCCACACCCGATCGACCCGGCGCGAGCGCCGAACGGGGCCAGAGTTGAAAGCGTCGCGCCGCGCGCCCGGTGCGTGACGCCGGTGCCCGCGTCTCGCTCAAATCGGGGCACTGCGCGGCTGTAGTTGCTATTTCAGAAGTTGTAGCATATGCTACTTCACATGTGGGCCCTGTTGATCGTGACCCTGCCGAGCCAGCCGAACGCAGTGCGGCTGCGCATCTGGCGTTCGCTGAAGACACTGGGCTGCGCCGCGCTGCGCGACGGTGCCTACCTGCTACCGAGCGAACACGCTGCCGTGCTCGACAGTCTGGCTGCCGAAGTGCGCGAACATGGCGGCAGCGGATCGGTGCTGGCACTCGCGCCGCGCGACGAGGCGCAGCGCCAGGAGGTGCTGGCGCTTTTCGACCGCGGAGAAGCTTATGCGGCGTGGCGGGCAGGTGCTCAGGCGCTGCAACAGCAACTCGAGCCACTCACCGAGACCGAAGCACGGCGCCGCCTGCGCGGCGTTGCCGACGAACTGTCGGCGCTCGGCCGCATCGACTACTACCCCGGGCCCGCCGCGCCGCAGGCGCAGGCCGACCTCGCGGCGCTGCGGCTCGCGCTTGACCAGCGCTTTTCGCGCGGCGAGCCCCAGACCCGCGCCGACACCGGAATCGCGCCGCTGAATCGCGCCAAGTTCCAGGGCAAACGCTGGGCGACGCGCGCGCGGCCCTGGGTCGACCGCCTGGCCAGCGCCTGGCTCATCCGGCGTTTCATCGACACGCAGGCGAGCTTCGTCTGGTTGCCCGACTCCGAGCAAGCGCTGCGCACGCCACGCGGCGTGATCGGCTTCGACTACGACGGCGCGCGCTTCACGCATGTCGGCATGCGCGTCACGTTCGAAGTGCTGGCAGCAAGTTTTGGGTTGGAGCGCGATCCCCAACTGCAGCGCATCGGCGGCGCCGTGCGCTACCTTGATGCCGGCGGTATTCCGGTGTCCGAAGCCGCAGGCCTGGAAGCGGTGCTCGCGGGGTTGCGTGAGCTGCACGCGCAAGACGACCCATTGTTTGGCGCCGCCGCGAAGGTATTCGACGCACTGTATGCAGCGCCCAGCGCAGCCGTGGGGTCGACGTCATGACTGACGCTGTGCAGCCCCCCGACGCCGCAAGTGCACGCGTGCAGGCAGGCTCCGGCGCAGCGCCCGCAGCGGTGAGCTTTGGCGAAGCGCTGCGCTTCTGGCTCAAGCTCGGCTTCATCAGCTTCGGCGGCCCTGCGGGGCAGATTTCCATCATGCACAGCGAACTCGTCGAGCGCCGTCGCTGGATCA
>Ga0315281_10005971_pt1 | contig 17366 bp, 12 predicted proteins | sample YL17G07_0_MG_FD_204540 | JGI IMG/M metagenome (GOLD analysis project Ga0315281, IMG submission 204540) | Sediment microbial communities from Yellowstone Lake, YNP, Wyoming, USA - YL17G07_0 | ecosystem: Environmental > Aquatic > Freshwater > Lake > Sediment | place: USA: Wyoming | collected...
CCCGCCGACCGCGACGGTTGCCGCTCAGAAGCGCGACCGCCGTACCTTGCCGGGCGGCATGCCGGCGAACGTCATCATGGTCATGCTCGACAGCCTAAACCGGCACATGGTCGGCGCCTACGGTGGCAAGGAGTTCGCGACGCCCAACCTGGACCGCTTTGCCCAACGGGCCGTCCGCTTCGATTCGCACTATGCCGGCTCTCTTCCCTGCATTCCGGCCCGCCACGACCTCATGTGCGGGGCCCTCGACTTCCTCTGGAAGCCCTGGGGGTCGATGGAGATCTGGGAGAACTCCATCACCGGCCATCTGCGGGGGACGAACGTCGTCACGCAGCTCATAACCGACCACCCGCACCTCTTCGAGACAGGCGGCGAGAACTATCACACGCACTTCACCGCCTGGCAGTACGAACGCGGCCACGAGACCGATCCCTGGAAGGCGCGCCCCGACCCGAGCTGGATCGGCGCGCCCAGCTTCGGCCGCGGCCTCATGCCCTACGACAACTCCCGCGGCTACCTCCGCGGCGAGGCCGATTTCCCCGGCCCACGCACGATGGCGGCCACCGCCGACTGGCTCGATCAGAACGCCGCCTACCTGGACCGCTTCCTGCTTTACGTCGACGAGTTCGACCCCCATGAGCCTTTCGATACTCCGGAACCTTACGCCTCGATGTACGACTCCGACTGGGAGGGCCAGCACCTCATCTGGCCGCCCTATGCCATCGGCGGCATCCAGAAGGGCGTCATCACGGAGAGGCAGGCCCGCCAGATTCGCGCCTGCTACGGCGGCAAGCTGACGATGATCGATGCCTGGTTCGGGAGGGTGCTGGACGCCATCGACCGCAACGGGCTGTGGGAAGACACCGCCGTCATCGTCTGCACCGATCACGGGCACTATCTGGGCGAGAAGGACATCTGGGGGAAACCGGGAGCGCCGGTCTACCAGCAAATGGGCCACATACCGCTGATGATCGCCTGGCCGGGCATCGCTGCCGGCTCCACCTCGGCCCTCACGACGACCGTCGACCTCTTCGCGACGCTTGCGGAGGTCTTCGGCGTGCAGCCGCAGCACCGCACGCACGGGCGGTCGCTTGTCCCGCTGATCGGGGGCGAAGCTCAGTCGGTGCGCGACCATGTGCTCTGTGGCGTGTGGGGGAGAGAGGTCCAGCTTATCGACAACGAATGGAACTACTCACGCGCGCCGGCGAACGCAAACGCGCCCATCTCCCTTTGGTCGAACCGCTGGTCGACGATGCCGGTGCCGCGACTTCCCGCACTTCGCCTGCCCCTGCCGGACGCACGCGCCAGCTTGGACCGCATGCCCGGCTCGAGCGCGCCCGTCATCCGCCAGCCCTTCACCGCCGGCGACGTTCTGCCCTACTGGGCGCTCGGCCAGTTCAGCGGCAACCGCCTCTACAACCTGCGGAACGACCCTTCGGAGGAGCAGAACCTGGCCGGCACAGCGGCGGAAAACGACCTCGCCGACAGGCTGCGGGAGGCCCTGAGGCAGGTTGAGGCGCCGGACGACCAGTTCGTTCGCCTGGGCCTCGCCTAGAACCGCGAAGCCCGATGCCGGCCCTGCCCGTCCTCTTCAAGACCGTCTCGTCGGACTGCAACCTGGACTGCGCCTACTGCTACTACCGCGAGTCGCTGGAGGGCACGCGCGTCCGCCGTCGCATCGAGGAGCGGTTGCTCGACGATTTCATGCGACAGTACATGAAGTACGTCGCCGACGCGCACGTGGCCAGCCTTAGCTGGCAGGGCGGCGAACCGACGCTGGCGGGCATCGAGTTCTTCGAGCGTGTCGTTGCATTGGAGGCCCGATACGCAGCGCCCGGCACGACGATCAGCAACGCGCTCCAGACAAACGCCGTCCTCCTCGATGACCGCTGGGGCGAGTTCCTCCATCGCTATAGCTTCCTCGTTGGGGTAAGTCTCGACGGGCCGGGAGCGGTCCACGACGAGGTGCGTCGCGACCGCGGCGGCCACGGCTCGTTTCGTCGCGTGATGGCGGGAATCGATGCGCTGCGTCGCCACGAGGTCGACTTCAACATCCTCTGCGTCGTCGGCCCGCACAACGTGGGCCGCGTCCGCGAGCTTATGAGCTTCTTCCGCGGGGAAGGCTTCAGCCACGTCCAGTTCATTCCCGCGATGGACTTCCAGTCGGTGGAGCCGGACCTGCCGCCGGCCTATCTGATCGCGGCGGAGGAGTACGGCGAGTTCCTGGTCGATCTCTTCGACGAGTGGTATGAGGGCGGCTTTCCGTCGATATCGGTCCGGACGTTCGACGCCATCCTCCAGTCTTACCTCGGCATGCCCAACGACCTCTGCGTGTATGGCGAGAGGTGCAACGCGGGCGTCGTCGTCGAGTACAACGGCGACGTCTATCCCTGCGACTTCTACGTCAGTGAACGCTGGCGGCTGGGCAACGTCGTGGAAGAGCCGCTGGAGGCGATACTTGCCGGGCCGGACCTGCCCGCGTTTGCGGCCCGCAAGCTGTCGCTGCCACCTCAGTGCGAGGGCTGCGACTGGCGAGGGCTGTGCCGGGGCGGCTGCCCGCGCAACCGGCCGGACGGCGCGAGCGGAGAGCCTGAATACTTCTGTGAGAGCCACCGGCGCCTGTTCGCCCACGCCGACGAGCGCTTTCGGGCCATCGTCGCTAGAATGGAGCGACGGCTGGCGACGGCACGGGCGACGGGCATCACGGCGGGACGCAACGAACGCTGCCCCTGCGGGAGCGGTCGCAAGTACAAGTCCTGCTGCGGCGACCCGCGCTCCGGCCAGAGCTACCTGTTTCGGTCCTGATGCGCCGGCGACGTATCATCTCGAAAAAGGCTGACAATGGCAACTGCCAAGAACCGACCGAACTTCATCTTCGTCATGGCGGACGAGCTGCGCGCCGATGCCGTGCACTGCATCGACGGCCAGCCGGTTCAGACGCCGAACATGGACAGCCTCGCCGAACGGGGAGTCGTGTTCAGCAACTGCTTCACTGTGCATACCGTTTGCAGCCCCTCGCGGTGCAGCTTCATGACGGGCTGGTACCCGCACACGCGCGGGCATCGCACGCTCACGCACCTGCTGCGTCCCGACGAGCCCAACCTCCTGAAGTATCTGAAATCGAACGGCTATTTCGTCCAGTGGAACGGCAAGAACGACCTCCTTGCCAAGGCGTCCTTCGCCGATAGCGTTTCGCAGCAGAGCACGGCCACGGCGCCCTCGCCGCTCTGGCCTGCGAACCCCTGGCCCGCCGACCATCGCTTCTTCAAGAGCTTCTACTTCGGGGTCCGCGGACAAGGAGGCCGGTCGCCCTACCAGGACCTGGACTGGGCATGGGTCCATGAGGCCGTCAGGTTCTTGCAGTCGCCTCCTGCCGAGCCCTTCATGCTGTATCTGCCGCTGGTCGTCCCTCACCCGCCGTACAGCGTCGAAGAGCCGTATTTCTCGATGTACGATCGCGGCGCGGTCCGCAGGCCGTTGCCGGCGCAGCTCGACGACAAGCCTCACTTCATGCGCGAGATCAACCGCTCTTACGGCATCGACCGCCTGGACGAGGCCGACCTGCGCGAGATCGTCGCCACCTATTTGGGTATGGTCACGCGCTTCGACAGTCTCGTAGGGCAGTTGATGGCGGCCCTTGATGCTTCGCCGGCGCGCGACAACACGGTGGTCATACTGGCCAGCGATCACGGCGACTACGTCGGCGACTACGGGCTGACCGAGAAGTGGTGGACGGGCTTTCAGGACTGCATCACGCGCGTGCCTCTGATCGCAGTCCTGCCGGGCGAGTCCGGCGGGCGTCGCGTCGACGCGCTGACGGAGACAATCGACGTCTTTCCCACAATCATGGAGCTTGCCGGCATCGATCTGCAGCACACACAGTTCGGGCGCAGCCTTCTGCCGCTGGTCCTCGGGCACACGAACGAGCATCGCAACGCAGTCTTCGCCGACGGCGGCCAACTGCCGTGGGAGAAGCACACGCTGGAAACCCTCTGGCCCAAAGACACCATCTACTACGAAAAGACGCGCATCCAGAACGACGATCCCACAACCGTAGCCAAGGGCACGATGGTCCGCACCGCCGAATGGAAGTACGTCGCGCGACTGGAGGGCAGAGAAGAGGAGCTGTACGACCTGAAAGCCGACCCGGGTGAGCTAGTCAATCTCGCGGCTGACGAGAAGTACAAAGACCTGATCGAAGACGTGCGCGACCAGCAGTTGCAGTGGTTCCTGCAGACCGGCGACGATGTCCCGTTCGATCGCGACGATCGCTAGCGTCCGTCATCGACACCCTCTAAGTGCAGGTGCCAGGCCCGCGGCGCGATTAGCTGGTCCGCCTCCCGTGGTCCCCAGCTACCGGCCGGATACATGCAGGTCGGCGTCGGGTTTTCAAGCGCAGGCTCAACGACGACCCATGCCCGCTCGGCAGCGTCCTCCCGCATGAACAGCGTGTGGTCGCCGACCATCACGTCGTGGAGGAGGCGCTCATAGGCTTCCGGCGGGCTCGTCATGAAGGAGCTGCTGTAGTCGAACTCCATCGTGACCGGCTGCACGCCGACCTCGGGCCCCGGCCGCTTGGCGAGGAACGTGAACTGGATGCCTTCGTCGGGCTGGATGCGCATCACCAGGTGGTCGGACGGGAGATGCGTGACGTCCGTGCCTTCGAAGAAGCAGAGCGGCGGCTCGCGGAACTGGACCACGATCTCCGTCGCCCGACCAGGCAGGCGCTTTCCCGTCCGCACGAAGAAGGGGACGCCTGCCCAGCGCCAGGAGTCGATCTCCATCTGAGCGGCGAAGAACGTCTCCGTCATCGAGTCCGGCGAGACATCCTTCTCCTGCCGGTATCCCGGCACGGGCTGCCCATCAATGGTCCCCCCCGTGTATTGCCCGCGCACTGTCCGCGCCGGGTTGAGCGGCTGCATGGCGCGAATGACCTTGATCTTCTCGTCGCGGATCGATTCCGGCGCCATGTTGGAGGGCGGCTCCATGGTCAGCAGGCTGAGCATCTGCAGCGCGTGGTTCTGGACAATATCGCGCAGGATGCCCGCTTCCTCGAAATAGGCTCCCCTGTTCTCGATGCCTATCGACTCCGCGACAGTCAACTGCACGTGGTCGACGGCGTCGCGGTCCCACACGCGTTCGAATACCGAATTGCCGAACCGGAACACGAGGATGTTCTGCACCGTCTCCTTGCCGAGATAGTGGTCGATGCGGAACACCTGTGATTCGTGGAACACCTTGTGTATGACGTGGTTCAGCTCCCGCGCCGACGCCAGGTCGTGCCCGAAAGGCTTCTCCACGACGATGCGTGTGTCCTGAGCCAGTTCGGCGTCGTGCAGGCCGGTGATGATGTCCGGCAGCGCAGAGGGAGGAATCGCCATGTATATCAGACGCTCGTTCTCGCGGAGCGCCCGTTTCAGGGGGCCGTAGGCGTGATCATCGTTCTTAACGTAGGTGATGCGGGGTACCAGGCCCGCCCAGACGGTCTCATCGAAGCCGGTGCGAGAAAACTGCTGTATCGACCTCCGCGCCAGGTCGCGGAACCCCTGCTCGCCGAGATCGGTGCGGGCGAAGCCGACGATCTGTCCCTCGGGCGGCAGCAGGCTCCCGGCCGCCAGGTTGTAGATCGCCGGGATGAGCTTCCGCTGCGACAGGTCGCCGGACGCGCCCATGATCACGATGTCTTGGGATGGCGGTGCCTTCAGAGCCATGGCGGTCCTCGATTCCTCCGGTCGTCTACGTGTTGCCACCAGAACGCCTCGCCGGTCGGGACGGCGTTGCATCAATCGTAGGCCGGTCTGGTGTCTTCGACGTGAAGATCGCGATCACTGTCGTGAGAGATACGTGAACGTGCCGTCGGCCGCTCCTAGCGGATGATCGAGGGAATGATGTGGACGAGCGGCGCCGGATATACGCCGAGCCAGAGGGCGAGAACGCTGCTCGCGAGGAGCACAAAGCCCTCCGACGTCGGGACAAGCGCGGGAACCCGCGGGGCGTCCGCTTCCTCCGCCGGACGCATGTACATGGCGACAATGACAGGCCTTTGTTCAAGCCACATAGGCGGCGTGAACCGCACGTGAATCTACAGATACGAAGTGTCAAGGAAGCGTGACTTTCGCCGCGCAACCGTCTGATCATACGCTCGCGGTTCCGCCGACCGGGGCCGCCCTGCGGACACTCGCTGCGAGCGCCGCCATCCCCTGAACGATGCCGCCGGGATGCTTGAACACCGCCGACCCCGCCACCAGCGCCCGCGCGCCCGCAGCGACGACCAGCGGCGCCGTCTCGACATCGATCCCGCCGTCGACTTCGATCTCCACCGCCAAGCTCGCGTCCCCCAGCAGCTTCCTGAGCCGGAGGATCTTGGGCAGGACGCCGGCAAGGAACTCCTGGCCGCTGAAGCCCGGGCTTACCGTCATCAGCAGGACAGCCTCCGCGCTGGATAGCGCCTCCTCGATCAGCGAAAGCGGGCTGAACGGATTGAGGGCGATGCCCGCCCGCGAGCCGGCGCGCCTTATGGACTGGAGCAGGCGGTGCAGGTCCGGCGTGGCCTCCGGATGGACGATGATGAGATCGGCGCCGGCGCGCGCGAAGGCGTCGACGTGGCGCTCCGCCTCTTCGATCATCAGGTGCGCGGTCAGCGGCAGGTCCGTCGTCCGCCGCAGGGCTTCGACGACCAGCGGCCCGAGGCTGAGGTTGGGCACAAAGCGCCCATCCATGACGTCGACGTGGAAGGCGTCGGCACCCGCGGCCTCCGCCTCACGGACCTGTTCGCCGAGCCGCGCCTGGTCGGCGGCGAAGACCGAGGGGAGGAGCTTGACACCGTTGATCATAGCCCTCTCTCCACTTCTGATGCCGCCGCCGGGTCGGCGACGATGGCGACGCGCGCGGCCCTCACGCGATTCGCCGGCAGGTCTTCGCCGGCCATCATCCGTCGCAACGCGTCGCGCTTTTCGGCGCCGGCAACTAGAAACACGACGAGGCGCGCCGCCGAAAGCACAGGCAGCGTGAGCGTCAGGCGGTCGTGGTCAGGCCGCGCCACCTTCACGACCCATCGCTCCCGCTCTTCGAGGGCCGCATCGCCGGGGAAGAGCGAAGCCGTGTGGCCATCAGCACCCAGGCCGAGGAAGGCGAAGTCGAACTCGGGCCTGTCCGCGAAGAACCCTCGCAGCTCGTCCTCGTACGCAGCGGCGTCGCACGTCTCGCCGGGCATGCGGTGGACGTGCGCCGGCACGAATGAGAGGAGCGCCCGGCTTGCCATGTAGAAGTTCGATGCCGCGTCGTGGGGAGGCACGCAGCGCTCGTCGCTGAAGAAGACTTCCGTGCCGTCCCAGTGGTGTGGCTCCCGCGCCAGGCGCTGGTACACGGGCCGGGGAGTCTCGCCGCCGGCAAGCACCAGGGTGCGCGGCCGCGCCTCTCGAAACAGGACGAGGGCGACTTCGACGATGTCCGGCACCACGATTAGCTCCGGGGCCATAGGGACCCTCGACCAGCGGTATGCCGCCTATTCCGTCTTCACCGCGTGGCCGCCGAACTCGTTGCGCAGCGCGGCGATCACCTTCATAGCGAACGAGTCGTCCTGTCGCGAGGCGAAACGCGCGAACAGGCTGAGCACGATGGCGGGCGCCGGCACGCTTTCGTTTATCGCCTCAAGCACCGTCCAGCGGCCCTCGCCGGAGTCCTCCACGTAGCCGCGCAGCCCGGAGAGCCGCGGGTCCTTGGCGAACGCCCGCTCCGCCAGCTCCAGCAGCCAGGAACGGACGACGCTGCCGCGATTCCAGAGTCGCGCTATCTCGTGCAGGTCCAACTGGAACTCCGAAGCCTCCAGGATCTCGAAACCCTCGCCGTAGGCCTCAAGCATCGCGTACTCGATACCGTTGTGCACCATCTTCGTGAAGTGTCCGGCGCCCACCGGCCCGACGTGGGCATAGCCGCCCTCCGGCGCCAGCGTCTTCAGCGCCGGCTCGATGCGCGCGAAGGCTTCGTCGCTACCGCCGGCCATCAGGCAGTAGCCGATCTCCAGGCCCCATATACCGCCGGACGTGCCGGCGTCGACGAACAACAGGCCGCGCTCTGCCACCTCGGCGCCGCGTCGCATGCTGTCGCGGAAGTTGGAGTTGCCGCCGTCGACGATGAGGTCGCCGCTCTCGAGGAGATCCGCAACTTCCTTCACGCTCTGCTCGGTGGCGTCGCCCGAAGGCACCATCAGCCAGACAGTCCGCGGCGCGGCCAGCTTCGCCACAAGCTCCGACAGCGACGCAACCTGCGACACTTTCGGGTCGCGGTCATAGCCGATCACGTCATGCCTGCCGCGACGTAGTCTCTCCGTCATGTTGGCGCCCATCCGGCCCAGGCCAACCATCCCTATCTGCATATCACTTCCCCCATTTCAGCAGCGTCTCGACCGGCACCCGTCCGGCGCGACGGCCGTGCGCCCGCAGCGATTCGAGGTCGCCGAGGGCCTGCGCCGCCTTCAGCGTTCCGAAGGTGTAGGGCCGCCCCGGTATCGGCAGGTCCGTCTCGTCCGGCGTGATGACCTGGATGAAGACGCCGTTGTTGGGGCCGCCTTTGTGGAGCTGGCCCGTCGAATGGAGGTGGCGCGGCCCGAAACCGACGGTCGTCGCTACCTTGAAGCGGTCGCGCAGGCGTACCCGCACCCGACGCAGCGCCTCCTCGTTCTCGGTGTTGCGCTGCATGTAGGCGGTAATAGCGATATAGTCGCCGGGGTGCACCTGCGCCAGGAGAATGTCGAGGTCGTCGTTGGCGACGCCGGGAAGACGGCCGCCGGCGGCCAGGACGCGGCTTGTGGCGTCCTTCGCCTCCTGCACGTTCGGCTGGTCGAAGGGGTTGATGCCCAGCACGGCGCCGGCGACCGCCGTGGCGAACTCCCAGCGGAAGAACTCGGCGCCGAGGCGGGTCGCGCCGTCGAACTTGAGCGTCGCCGATGGTCTGAGGTCGATATCGTCGCCGATGGACACGAAGAGGCGGTCATCGCCGTAGACCTCCGGCGGCCCCAGCGGCTCGCCTTCGACCGGCAGGATGCCCTTGCCTTCCTTGCCCGTCGATTCCGCGACCAGTTGCTCCACCCATGTCCCGAACGTCGAAATGGACGGCGGCAGGACCAGCGTGAGCTTGTCGCGGCCGGCCAGCGCCGCTTCCGCCATCACGGCGCCCAGCCACATTCCCGGGTTGTCGGCGACGGGCACGTAGGAGGCACAGGCGCAGGCCATCTCCGTCGCCTGGTCGAGCAGGTCGCGCACGGGCGCGCCGACAAGCGCTGCCGGCACGAGCCCGAAGTACGACAGCGCTGAGTAACGGCCGCCGATGTCGGGCTGGTTGAGAAAGACGCGCCGGAAGCCGCTCTGCCGGGCAAACGTCTCCAGCGACGAGCCGGCGTCGGTGATGGCGATGAACTGCTCGCCGCGCTTGACCTTGTCGTGGAAGTAGGCGCACTGGGAGGTCGTCTCGACCGTGCCGCCCGACTTGCTGGCGGCGATGAACAGCGTATGGCCCAGGTCAAGCGAACGCTCAAGCGCCAGGATGCTGGCTGGGTCGGTGGTGTCGAGGACGTGCAGCCGCGGGAAGCCCTGCGCGGCGCCGAAGGCCGCGTGGATGACTTCGGGCGCCAGGCTGGAGCCGCCCATGCCCATCAGCACGACGTCGCGATAGCCTTCGTCGGCAATGCGGCAGCCGAATTCGATCAGGTCGCCCGCGGCCTCCGTCATCTGCTCCGCGACATTGAGCCAGCCCAGGCGGTTGCTGATCTCCGCGGAGTCCGGCTTCCAGACCGTGTGCTCCTTCGCCCAGATGCGACGCGGCACGTCCGCCTTCGCCGTCGCCGCGAGCCGCGATTCGACGGCGTCGCCCAGCGCACCCAGGTTGACCAGCGGCCGCCGCTCCTCCTCGACGATAGCGCGGCACTTGGCGTCGATGGCTTCCAGGAGCTTATCGTAGTCCTTAGAGAACGATTCCACGCCTTCTTCCAGGAGCTTCGCGGTCACCGCGTCGAGGTCGATACCGACGTCTGCCAGTGAGGAGATGACTCGTTGCGCTTCATCGAGGCCCTCCTCCAGCGTCGGCCGCACGCGCCCGTGGTCGGCGAAGGCGCGGAGCGTCGACTCGGGCATCGTGTTGACGGTGTCCGGGCCGATGAGCTCTTCGACGTAGAGGACGTCGGAGTAGGCCGGGTTCTTCGTGCTGGTGGAGGCCCAGAGCGGCCGCTGCACATGCGCGCCCCCCGCCGCCAGCCTCTCCCAGCGCGGTCCAGTAAAGAGGCGCTTGAATATCTGATAGGCGATTTTGGCGTTCGCGACGGCCGTCTTCCCTCGCAGCGGCGAAGTCTCCGGCAGCAGCGCGTCGACGGCCGTGTCGACGCGCGAGACGAAGAACGAAGCCACGCTGGCGATGCTGTCGACAGGCTGGCCCGCGTCCAGACGGTGCTCCAGCCCCTTGATGTAGGCCAGCGCGACCTGCTCGTGTGCCTTCACGTCGAAGAGGAGGGTGATGTTGATATTGATCCCCTGCGCCGTCAGTTCCTCGACAGCCGGCGCGCCTTCGATAGTGCCCGGCACCTTCAGCATCACGTTCGGCCGCGACAAACGATGCCATAGATCCTTCACCTCGGCGATCGTGCCGGCAGTGTCATGGGCTAGCCCCGGCGACGCCTCCAGGCTGACGAAGCCGTCGCCGCGGTCCGTCTGGTCGTAAACAGGGCGGAGGACGTCCGCCGTCATAGCGATGTCCTCGACCGCCAGACGCAGGAACAGCGTTCTCGCGTCGCGCTCGCCGCCTTCGACGAGGGCGCGCAACGCCCGGTCGTAGTCGGTAGAGCCGGATATCGCTTTGTTGAAGATCGTCGGGTTGGAGGTAATGCCGGCGACGGCGAACTCGTCCATCAGGCGCTTCAGCTCGCCCGACTCGATGAGGCCCCGACGCACGTAGTCCAGCCACACGCTCTGCCCGAAGCGCCGCAACTCCTGCAGCGGGCCTGCCTGCCGGTAGGCAAGGTTCATCTTCCCTCCTCCTCCATCTGCGCGACCTTTGCCAGTCGCCGCATGTGTCGTTCCTCGCCGCTGAACCGGGCATCGACAAAAACCCGCACTATCTCGGCGGCCAGCTCCGGCCCGATCACCCGCGCTCCCAGGCAACAGACGTTAGCGTTGTCGTGCTCCACCATCTGGTGCGCGGTGTAGGTGTCATGGGCGAGCACCGCGCGGATGCCCCGCATCTTGTTCGCCGCGATAGCCGCGCCGGCGCCTGACCCGCAGACGAGGATGCCGCGTTCCGCCTTTCCCTCGACAACGGCCCTGCCGACGGCGCGGGCGTAGTCCGGATAGTCGTCACCTGACTCGACCGAGTCCGCGCCCAGGTCCAGCACCTGGTGGCCGGCGTCTTCCAGGACCGCCGACAGCTCCCGCTTCAGCTCGAAGCCGCCGTGGTCGGCGCCGATGGCGACTTTCATGGTCCCACCAGTTTTCGCGCCCGCTCGGCGACGTGCTCCGGCGTGAAGCCGAACTTCTCCAACAGGACTTCGCCCGGCGCCGATGCCCCGAAGTGGTCGATTCCGATGGCGTCGTCGGCCCACTCGCACCAGCCAAAGGTCGTCGCCGCCTCGACGGAAAGTCGCGGGATGCCGGGCGGCAGCACCGCGTCGCGATAGCGCTTCGACTGCTCGTGGAACAGCTTCCACGACGGCATCGAAACAACCCGCGCCGCGATGCCCTGCTCGGCGAGCAGCTTGCGCGCCTCCAGGCAGACCGGCACCTCGGACCCAGTGGCGATCAGGACGACGTCGGAGCCGTCCTCCATGACGTAGGCGCCCTTCTCGACCGCGCCGCCGGGCTTGAGCACCGGCAGCTTCTGGCGGGTAAGGACGAGCGCCGTTGGGCCGTCGTCACGCTCCAGGGCGATGCGCCAGGCCGCCGCCGTCTCGTTGGCGTCGGCGGGACGCAGCAGCAGCAGGTTCGGGATGGCGCGCAGGCTGGCGAGGTGCTCTATGGGCTGGTGTGTCGGACCGTCTTCGCCGAGACCAATCGAGTCGTGGCTATAGACGAAGACGACCGGCAGCTTCTGCAGCGCGGCCAGTCGCACCGCCGGGCGCATGTAGTCGGAGAAGATGAGGAACGTGCCGCCATAGACGCGAAGGCCGCCGTGAGCGGTCATGCCGTTGAGCATGGCCGCCATGGCGTGCTCGCGGACGCCGAAGTGGAAGTTGCGACCCGCGAACTCGCCACTGGTGACGTCGCTGTAGCCCTTGAGATAGGTATCGGTGGATGGCGCCAGGTCGGCGGAGCCACCGACGAGCTCGGGGATGACGGCGGCTATCGCGTTGAGAACGGCGCCGGAGGCCGCGCGCGTCGCCATCATCTCGCCCGGTTCGAAGCCGGGGAGCGCGTTCTCCCAGCCCGCGGGCAGCCTACGCGACAGCACCCGCTGGAACTCCTCCGCATCGTCCGCGTGGTCCAGCATGTACTGGTCGAGACGGTCGCGCCATTCCTGCTGAGCGAACTCTCCCTTCTCCAGCGCTTGTCGATAGACGGCGAGCGCCTCCGGCGGCACCGTGAACGGCTCCTCGTAGGGCCAGCCCAGGTTCTGCTTCGTCAGCCGGACTTCCTCTTCGCCGAGGGGCGCGCCGTGCGCAGCCGCCGTGTCCTGCTTGTTCGGCGAACCGTAGGCGATGTGCGTCCGCACCGCGACGAACGTTGGGCGGTCCCGAGTGGCGCGGGCCTCGCTGATCGCGCGGTCGAGCGCCTCCAGGTCGTTCCCGTCGTCGACCTTGAGGACGTGCCAGCCGTAGGAGCGGAAGCGGTCGCCCACTTTCTCGCAGAAGGCGAGGTCGGTGGAGCCTTCGATGGTGATGTGGTTGTCGTCGTAGAAGACGATGAGCTTGCGCAGGCCGAGGAACCCCGCCAGCGAGCACGCCTCCGACGACACGCCTTCCATCATGTCGCCGTCGCTGGCGATGACGTAGGTGTAGTGGTCGACTGTCTCCTGGCCGGGCCGGTTGAAACGCTCCGCCAGCATGTGCTCGGCGAGCGCCATGCCGACGGCGTTCGAGATGCCCTGCCCGAGAGGCCCGGTCGTCACTTCGACGCCGGGCGTGAGGCCGCGCTCAGGGTGCCCGGGCGTCTTCGACTCCCACTGGCGGAACTGTTTGATGTCGTCCAGCGTGAGGTCGTAGCCGGTCAGATAGAGCATGGCGTAGAGGAGCATAGACGCGTGTCCCGCTGACAGGACGAAGCGGTCTCTGTTCGGCCAGGAGGGATCGCGGGGGTTGTACTTCATGTGCTTCGTCCAGAGCAGGTAGGCCAGCGGCGCCAGCGCCATCGGCGTGCCCGGGTGACCGGAGTTGGCTTTCTGGACGGCGTCCATCGCCAGAGTGCGGACGGTATTGATACAGAGCTGCTCGATCTGACTGGGGGCCTGACGGCTTCCCGCCGCGTTGTGGGCGCGGACCGTGACGTCGGGTCGGAGCTCCGCATTGGGGTCTTCGGTCATGTCTCCTCCTTGAGACTCGTCTCGACCGGCGAAGGCTCGGGCGCCCGCAGAAGGCAGTGCCCGCAGGTCCGTCTAAGATAATTCTACCACCGCTTCGAAGGTGACGGCACCGAAGTGTTCGAGGATGCTCGGTGGAGGCGGACGGCGCTCCCTTGCAGAGCGGCGATCCTACAGTGTCAAACGCCGCCCAGGTTGCAGCCCTAGGGCGCTCCCTTGCGGCCGGACGCCGCTCGCCAGATGGACGCCGTAGGTTGCGGACCGGCCCCCGGGACTAGCGCGGCTTGTCCTCCCAGTCGTCGCCGCCGGCCAGGCCGAGTCGCACGGCCTGCGCCGCGGCCTCGGAGCGACGGGAGAGGCCCAGCTTGTCGAGGATTCGAATGACGTGGTTCCGGGCGGTGAAGGGGCTCACCACCAGCCTGGCGGCGATCTCCTTGTTCGTGCAGCCCTGCGCTATCAGCAGTAGGACCTCTTTCTCCCGCTCCGACAGGTCGTCGTCGCTTTTCGCAGGCGTCTTGCTTAGCTCCGCCAGCGAGGTGATGACGTCGCGGGTCACGCTGGGGTCCAGCAGCGACTCCCCCCGCCCGGCGGCGCGGATGGCCTCCACGAGTCGCGTGTGGCTTACGTTCTTCGTCAGGAAGCCGGTGGCCCCGGCGACGATCGACGACAGCACCGACTCCCGCTCGCCGTAAGAGGTGAACATGATCACCTGCGTGTCCGGCAGCTCGCTCCGGATGCGGCGGCAGGCGTCGATGCCGCTGGCGTCGTCGCCCTCGCCCATGCGGATGTCCATGAGGGCGACGTCCGGTCGCAGGGCGCGCGCTTTGTCGACCGATTCGTCGGCGTTGCTCGCCTCGCCCACGACCTCAAGGCCCTCTTCCTCCGCCAGCACCGCCTGCAGCCCTTTGCGCACCACGGCGTGATCATCGACGATAAGGACTCGCAAGGCCGCTTCACTCATCACCTTACCCTCCAAGGGGCAGCGTCACCCGCACGGTCGTGCCGCTGCCGGGTACGCTGAGTATCTGCGCATCGCCACCGGCCTCAGCGGCCCGCTGGTGGATGTTCCGCAGGCCGCGCCCCAGCGACGCGGCGTTCCCCGACGGATCGATGCTGAAGCCCTGCCCGTCGTCGCGGATCTCCAGTGAAAGCCCTTCGCCGTTGAACGATAGTCGCGCCTCGATGCGCTTCGCGCCGGCATGACGGAAGACGTTGGCCAGCGCCTCCTGCGTGATCCTGTACAGCGAGCTCCCGACCGCCGGCGGCACGTTCCGCTCGGAGCCGTCGACGCTCAAATCCACGGGCAGGCCGGAGACAGCGCTGAACTCTCGCATCTGGGCGCGTATGGTGCTGGAGAGAGTGGCATCGCCGGCCAGCAGCGGCTTTAGGTCGAAGATGTAATGACGCACCTCGAGCAGCGCTTCTTTGGCCAGACCGACCAGTCCTCCCAGGCGCTGGCCCAGCCTGGCGTCGTCGCGCGCCACCTCCGCGGCTTTCTCCAGGTTCAGCGAAAGCATGTATATCGACTGCGCGATGCCGTCGTGGATCTCGCGGGCGATGCGGCTGCGCTCCTCCTGCGCCGCCAGCTCCTCTTTCTGCCGGCTGAGCGCTATCTTCGTCAGGCCCAGCGAGAGCTGCCCGGCGACCGCCTGCAAGAGACGCAGGTCGGCCTGCTCCGAGTCTTCGCTCCGACTTCCCGCCGCAACGACTCCCCAGAGACTGCCCTGGACGTGAACGGGGACAACCAAGACGCCATGCCTCATCTCGTCGTGCGGCGCGAGCTTGACCACAGCGTCGGGCTGGGACAGCGTCTGCAGCTCGCCAGGTGAGAAAACGATATGCTCCGGGACCGCGCCGAATCCGGCCTCCAGCGAAATGCGCTCGTTGCCGTCAAGGGAAAGGACGGCCAGTCCCTCGAATCGGTCCAGCCCTTCCAGCGTCTCCACGACGTGCGCGAGCAACGTTTGCGGCTGGTCGGCGGCGGCGACGGTCTGCGCCATCCGGTACAGCGCTGAGGTCTCGAGGAGAGAGCGTTGGGCCTGCGCCCGCTGCTGGTCCAGCCGACGCGTCAGTTGCGCCAGGTACTGCACAACGACGATGACGAGCGCCGGCGTCATGGTGATCGCCGCGATGTCTTCGTCGATCCATGTGCCGTCGAGCCCTCGACCGGCGGTGGACAGCACTGCGAAGTAGGCGCCGAGGAAGCCGACAAACAGCAGGACAGAGCGTCGCCAGCCCAGCAGGAACGCCGGCACGAGCAGCGAGGCCAGCGTGTAGTGATAGTACGGGCTGCTCCAGCCGCCGCTGTAGTAGGTGATTATCAAAGCGATGGCGACGCCCAATAGCCCGAGCACGATCAGGTCGTCGCGTGGGCCGAGTCTGCGGCCGAGGGCGCGTCGGACGGGGGCTCGCAGGAACGGCACGTAAAGAGTGGCGGCCAGTATCTCGGCGAAGGCCACGGCCAGCAGCACCGGCTCATGCTCGCTGTTCACGGGTGACAGGTGGCCCACCCAGACTATAACCCAGGCGATGAACCAGCCTCCCCAGCGCACCGCGAAAAGGAAGGGAAGCACCTTCGTCAACTCTTCGGGCTGCGCCGCAGCGGCCGCCGTACCGCCCGAGCGCCCGGCGGCGACGGTCTTTGCGCCTCGCATTATGTTCATTCTCATGCGCTAGCAAGTTACCACCCGCATCCTGTCGCGTCAATTGCGTTGCGCCTTTCCGACGAGTGTTGCGGCGACCGCGAAGCAGCCATCGCGGCTCATCCTCTCGGAACGAGGGTAACTGGAGCGGCCGCCGCTGCCATGGTGCATTTGCACCGGTACCGCGCTGACAAAGGAACCATCCGCAATTAGGACGGACGAACCTAGGTACACGTCATGAGACTGGTTAAGATGAGGAGGATGGGGAAAGGAGGCGACAATGCGGTCGATGGAATCAGCGCTTGCGGCCCTCTCCACTGTGCTCCGAAAATATATCGTTTGCCGGGGGAGATTGAACCAACCGCGTTCGAGGTTCATTCGCAGGCCCCGCTACCGGCCATTGCCTTCGGCTAGCAAAGCTGAGGGAGGAGGTGCGACAAGATGAGTAAGTTCTGCCTTGAATGCACAGCGGAAAACGCCGACGACGTCGAGTTCTGCGTCGAATGCGGCCGCGCGCTCCGAGTCACGCCGACTGAACGACGCCGGGGCATCGCCTTCTTGCTCAATGAGCTGGAGAACCTGCACCGCCGGAATATCCTCTCCGGCTATCTCCACCGGCTGCTCAGGGGGATCTACCTCGAAGAGCTGAAACCATCGCCGCCGCCCGAGGAGGCGCGCCCCACCCCGCAGGAAGAGTCGCGTCGAGCCATTCCAGCCCCTGTCGCAGTTGCAGCGGCCCTGCCGCCGCCCCCCCCTGAGCCCGCGCGACCGGCCGCGTCCCGCTGGCTCGTGGAGCAACAGGCAAACCTTCTTCTCTACCTCGGCGCCTTCCTGGTCGTCATCGCGGCGCTGGTATTCGTCAGTTACTCCAAGGAGTCGATCTCCAGCGGCATCAAGATGGCGCTTCTCTGCGCCTACACCCTCGCCTTCCTGGCGACGGGCGTGCTCTGCCTGAAGTTCCCGCGCGTCCAGCAGGCGGGCATCGTCTTCTTTGCCGTCGGCGCGCTGATGGTGCCGCTGAACTTCGTCGGCGCCTACGTCTTCTTCCACTCCGACCGGAATATGGACCCCACTGGCCTCTGGCTGGCAGGGTCGATCACGAGCGCCCTCTTCTACGGCGCCGTCTCGATGGTCGGCGTCGGGCGCTGGTACCCGATACCGACGGCGACCGCCATCGTGAGCGCGTTCATCGCTGTCCTGGCGCTGGCGGAGGCGCCGCCGCTGGCGTGG
>Ga0315281_10005972_pt1 | contig 17366 bp, 16 predicted proteins | sample YL17G07_0_MG_FD_204540 | JGI IMG/M metagenome (GOLD analysis project Ga0315281, IMG submission 204540) | Sediment microbial communities from Yellowstone Lake, YNP, Wyoming, USA - YL17G07_0 | ecosystem: Environmental > Aquatic > Freshwater > Lake > Sediment | place: USA: Wyoming | collected...
CTTTTTCTTCGGTTAAGGAATTTACCGACTAGCGCCGCAAGCGACACAATAGAAATAGTAGAAGCCCACGGATGTCCTTGCGCCACCACGATTGCAGGAACAATGATACCGGTCATGGCGATAATAAACCCAAACCCCTGCCCGACGTACTCCCCAATGATTTCACCATTCACCATTTTCTTTTCAATATCAAGGCGTCCCGATTGCTCTTTTTCAGCCATTATGAAAATACGCTCTGCCGCGCCTTTGAAAGCAGTTTCGTAGCCATTGAGAGTTTCTGGTGACGGAAGGGGCCCATGATGGAAAGACTGGTGGAAAGATTGCGCTATGCCGACATTCCCGGTTTTCGGAACCGGGACTTGAGGTTTAACCTTTGGCCTATTGGACATTAGATTGATATTCGATCATCGCTTTCCCTATATAGCCACCAATGCGTCGCCAATCCCCAGCAATCCGATCTCCGTCGGTTTCCCGGCGACGCTCACACAGGAGGCGATAAAGGGTATCGGCGCGATAAACCTGGTTACGCTCCAGCCCTCGAAGAAAAGCCTTGATTTGATCTGTGATCATAATTTAATCCAGCCGATAGATGGGTTCAGCCTATCTCAAATAAATAGGGCTGTCAATCAGGGGGTTTCCATCGCTTGCCGCCACACCCGCGGCGGAACGGGGTTATTATCCGCCCACGGGCCGCGCCGCGCAAATCAAGCCTCGGCCTCCAGCGCGGGGAGCGAATCGCCGGCGCTGTATTTTGTGTACACCTGCCAGCCCTTTTATCACCATACCCCACCCGGGTATCAAGACGGTTTTTTCACCAGCGTTTCCATCAGGTCGGGCCGTATTTTCACAAGCTCGTCAATGGACTCCTTGTACTTGTCATTCATCCCCATCTGCTGGTACGACTTCCCCATGTAAAAATAAGCCTCCAACATCTCCGGGTTTATTTTCCTGGCCCAGTCGAAAAGTTTGCTGGAAGACTGGTAATCCCTGCGGTGGTAGTACAGGTATCCAAGGTCAAACACCGCAAGCGACAGGTAAGGGTCATGAGGGACAAGCCTGGCGGCCTCTTTATAGCTTTCCAACTCGGCGGGGTAATCGTGTTTGGCGTGGTGTATTTTCCCCTCCAACAGCTTTGTCCTGCCTTGCCTGTACCGCTCCAGGGCGCCGGTGAACTCCGAGTCCTTTTCGGCGCCGGGGATCAGCCGTATGGGGTTCTTCCTGTTTTGTGAAAGTAGCGTAAAGTTGGCCAGGGCGTTCGCGCTTCTCTTCCACATGTGGCGGGGAGCCTGATATTCGATGATGGGCCGGTCATCGGTGTTCACGGGAGCGTCTTTGGCGAACTCCATGACGCCGGCCCGGTCCATCACATAGAAGCTCAGGAACGACAGGGGGTCGGCGTGTTCCATGACGTCCTCCCTGATCGCCTCTTCCGAAAGGGACTTCAACAGCTTTTCGGGGTTTATGGCGACAGGTTCGGCTGACCCGACGAGAGCCAGGGCCGGATACTCGCTGTTGACATCGCCGGAGAAGACCTCCACATGCTCGAAAGCCTCCGCGAACGTGCGCATGATGACCTTGAGGCTGTCGGGGGAGAGCTGGTAAAGGGGCAACCACTGCGTCATTATCCCACCCTTGTTGAGAATGGCCTTGACGTTGCGGAAATGCTCCAGCGAGTACAGATAGCCGACCCCCGCGCTGTCTGGCTGGAACAGGTCGGAGATAACCACGTCATATTTTTGTTTGGTCACCCGCGCATAGTGCCGCCCGTCCCAGAAGGTCAGGTGGAACCTGTGGTCGGAGACTATTTTCCTGTTCTCTTTGGAAAAAAACCTCTGCGCGTCCAGAAGTGTGGGGACGATCTCCACGCAGTCTATCCTCTCCACCGGGTGCAGGCCCACGGCTCCCGCTGTTATCCCCGACCCAAGCGAGATGAGCAGGACGTCTTTGGCGTCCGGTTTGAGTATCAGCGGTATGTGGCCGAACCGCACCGCCACGTCGCCGCTTGTGGCCAACTGGTAGTTGTTGACAAGCAACTTCAGGGGGCCGTCCTTGTCTTTCTGCGTGACGCGCACCGTGCCCATCACGCCTTCCTGCGCGAACACGATGTTGTCCGCAGTCTTCGCGCCCAGGCCGATGTTGACCCCGGATATCTCGATCATCACGAACAGGGCTAAGCCGGGCGCGGCGGAAGCTAACGGGACCCACCAGAAAGCCTTCCGGGAAGACGATTTGGCCAGCGCCGCGAACCCTGTCAGCATAGACAGGAACGAGACCGCGAATATGCTTCTTTGCAACCCGATGGCCGGTAGCAGGGCAAACCCCGCTGTAAGCGAACCGAATATCCCCCCCGCTGTGCCGATCGAGTAGGACAGCCCCGCGCTTCTGCCGAGGGTGGCCAGGGACTGCGTTGTGACCATGCACACAAGCGGGTAAGCCAGGCCCATGAGTATCGTCGGCAGGAGAAAAACCATTATCATCAGGGCCAGCATGACGAGGATATCCTTCTTCCAGTCAATCTCGTCCACCATTCCGGCGAGGCTTCCCGTTATGTCATAGGAATAGGCGAAAAAGATCACGCTTATTAAGCCAAGGACGCCTATCCCCACCTGCGCCAGGCCGAAAAGGGCGAGTGGGTCCCTGCTTTTATCCAGGGAACGGGAGAAGATATGGCTTCCGATTCCCATGCCCAGCAAAAAGACCGCCAGCAGGTCGGTGAACAGATAGACTGTGGACTTGTATGAGACGATGAACGCTCTCGTCCAAAGTATCTCGAAAGCCAAGGTGCAAAATCCCGCCAGAAAGAACAGCGTCAACGCAAGCCCCACCGGGACTGCGGGTCTCGTAAAAGGCGGCGCGCCCTGGGTGTCAATTTTTTCTTCGGCTTTTTTCTTTTTATCATCGCGGACAGGGGCGGTGTCCACAACGGCCTCCTGCGCGATAACGAAACCTGCGCCTTTGAACCTGAGCCACAGCGTCCCGGCCACGATCAAGTTGAGAGCCACGGCCACGGCCAACGACCCTGTCACCCCCAGCCACGGCCCCAGCAGGAAGCCCGACGCAAGCGCCCCAGCCGTAGCGCCGTAGGTGTTGAAAGCGTAAAGCGACCCCACGCCCTTTCCCACAAACCTGATGTCTCCAACGAAGAACCTGCTCATGACGGGAAGAGTGCCTCCCATGAGCATGGTCGGGACGGCCAGCATTGCGAAAAGCGAGACATACCTTATCAGTATCCACGAGCCGGAGGTGATGGATTCCACGTCCATCGCGCCCACAATGGCGTTGTCGAACACGCGGATGAGGATCGTGACAAGCAGGGAGGACACGGCGATGCCTGTTTCCAGCCCGATGTAAAGCTTTAGCGGAAGGCGGGCGGTGTCCGCCGCCTTGCCGAATAAATGGCTTCCCAGGGCAAGCCCCGTCAGGAACGCCGCCACCACCATAGAGATGGCGTATACGGTGTTGCCGAACACAAGCGACAACTCCCGCACCCACACGCCCTGGTAAATAAGCCCTGCGGCGCCCGAAACGAAGACGAGGGCCTGTATCAGGGCGTTTGGCGGCTCTACGCCCCCTGCGGGGTCAATCGTCGCGTTTCGGTCTTTGCTTGTCTCTTGTTTCCTGCTTTTGCTCGGCTGACTTGGCATTCGGCGCAAACTCCTTGAGGCCCGTTCTCTCAAGCATCCGGTACAGCGACATCCTTGCGACGCCCGCCTCCTCGGAAGCTTTGGAGATGTTCCCATTGTTGTCTATAAGAAGGTTCTCAAGATACAGCTTTTCGAACTGATCCATCCAGCGTTTTTTCGCTTCTTTAAAAGTTAGGCCCTGAAGGCTGTTGTGGTTCCTTATCTCCTCTGGCAGGTCGCGCATGGTTATCAGCCTGTTGTCGGAGAAGGAAACGGCGGTCTCTATCACGTTCATCAGCTCCCGCACGTTGCCGGGCCAGTAATACTCCACCAGCCTCTCCAGCGCGTCGGGACTCAGGCTGATCTTGGGCAGGCCACGGCGCTCGGCGATCCTTTTGAGGAACAGGTCGCAGAGTATCCCTATGTCCTCTTTGCGCTCCCGAAGCGGTGGCATGACGATGTTTACGACGTTGAGACAGTAATAAAGGTTCTCTCGGAACTCTTTCTGGAGAGACAAGGAATGCAGGTCAACCGATGTGGCGACTACGAGCCGGACATCTATGGGCGTCCAGTCCCACTCGCCCCGCCTCGGCGTCCGCCGCTCCTGCAGTATCCGCAGAAGCCGCGCCTGCAGGGCCTGATCAAGCTCCTCCACCTGCGTAAGGTACAAAGTGCCCCCCGCCGCCGCCTCAAACACCCCTTTTGCCGGATCCACCGACGACGAAGCCTCCAGCATCCCCTGTGTGAGCGTGGAGCAGTTAACCACGATAAACGGGCACCCTGCGCGTTTGCTGTGGATGTGTATGGCGCGGGCGGCCAGCTCTTTGCCCGATCCGGTCTCGCCGTAGATGAGGACGTTTGACTCCGAATCCGCCACTTTCTGTATTATCTCGACGCACTTGAGGAACTTGGGGTGCTTGCCGACGAAGAAATGGTTGAAGTAGTCGTCCTTAAGCTTCTTTTTAAGCGCCGAGTTTTCCGTCTGGAGGCGGAAACGCTCCGTGGCGCGGCGCACGGTGATGGTGAGCTGGTCAGCGGAAAACGGCTTGACCAGATAGTCGAACGCCCCAAACTTGACCGCCTGGACAACCCCGTCTATCGTGGCGTAGGCGGAGACCATTATCACCGGCACTTCCGGAAAGGCCAGATGGATGTCCCGTAGCACCTCCATCCCGTTCTTGCCCGGCATCCGGAAGTCCGTCACCACTACGCTGGCGCTGTGAGTCCTGACCAGTTCAGACGCCTGATTCCCATCCGTCGTGGTCACGCACTTATAGCCTTCCCCCTCAAGTATCCTCGCGCAACTTTCCAGCAAGTCTGGCTCGTCGTCCACCAGAATCACGGTATCGTGGCCCGTCTGCTCTTCAGACACCGCTCTTGATCAACTCCTTTCCTCGGCCCCCTGACAAGGGGGCGGTGAGCTTTCAGCGAACGGGGGTTTCTTGAACTAAACCCCCCGGCCTTTGGCCACCCCCCTTATCAGGGGGGCAAAGGGCCGTTTTCAATTTTACGGTGAACACGGCCCCTTTTCCAGTCGCGCTTTCCAGCGTTATCGAGCCGCCGAAATCCTTGACCAGCCCGTAGCTTATCGAAAGCCCCAGCCCCGTCCCCTGCCCCGGGTCCTTCGTGGTGAAAAAAGGCTCGAAAACCCGCCCGGCGTATTCCTCCGGTATCCCCGGCCCTGTGTCGGATACACGCAGGGCCACCAGCCCATCGCCCACGGCGAAGGTGGATATGGTGATCGTCCCTCCCGGTGGGGTCGCCTGACACGCATTGTGCGTCAGATTGTATATCACCTGCTCGATCCCCACCCCGGTGGCCTGCGCCAGGCAGGAGCCGGGATCAAGGTTCAACCTCATCTCCAGCCCCTTGCTTTGAGCCAGGTCAGATAGGGGCGATTCATGAATCGCCCTTACAATGGCCTTGTTCAGGTCAACATCTTCAATCTTGATCTGTGTGTCCCGCGCAAACGTCAGAAGCCCACTGGCGATTTTGGATATCCTTTCCGCGTGACGGCTTATGGTGTCCAGGTCTTTGAGGATCACCTCGTCCGCCTGCCCTTTCTTAAGCTCCCTGCGGATCAACTCAAGCCTTGTCGTTATCACGGAAATGGGGTTGTTGATCTCGTGCGCCACGCCTGCGGCCAGGAAGCCTATCGCTGATAGCTTCTCCGCCGAGGCCAACTTCTGCTCCACCTCCTTGACGCGCGCGGTGCGGTCTTCCACCTTGCCCTCCAGCGTCTGGCTGTATTCCTGGAGGGAGTCGGCCATGGCGTTGTATGACTTCGCCAGCGACTCTATCTCATCGCCCGACTTTATGTCGAGCCGGAAATCAAGTTGGCGCCTGGCAAGGCTGTCCACCCCGTCCCGGAGCTTGGCGATATTGCGCGTAAGCGCCCACGACAGTAACGCGGACAAGGCCAGGCAAAGGATGAGAGCCGCCATCGCGCCTATTATGTAAGTCTCTTTTATGGCTTCAAGGCGGGGGACGATAAGGTCGCGGGGGTACTTGTCCATGACGACATAAAAGAAATCCTTGTTGCCGATCTGCGGGTACAGCGGGATGTATGAAAAGAGGTTGTCGTCGTCGTCGGATATAACCCCGCGCCTGCCCGACAAAAGCTGGTTGACCACCTGTGAGTGGAACTCCTCTTTTATATTTTTCAATATCGGCGCAGGCGGGACGATGTCGCTGACCAGGGCGTACGGGTTGTATATGTAGTTCCCCTCGTTGGTTATCAGGGCGGCCTGCCGCCGCCGTTCGTACGAGGTTTGCGACAGGCAACGAGATAGGTCTGAGCCGTTTATATCCATATAAACGACAAACCGGGGCTTGCCGGATTTGTCGAACACTTTGGTGGCGTACCTGATAAGCGTGACGGCGCCAAGGTTCCCGCCCGGCTCCACGCTGTTTCTCATCTGAATGGCCGCCACCCCGAATTTTTCCAGCGAGGCGGTGTCGACAAAAAACGATGCGGTGAGGCGGTTGCGTTTTTGATCGTCGGAAAGGGAGATTACCTGCCCGCTGTTTTTAAAAAGGACAATAGCCTCGTCGCCATATTCGTCTATGAGCCCCACACTCTCGCACTCCGGCCTCATGGACAGGAAAAGGTCGAGTTCCCTCTCCACCAGCGACCGCCAGTATATGGCCGCATCGGACTTGGACGCGGGGATGTCCAGCAAAAACTGCATGGCCAGGCTGGAACGCAGGTAGTTTATATCCTTATGGGCGTTGATGAACGTCCTCTCAATATCCTTGGCGCGGGTGACGGCGTTGAGGTAGATGCCCTTGAGCTTCTCCTCGACGATCATAGCCTTGGCCGCAGAGAGGTCGTTGTGCAGGAAGTACCCTATGGGCGTGAATGTGGTGACCAGCAGGGCCACAGTGAACTTCTTCCAGATGCTATTGAACATTCTTGCCCGGAAAACAGGGGCGATTCGTGAATCGCCCTTCTTTAAGACGGGCGTATCGCGATGCGCCCCTACAATATTGCGAAACCGATGGGTTATGCAAAGGTCTCCTTATCGGGGGGGGCAGGTCAGGCAGGGGCTATGCGGTGAATCGCCCTTCTCAGCCCATCCCTCCATTTGCCTATCCTGCGTCCTTCACGCAACGAAAGCCCACTATGTGGGCGAAACTCGCCTTCGGGATATACTCCCTGTGCGCCACCCTGGCGTTGACTGACATGTCAACCCACGACGCTCCCTTGACCAGCGCCATTTTAGGGTCGCCCGGCGATGCGGAGCCCGTCCATTCCCGGACATTGCCGGCCATGTCCCTCACCCCGTATGGGCTCACGTCGCCCGCCGCCGTCATGACTTTTGCGGCGGAGGTCAGGTCGCACAGCGCTCCGGTTATCGCCTGCATGTCGGACTCCGCAGTGGCGGCCTTATACGGGTCGAACAAGTCGCCCCATGGAAAAATCCTGCCGTCGGGGCCTCTGGCGGCCTTCTCCCACTCCTCGGCGGTGGGAAGGCGCTTGCCGGCCCATTTGGCATAGGCTTCCGCGTCCTCGTGCGTGACGAACGTCACGGGGTAGTCTTCCTTGCCGCTATTGTGGTGGCCGCCCGCCCATGACCTGGGGGGAGCGTGCCCGGTGGCGTGGACGAAATCGGCGTACTCCTTGATAGTGACCTCGTGCGCGTCTATCAGGAACTCCTTTACGAAAACCTTGCGTTTGGGAATCTCTTCGTCGAAGGGATGGTTTTTGTACATATCCCTTTTGCCGTACTGTTCCCTGACATGTTTTACCTCCTCCGCCGAACTGCCCATGACAAACTCCCCGGCGGGGATTTTGATCATAGGTGTCTCTATATCCGGGCTGGGGCCGGTGTGGGCGTCTATGTCCGAGACGAATGCGGCCATCGCCGCCAGCAGGAATAACTTGAGATATCTCATCGCTATGTTGCGTCCTTTACGCATACAAATTTATATTTGCCGTCTTTTTTGGCCATCTCGAATATGAACGGTTCCTTGATCGCCTCGCGGTTCTGAGTGAAAGTGATCTTGCCGGTCACCCCTTCGAAACCTTTAAGCGCGTTCAATGCGTCACGCACATGGCTTGGCCTCAGCGATGGCGCCGCCTTCGCCGCCTCGGCGATCATGTTAAACGCGTCGTAGGCGAGGGCCGCCAACCTGGTCGGGTCCTTGTGGTAGCGTTTCTTGTAGGCTTCCACGAACTTCCTGACTTTGGGATTGGGAGAATCCGGGTTGAACCCGCCGTAGACAAGCGCCCCATTGGCCTTCTGGCCCAGGGCTATGAATTCCGGGGCCATTATGTCTTCCCCCGCAATCATCGGGATGTTTATCCCCTGCTTGCGCATCTCGTTGACCAGGTCCCTGGCCTCTTCAGCTTCACCGCTGTATACAATAACGTCGGGGGTGTTCTTCTTAAGCTTGCTCAACTGCGCGGCTATGCTCATGTCATCTTCGGAGACGTTGCTCGTCCCCTTGGCCCAAAGGTATAGCTCGTGGCTGACGTTGAGCTTATGGTTGATTATCTCCGACTTGAAGGTGGCGTTGAGCCTGACCGAGTAGTCGTTGACCAGGGAACTGAAAAGCGCGAAGTTTTTCCACTTCTTGTTCGCCGCAATGTAATCCAACAGCCCCCTGATGGCGATGTCGTCGTCCAGCGTGATCCTGAAATTGTAGGGGCCGGAATCCCCAAGCCTGCGCCGCGACCCGGCGGACACGAGGATAAGCTGGTTGTCGTTGATGATTTTGGTGGCCGAAAAACTCACCTCCCCCGTTCCCGCGCCCACGAGCGCCAGCGTTTTTTGGTCAAGCAAAGCGTCCACGCCCGCCTGGGTATCCCCGACGTTGCCCTTCGTGTCGTAAACCACCATCTCGTACATCTGGCCTTTTATCCCGCCGGCGGCGTCAAGCTCTTCGGAAGCCAGTTCCGCCCCATTCATAGCCTCAGTCCCAAAAAACGCCAACTCGCCGGTGATTGGGGCAAGCACGCCTATCTTGGGGGCCCTGGGAGTCTCTCTTTTTATTTCAATCTCGGTTTTTTTCCCGAAACCGACCGTGGGAGCGGCCTTTTCTTCGGTAGCCTTCTCCCCAACGGGCGACTTGAGAGGGTCTTTTAAGTCCGCCAGGAATTCTTTTTCCCTCTGGCTTTTTTTATCGCTCACGCCCTCTATCGGGGCGGCGAACTTGCTCTTCGCTTCCTCAACCTCCTTTCTTTCCTCAGAACCAACGCAGGCCGACGACAGCAAGGCTAAAACCAGGGCTAATACCGCAGGCCGCCCATGCGTAAAAAGTTTTCCGCAAGCGTTGTAGTTGGCGATAGTGACTTTTCTCATATTGCTTTCTTCCCATCTTATATATATGCTATAAAACCTATTATCGTTCATTCTTCAGAAAGGGGAAACATTGTTTACCTCGTTTAAGGCTCATTTTGTTTTCATAAGCGCCTTTATGGCGGCAACCACCATGGCGTATGCGGGGTCGTCCTCCACACCTATGGTCAAAGTTCCGGGAGGCGAGTTCCTTTCCGGCCCGGCCAAGGCAAAAGCCAGCGTGAAAGACTTTGAAATCGACAAGTTCGAAGTCACCAACGGGCAGTACAAAGAGGCCATCAAAGACCATGCGTTCCCGGCTGGCAAGGAAAATAATCCCGCCGCCGAGATCAACTACTTTGATGCGGCGACCTACTGCAAAGAGGTCGGCAAAAGGCTTCCCACCGCCGCCGAATGGGAAAAAGCCGCGCGCGGGGCCGACGGGCGGACATTCCCGTGGGGCGCCAAGGCCGACCCTGGCAAAGCCAACGTCATGGAATCCGGCAAAGCGGCGACCCTCCCCGTGGGTCAATACAAAGAAGGCGTCAGCCCTTACGGGGCGATGGACATGACCGGCAACGTGTGGGAATGGGTGGACGCTTACGCGGACGCGGACAAACAGTACAGGTTGCTCATGGGCGGGTCTTTCTTCGACGAGATAAACAACGCCACAACCTATTCCAAGATACGGAGCATTCCAGACGATTCGCACGAGTACTACGGTTTCCGTTGCGCGAAATGACTTTACGGGCCAGACGGCTGGCCGGAAAAGTCCTGCGGTGAAAAAACTGTCCTTTTGGAAGAGTGCGCCTGCGGTGGTGGTCACCCATGCCGCGGCGGCTCTTTTGGCCATATTGATGACCGTGTCGGCCTGTTCAAAGAAAAAAAGCGCTTGGGATGAAAATCCCCGGAGCTTTTTCAAACCCTCCGAGTCCGACATAGTCAACGACACCGATACCGGGTTGCAAATCGTCAAGGATGTCATAAGCGTAACCTTTGATCCGAGAGCGGACGAGGAGACCGTAAAAAAGATAGTCTCCTCAGTCAACGGGGAGGTAGTCGGCTACGATACATCCGTCAACCTCTACCAAATCCGATTCAAGGGTAAAAGCCTCCCCGCCATTGACGCTATCCGGAAAGAACTGCTTTCCAAACACAAACAGGTGGAGGCCGCCACAAGGATGTCCGTTTCGGTTCACAAAGACCCCTACTACGTCAAATAGCGGGTTCAATCGGCCACTTGCGGAGCACCATGCCGAGTTGTGCGCTGAAAAACTCCAAAGAACCGTTGAATTTTGGGTCTACCTTCTGGATGGCCTCCCCCGCCTTCTTGACTTCCGGTAACGTGACGTTTTCTTCCGCCTCAACACGGATAATCGTAGAGTCTTTCTCTTTCTTCATCTCCGAGACCTTCCACGTCTTGTTTATGGAAGCCAGAGCCTGCGTGTACTTATCCTCATTGTCGCCGCTAACGGCGCCACCGCCGCCGCCACCACCACCACCACCGCCGCCGCCACTAGGGCCGGCGCTAGGGCCGGTGCAGGCGGCCAGGGTTAAAGCAAGCGTGAAAACCGTTAGGGATACTATCCTGGCAGTATTTGACATCTCCGAAACCTCCGTTCTTGGAACCATCGCCTCTTTTATTTCACTCAAGGGTCTTAAGGAACGCTATCACATCGTTCCTGTTTTTCTCGTCTTGCATCAGGTCTATGATGGGCATCTTGACCTTGAACCTTTTGAGAAGGGCCAAAGCTTCCGGGTCGCCGCTTTCAATGACTGCTCTGGGGCTTGAAAGCCACTTGTGAAGCCACTCCTCGGAGTGTCTCTTGGTCACGCCCGCAAGCCCTGGGCCGGTCTTGACCTCATCGGTCAGCCTGTGGCAAGTCTTGCATTTCCTCTCGAATATCTCTTCGCCCCTCCCGGTATCCTGGGCGCCCGCCGCTACAGGCAGGGTAAAAAACACGAATAGGAAAAGACTGACGAGCCTCGCCATGCGGTCAACTTCCACGTTATGATTATTCTATGAAAACGGTCCTTAGGGCCACGCCCATGCTCAGCCAGGAGATGCTTCCCTTCTTAATATTGGGAAGATGTTTGGCGATCTCTTCCTTTGCCTTGTTGCTTGTGGCGATGCTTACCTTGGGGGTCATCCCTTCTCCGCCGGAAGTCTCCCTTACGTCTATCTCGACGGTCAGCTTGCCGTCAGGCGAAATATCGAAGATGTTCACGCGCCAGTCGCCTTTGCCCAACTCGGCCAGCTCTTTTTTGACCTTGGCTATCGTCTCCTCGGAGACGGCTCCTCCGCCGCCGCTAGGTTGCTGTTTCTTCCTGGCTTCTATGATTTTCGTGTAGTTGGCGCGCACAGCGTTAAGAAGCCGCTCGTCCTTGGTCTCGTCCGCGTACATCTTGGCTATGGTCCCGGCGATGTTGAACAGGAAATCCTGCTCTTGCGGCGCCGTGCTGGGGTTAGAGGCGTACTCCACCATCTCCTTGACCTCCGGCTGGAACTCGGCTGTCCTGGTCTTGATAAGCTCCCGCATCTTTTTTTCGTCTTTTTTCTCGAACGCTTCGATAAACAGGTTGCCCACGCTTGGCGCGGCGGCTTGCGCCCATGCGTTCGAAACGGTAAGGGCAACGGACAACATTAACGCCGCAGTCAGGAAAGTCGCTCCGGCTCCAAGCAGTCTCATTTCTCCATCCCTAATTTAAAATTGTCCGTAATACCCGAATTATCCGCTCGTCGAGGACCAGAACTTCGGGTTCTGACCCTGTACGCGCATAAACGCCGTTCCCTGTCGGGGTCACCTTGCCCACGCTAAGGTGGATAGGAACTGCGCTACCTTCTTCCCATAGCATAATCTGCGCCGAAGGATTTTCCAACCCGAATTCGCGCATATCGGGCGCCACTACAACGAAATCCTTTATGGTAAACGCCAATAATTCGTCGAGTGTCTCTTTAACAGCGTTAAATTCTATCTTCGCGCCGGTCACGCTGTTTTTCCGCCATTCCTTTTCGAGATCGCGTAGCAGGACGATTGATTTACCGTCGGCGCGCAACTCTATGCGTTTGAGGTTGTTGGCTTCAAAAAACATTAACTGCCGACTTCTCAAATCGTTAGCGCTCTTTGGAATGGCGCCCACTGTTTCTTCGTCAAGGATGAATACGTTGTCGCGGTCGGACATGGAACAGAAAAAGCCCCGTTTCTGCGGGCTCCTGTCGCCTATAAAAAGACGTACGGTAGGCTGGGAGTCGCCAGCTTGCCAGAATAATATCTGAGTGGCTGGTTTTTCAAGACCATAGGAGGCGAGGTTTTCTTTCTTCTCCGACACGAACTCCTTAATCTCGGCGCGGTAGAACACACCGAATAACTCAAACACTTTGGCCTGTTCGGCAAGGGCCTTTATCGGTTTTTCTATCACCCACTTGCCGTTTTCCGGCAGTTTGACCCGGAATGAAACCCCCTGTCTTTCCACTGAGACCTGGTCTATCATCTCTGGCTTTAACGTCAGCACGGTCTTGTCGCGGAAATAATACAGGTCCTTGTCTGCCTCACCCCGCGCCGCCGCCAGGACGCGATAGACCTCTTTGCGCCCGTCGAGCATCGCAAACGCAACGCCCATCGTCGGCGCCCTGTCCCCGAAAATCAGCGTGTACGGTTTCAGGTCCTTCCCCACTTTAAGCGTCAACCTTAGCGAAGGCTTTAACAGGCCAAACTCCGTGAGCCGCTCGGGCGTAGGATTGGCGTCCATGATATATTCGGCGTCGTTGCGGGAGTCGGTGACATAGCCAAGGAATTTTTCCACGTTATGCGAAGCCCCCTTGGTCTTGACGGGGCCGACAACCTTCCAGCCTTCCTCCCATCGCTCCATCTCCAGCGTTTTGACGCCTTCCTTTTCGATCACGAAGGCCAGGACTTCCTTGGGCTCGAAGGGGAGCAGGCGCGTGGCCTTGTCCTTTTTCTCGTCCTCGACCCTTGTCTTTTCGAAGTCTATGTAGCTTATCCCGACCACTGCGGCAAGCGCGATAATCCAGATAAAGGTAGTCTTGAAATACCTCATCGCGCAACCCCTGCCCCTACGCCCCTCACCGGAACCAGCGTCTCCTGCTGTATACCCCGATGCCGGCCATCAGCACAGCCGATGGGACCATGATGACCGGGATCCAGAATATCGCCCGGCCCTGCGAAGCTGTAAGGATCACCGGGGAGACGTTGGCGGCCTTGGCCCGGACTGCGATAAGGTCGGCCTCCTCGGCCAGCCAGTTGACCGTGTTGAGGAAAAGGTCGCCGTTGCCGGCCAGGTTGATATTCGTGTTGTTGGCGAAATCCGAATCGCCCACAAGTATCATCTTGCCGTATTTTTCGCGTTTGGTCCCCTCGCTGTCGGTCTCAGCGCCCGCTGGCGTCGTGGTGACGGACATTATCGGGATCGGCCCGCGCTTCTCATGGTCCTCGTTATACTCGGCCTGACCGGACTCCAACTGGTTCTTGTCCATTTCCGTCCATGAGTTGGGGCCGGTGAGCGCAAGCTCGTACCTGCCCTGCTTCGGGTCTTCGTCTATGTACACGGAGTTGGCCATCGGGAAGTAACAGGACAGCGAGAAGTCCTGGGTGAGCGGGTGCTTCTTGTGGTACGCATACACCACGGGCGTAAAGTAGTTGGCCCCGTACACCTGGCTCTGCTGGTCAATTATGACATCGTCCTGGAGCTTGAACCCGAACTTCTCCAGCCATGTCTTGAATGCTGGGGGATGCCCGGGGTCTATCATGGCAAATATCGCCCCGCCGGACTTGTAACGCGTCTCCAGCTTGTCCAGCTCCGCCGGGGTCGGGTCGCGCCTGGGGCTTGCCACCACGACCACCGATGCGTCATCCGGAATTTTCTCCGTCTGCAGAAGCTCCAGGTCCTTGATCTTGTAGCTTTCGTTCATCAGCGCTTCTTTGGCGGCCTTGTAACCGTCTTTGTTGGTGGAGTTGACGTCCTTCTCGCCGTGGCCCGTGACGAAATAAACGGTCTTCTGCTTCTGTTTAAGGAGCCTTATGAGGCCGTTGGTCAGCTTCTCCTCTTTTTCATTGCCGACTTTCACCTGCTTGTCGCCTGCGAAGAGGAGGATGATGCGGTACTCCGACACGCCATATTTGGACGCAAGCCCGGGGTTTGCGTCCGGGTCTATGAATGTGAACGTGAACTTGTCGGAAAGCCCGGCGTACTCCTCCAGAAGGTCCCGCGCCGCCTGCCTTTGCATGGCGTGCATGGTGCCGGACTCGCTCCTGTAAAAAGCGATCGCCTTGATATTCGTGGTCAGGGACTTGACCAGTTTCTTGGTCTGCGACGAAAGGGTGAACCTGCCCGTTTTGCTCAGGTCGTAACGCTTCTTGTGGGCGTCACTCCACACGGCGAAAGTTATGATGACCGCCCCGAACACGGTTATCATTATCGCAAGGTTCGCGCCGTACCTGGCGGTTTTCTTTCCAAGCACAGAGCGCACTTCCCCGAATCTGGCGTACAGCATGAAAAGCGCGAGCATCAGCCCCACCCACAGCAGGCTGGCGGATGTAAGCGAAAGAGAACCCTCTATTGCGTAAAAACTGCCTCCGGCGATCATCAAGGCGGCGGCGACCGCCGTGATTATTAGCGTCAATGCGATATTCATTACCCCCTCCACCTCTTTGATTCCAGGGAGCGCATGCTAAGGAACAGGAACAACACCGTGAACAGTATGTAATAGTTCACATCGGAGGTGTCTATGACGCCCTTGGCGAATGTTTCCAGATGGTTCGTTATGGCGATGTACTCCAACACCTTCCCCACCTTCTCCCCGGCGAATGCGGCCGAATACCCGGACATGTACAGGATGATAAGCGAGGCGAACGACAAAGCCGCGGCTATGATCTGGTTCTCCGTAAGCGACGACATGAAAAGGCCCAGCGAGATAAAGGCGCTTCCCATCAACAAAAGCCCCACATATCCGGCCGCAATCACGCCCCACTCCGGCGCGCCGAGGTAGCCCACAAGGGCTAGGCACGGGAAAGTGAGGGCCAGCATCACTGCGAATATGCCCATGCACCCTAAAAATTTCCCTATTATGGCCTCCGTGTCCGTCAGGGGGTATGTGAGAAGAAGCTCCATTGTGCCCGTCTTCTTCTCCTCGGCGAACGACCTCATCGTAATCATCGGCAACATTATCAGCATCACCAGGCCGACAATCCCGAAAAAGGGGCGGACCACGAACTCCGTCACGTTAAGCGCGCCATACTGTTTGGCGACCATGGGGTCGGTCTGCGCCTGGAATGACATCGTGGAGAAATTGGCGAATATGACGTAAAAATAATAGCCGGTGATGACGGTGAAAATTGTGATCACAACCAGCGCCACTGGCGAGTTGATGTAAGAGCGCAACTCTTTGGTCAGCAGGAAATAAAGGTTCCTCACTGCTTGATATCCTCCTCGGTGACGATCCTGATGAATATGTCTTCCAGGCTCAGCCGCATCGGGGTCAGCTCGTGAAGGTCCCAGCCGCCAGCGGTGACGACGCGGGGTATCAGGTGCGCCCCGGCCTTGCCATCGGCAAACTCGACTATGTACAGGTTGGTGGCTCCGCCGTCACTTACAGCGTCGGCCTTCTTCGCGCCGGATATTTCACGCAGAGCCTTTAACACCTTGTCCTTCGGGCCATCTATCCGGGCCTGCACCCTGCCTGCGGCGTGGAGGCGGGACATCAGGTTGTCCGGGGTGTCCATCGCCTTTATTTTGCCTTCGTCTATTATTATCACCCGCTCGCACAACATGCTCACCTCCGGCAGTATGTGGCTGGAGAGCATGATGGTCCTGCCGCCGCCGAGCCCTTTGATAAGCGATCGTATCTCCACTATCTGCTTGGGATCCAGCCCTATCGTAGGCTCGTCGAGGATAAGCACCTCCGGGTCGTTCACCAGCGCCTGCGCAAGGCCCACCCTCTGGCGGTACCCCTTGGAAAGCTCGCCGATGAACTTGTGGGCCATGTGGGTCAACCCCACCTGCTCCATCACCTCGGCCACCTTGAAGTTTATCTTCTTCCACGGCACGTCTTTAAGCCCTGCCACGAACCTAAGGTAAACCGGCACCTGCATGTCGGTGTAAAGAGGCACAGTCTCTGGGAGATAACCGATCTTGCTACGCACCTTCAGGGAGTCTTCAAAAATGTCGTAACCCGCCACTTTGGCGCTCCCGCTGGTGGCTGACATGAAACATGTCAGAATGCGCATAGTGGTGGTCTTGCCCGCGCCGTTTGGCCCCAGAAAGCCGAGAATCTCCCCCTTTTCAACGGAAAAGGTGATGTCTTCGATGCCCCTGGCGTCCCCATACGTCTTGGAAAGACGCTCAACTTCAATCATTGGGAAATATACCCCCGGTTTCTATTGATTCCTTGGTTAAATAAAACCCCGCGTCGGCGATGGCCGATGTAGCGATTTTGACCCCAAAGTTTTATATCATAAAACAAAAAACCCCCGACGGCAAGACTGCGCCGGAGTTTTTTATTGGTCATTTCACCCCTTGATACCCTGCGCTACGCCAATTGGTCAGGCCGCGAACCGGAGAATCTCCACTTCCGCCCCTTTTTTGACAGCCTCGTCCACCATCTTCACGATTTTATCCGTTACCTCTTCGGAAAAAAACTGCTCCCCGCAGGTGTCGCACACTTCCGCCGGAACGCCCTTAAGAATGATTGTGGTGGCGCCTTTCTGAATCGGGAAGGTGACAATGCCCGGCGCCGTCTCGCCAGTCCTGCATAAAGCGCATTTCATGTGCTTTTCCTCGTTTTAAAGTCCTCATGCCATTTGGCCGGGTCTGGTTCATACACAGTGATTACATGACACTTTCCATTGGCTTTATCCACAGCAATCACCACATGCAACGGACGATTCCCAGCCATTCCAAACATTAAGACGCTCGGCAGGGGAGAATCGTCGGGATACGCGAG
>Ga0315281_10005975_pt1 | contig 17365 bp, 15 predicted proteins | sample YL17G07_0_MG_FD_204540 | JGI IMG/M metagenome (GOLD analysis project Ga0315281, IMG submission 204540) | Sediment microbial communities from Yellowstone Lake, YNP, Wyoming, USA - YL17G07_0 | ecosystem: Environmental > Aquatic > Freshwater > Lake > Sediment | place: USA: Wyoming | collected...
GAACCCCTGTTGCCGACGTGAAAGGCCGGTGTCCTTGGCCAGGCTAGACGATGGGGACGAAATCAAACGGAATAATGGAATATTGGAAAAATGGAATAACGGGTAAATCGAGCTTTTAGAAAAAACCCATCATTCCACTATTCCAATGTTCCAATTGGATTTCTTTGGTGGGCCGTACTGGACTCGAACCAGCGACTCTCTGCTTAAAAGGCAGATACTCTACCGCCTGAGTTAACGGCCCTTCAGTTCAGAGTAAGAGAAAACTTATTGAATTGTCAAGCAAAAATCAAGAGAGCCCTGAAAAACTAACGAGCTCTCTTGATTGCACAGATTTCAAAAAATGATTAAATAGATTTTTTAATTCATTTCTTATCTGTGTAATCGTTTCATAATCCCTGCCTACCGGCAGGCAGGTATGTAATCAGAGATTTCTGGACTTTTTCAGAAATCTCATGAAGAACTATCTTTTAAGAGATTTCTTCAAAAAGGGGTTTTTAACCTCTATCGTCTCATCTCTTTCTGAGCCAACAGAAATCATCGCAATTTTCGTACCGATCAATTTTCCAATTCTTTTGAGATATCGCTTTGCATTAGTTGGAAGATCTTTAAAATCTCTCGCTCCCTTGATTTCGGTTTTCCATCCCTTCAACTCTTCATAGACGGGTTCAGAGCGTTTCAATATTTCCAGATTAGAAGGAACATGGTAAAAGACCTTTCCATCCACACGATACCCCACACAGATCTTAATCGTATCGAAATCATTTAACACATCCAATTTGGTAATCACCATTTCCCGGATGCCATTGACCCGTATGGAATGGTTGACCACCACGGTATCGAGCCAACCGCATCTCCTCGGCCTCCCTGTGGTGGCACCATATTCCCCTCCCCTTTGACGAATTTTCTCCCCTAACTCATCGAAAAGCTCCGTGGGGAAGGGGCCCTCTCCAACTCGGGTGGTATAAGCCTTCGCTACACCCATGACAGAATTGATCATCGTAGGGCCAATTCCCGAACCTGCACAGGCATTTCCCGCCAGTGTATTTGAGGCGGTCACAAAAGGATAGGTGCCGTGATCCAGGTCTAACATGGCTCCTTGTGCCCCTTCAAATAGGACATGTTTCCCTTTTTTAATTTCTTCATGGAGGATGAGCGAAGTATTCTTCACGTATTTTTCAAGCCGATTCTTATATCGAAGATATTCATCAAAAATTTCGGGGAACTCAAAACCCTTCTCTTTCAACACTTGAGTCAAATAGACATTCTTCTGGATGAGATTTGCTTCTAACTTCTCCCGAAATACCTTTTCATCCATGAGGTCAACCACCCGAATCCCGCAACGAGCCACCTTGTCTTCATAGGCAGGGCCGATCCCCCTCCCTGTGGTGCCAATCTTGAAAGTTTTTTCTCTGGCAATATCAATCCTCCGATGATAGGGGAGAATGAGGTGGGTTTCCTCACTAATCATTAACTGAGAGTCATCTTTGAAATATCCCCTCTTTTTAATCTCATCCATCTCCTCGATCAGCACGGCCGGATCCAATACCACCCCGTTACCGATAATGCATTTTTTGTATTCGTAAAGAATACCTGAAGGGATGAGATGGAAGACAAATTTCTCCCCTTTTAAAACGATCGTGTGTCCGGCATTATTTCCCCCTTGGAACCTCACCACGAGATCGGCATACTGGGTCAACAAATCGACGATCTTCCCTTTCCCTTCATCTCCCCATTGAGCTCCGACAATCACGATGTTGGCCATTCTTTATTAACCCTCCATGTCTTTCAAGAATTAAGTATCACTTGACGAACTGAGATAATATTCGGCAATCTCAAAATCTCGCCCAGCATCCCCGGTGGTAAAGGAGCATCCAGGTGAAGCAGTGAGATCGCATTGCCACCTATTCGATCGCGTCCAAACTGCATCGTCGCAATATTGATATTTCGACTTCCCAGGGCGTTTCCAAGGTTTCCGATCACCCCGGGTTTGTCATAATTATTCACTAACAAGATATATCCCTCCGGGAGGGCTTCAATGAAAAAATCATTGAGCTTGACGATCCGCAATTCTCTCCTACCGAAGAGGGTTCCTGCAATATAATTCTGCTCCATCTTCGACCGGGCAGTGAGGGCAATTAAACTCGTAAAATCTTCTGCCCTGTCACTGGTAGACTCTGTGATTCTTATCCCCCTTTCTTTCGCCATGATCGGTGCATTGACAAAGTTCACGGTTTCTCCGACAAAAGGTGTGAGGAGGCCTTTTAAGACCGAAATTGTGATCGGTTTTGTCCCATATTCCACGACCTCGCCATGATATTCGATCAGCACCTCTTCAATGGCGTAATTTGAAACCTGACCTAAAAAGCTCCCCAGCTTCTCCCCAAGCCGGAGGTAAGGTCTTAAGAAAGGGAGGATATCCGGGCTGACCGCCGGCATGTTCACCGCATTGCGAGCCTCTCCCAAAGTTAAATAATCGACAATCTGTTGCGCAATGGCAATGGCTACATTCTCCTGAGCCTCCTCCGTGGCAGCTCCTAAGTGGGGAGTGCTGATGACCTCTTCTAATCCCAGCAGAGGGTTTCCAACGGCAGGCTCTTTCTCAAAAACATCCAAGGCTGCTCCAGCTATGTTCCCTCCCTTAATGGCGTCATAAAGGTCCTTCTCATTGATGATCCCCCCACGAGCACAATTGATCAAAATCACGCCCTTCTTCATCTTTGCGAAGGCATTTTTGTCAATGAGATTCCTTGTTTCATCCGTTAAGGGGGTATGGACACTGATGAAATCAGAACGGGTCAGCAGTTCATCGAGCGATACCAGGTCGACCCCTTTCTTCTCCGCTACCTCATTTGAAAGATAAGGGTCGTAACCAATGACCTTCATCTTCAGACCCCTTGCACGATTGGCGACAATCGTCCCGATGACCCCAATGCCGACCAGTCCAAGGGTCTTATTATAAAGCTCCACTCCCATAAACTTTTTCTTTTCCCACTTGCCGGCTTTCATCGAAGACGTTGCCTGGGGAATCTTCCTCGAAATAGAAAGGATCATGGCAATCGTGTGCTCCGCCGCGGCAATGGCATTCTCCTGGGGAGTATTCATTACCACAATACCCTTCTTGGTGGCAGCAGGAAGATCCACATTGTCCAACCCAATCCCTGCCCTTCCGATCACTTTCAAACGAGTCCCTGCTTCGATAATATCGGCCTTTAATTTTGTCTCGCTACGGACAATGATCCCATCATATTCCGGAATAATTTTTTTCAATTCTTCCGGAGAAAGTCCGGGTTTAAGATCATATTTCAGGTTCTTCGCTCTTTCCAATATTTCCAATCCTCTATCCGATAAAGGGTCGCTGACTAAAACTCTTTTAATCTCCTCCATATCATCTCACCTCAAACCGTCTGGACCTCTTTTCATTTCATCAATATCTCTTCAACTGCCTTCACCCCTGTTCCCAGCTCAAAGGCATAGCCCATTTCCTTCAAAAGCATCTCCAGGGCTGAAATCACCATCACCATGTCCAGTCGCCCATAATATCCCAGATGGGCAATTCGAATAATCTTACCTTTTGCCTGATCCTGGCCCCCTGCTACGGTGATCCCGAACTTCTCAAAAAACAGACTCTTCAATTTCCCTCCCGGTATCCCCTCTGGAACTTTAACGGCTGTGAGAGCGTTGCTCGGTGAATCAGGAGCATAGAGTTCAAGGCCCAAAGCCTTCACTGCAGCACGGGTGGCCTCCGCCAACTTTTCATGGCGCCGAAAAACTGCCTCCAGACCCTCTTTTCGAATCAGATTGAGTGACTCTCTTAAGCCCACGAATAAAGAGATGGCCGGGGTAAAGGAATTCTGATTTTTCTGAGCAGATTTTAACTCCTTTTTAAAGTCGAAATAGTATTTGGGTAAGTTTGACCTTTCCACAAACTTCCATGCCTTATCACTTAAAGCTGCAAAAGCGAGTCCGGGGGGAAGCATCAAGGCCTTTTGAGAGCCACTGATCAGCACATCGATCCCCCATTCATCCATCGGGATGTTAAAGACGCCAATTCCTGTAATGGCATCAACGACGATGACGGTCTCTTCATATTTTTTTACGATCTCAGCCATCTCGCGGATAGGATGTTTTGCTCCGGTCGAGGTTTCACTGGCCTGAGTGTAAACCGCTCGAATCGATGGATTGGAATCCAAGGCCTTTTGAACCTGCTTCGGATCAACCGCCTTTCCCCAATCCACGTCAATAGGAATAAACTCAATTCCATAAGCCTTGCAGATCTCTCCCCATCTCTCACCAAATTTCCCCCCACGAACCACCAAAGCCTTATCCCCTTTGGAGAGGAGGTTAGAAACCGCCCCTTCCATGGCACCCGTTCCAGAAGAGGTAAAGATCAACACCTCATTTTTCGTCTGGAAAAGACACTTCAACCCTTCCCGGATCTCGGCAAAGATTCTTTCAAATTCTGGTTCCCGGTGGTGCATGATGGGTTCTGCCATCTTGAGAAGCACCTCCGGAGGAAGCATAGTTGGTCCAGGAGAGAATAAATATTTCTTGTCCATATCAGGCCCCCTTCAAGTGAGAAAAACCAAATAATACTATTTTATATTAATCCTTATGTCAATACTCTCCCCCTTTTCCCAAAATCTTGATCCTTTCGACGGTGCTTATACCCTGCTTCTTATGAAGGACAAGCAGGCGCCGCTTCCTTCGGCAGGCTCAGGACACTGAGTTTATCGAAGTGCAGGGTCATCCCTGCCTGCGATAGGCAGGCTGAACCCTCGGCCTGAACTCTGGCTTAAGGCAAGCCCCAGCCTTCAGGCTGAGAGGTTGAAGGGGTTGACTTTTGGGAAATTATTTTCTAATTTTTAGAAAGGCCTTCTAAACCGGGATGTTTAATGGATCGCATGGCGACAAAAACATTAGCTAAACTCTACCTCCAACAGGGTCATCTTCAGGAGGCTTACGAAATTTACAAAACCCTTGCCGAAAAAGATCCATTTGACCCGGAGATACAGAAGAGGGTAGAAGAATTGAGAGAGAAGTTACATCTCTCCCCTCCTTCCAATTTCTCACACCCCCCTTCCAGGGAAGAAAAGATACGCCATCTCGAAAAATGGTTGGCCAATATTCGGAAACGGAGAAGAGGATAATGGAAAATTCTCTTTATCAATCACGCTTAAAGGCAGCCCGAAAAATCATGGATTCAAGCCACTTAGACGGGATCCTCTTCGTCAGTCTTGAAAACATCCGTTATCTCTGTGGTTTTACCGGGAGTGACGGTGCGTTCGTCATCACCCAGAAGGAATCCTTCTTTCTTACGGACTCCCGATACTGGACACAGGCAGATGAAGAGGTCAAGGGATCCCAGATCATCCATTATAAGAAGAAAATGGAGGGGATTGCCTCCCTATTATTAGACTTAAAATTAAAGAACATAGGCTTTGAATCCACCTCCCTTAATTTCTCATCTCATCAATTCCTTTTGGAAAGGTCTGCCAATGAGGCAAAACTTATTCCGCTTGAGGATGAATTAAAAAATCTGAGGGCCATTAAGGATGACCAAGAACTGGCTCTCATCCGAACCGCCATCGAGATCGCCTCCAGTGCCTTCCTTCACATCCTGGGACGACTTAAAGAAGGTGTGATAGAGAGAGAGGTCGCTCTTGAGATGGAATTCTTTATGAAACGGAATGGTGCTGAGGCACTTGGTTTTGATATCATCATCGCCTCTGGAAAACGGTCTGCTCTCCCCCATGGAAGGGCAAGTGGAAAACAAATCGAAAAAGGAGACTTCATCCTGATCGATTTTGGCTTAGGATTTCAAGGTTACCATTCTGATCAGACACGCACGGTGGTCTGTGGCCACCCCTCCTCAGAACAGCAGAAAATCTATCGAATAGTCAAAGAAGCTCATGACAAAGCGATTGAGAAGGTTCGGCCGGGCATCCCCATTTGCGAGGTGGATGGGGCAGCCAGGGATCACATTCGCAATCAGGGATATAGGGAATACTTCGGTCATGGAACAGGTCACGGCATAGGCCTTGCCGTCCATGAAGATCCGGTCGTCAATCCTGAAAATAAAGGGCTGGTTCAGGAAGGAATGGTTTTCACGATAGAACCCGGCATCTATCTGCCCGATTGGGGAGGGGTTCGAATCGAGGATATGGTCCGGGTCACTTCTCGTGGAACAGAAGTATTAACTTACCTTCCTGGTGAGTTGAGGGTGATTTAGGGATCAAGGTTGAGGATTAGGCTGAGGTTAAGTTAACCCTTCGACTCCCCGGCATAAATGCCGGGGCTTGCTCAGGGTTAACCCTGAGCGGCGCTCTTCTCACCGCCCTGAAGGGCGGAGCTTAGCGCCGCCGAACGGGTTAAGAACCAAAGAGACAGGATGAACCAGAAAAACTGAGAAACATTTGGAGTTTAATTGAAAATTAACTTGACAAGCATTGAAAGTTTTTTATATTTTTAATTGGACCATCAAGCGGGCATAGCTCAGCTGGTAGAGCATCGGCTTCCCAAGCCGAGGGTCGCGGGTTCGATCCCCGTTGCCCGCTCCAAATTTGTTTTCTAAATGATTTTGTGCTTGCTTTTTAGAAACTTTTTTGTATACTTAAAGTTTAAATCATTAAATTAAAGAGGAGGAGAGAACATGGCAGGAAAGAAACCACTCACTAAAGCCCAAGTCATTTCATATTTTGCGAAGAAGTTTGACCTTTCCAAAAAGGTTGCTTCCTCAGTCATCGACGAGATGGCAGCGTTAGCGATCGCCGAAACCAAAAAGGTTGGTGCCTTCACCTTCCCCGGGGTCGGCAAACTCGTCCTGGTAAAACGTAAAGCCCGTGTGGGGAGAAATCCGGCTACAGGTGAGCCGATCAATATCCCAGCCAAGACGGTGGTAAAGATGCGTATCGCCAAGGCATGCAAGGAAGCGATCGTTCCACCCAAGAAGTAAATATTGAGATTTCTGGAAAAGCCCATAAATCTCTGATTACACCGATTAGGAACCGATTACACAGATACAAGATGTATTGAAAAAAGAGGAGAATCTGTGTAATCATTTTTCGAAATCTGTGCAATCAGAGGTCTCTGATAAAGATTTTAAGGGTTTTTTAGAGACCTCATATTTTTAACTTGACCCAGTCGAGCTTAATGGAGAACCCTTCTATCGGGAGGGATTTATATATCCATACCTTTTGGATATCTAAATCTTTCTGATAAGTTTACAGGGGGGAAGCAAATTCTTCCCCGCTGTAAAATATTTTAGAGAAAGAACATTTATTTTTTCCTTTCGACTTTCAGCGAGACCGTATTATAGCGGTCTGGGCATTCTACTTCTATCAGATCCTTATTCCACCATGGGTATTTCCCACCAAACTGCATCACATTGAGATTGGGGAAGATATCGTGATAAAAAAAGCCACAGAGTCCCCCCGAATCATAGCAATTTAATTCAAACTTCTGCCCTGCTTTGTGGTTCGCGTGGCAGGACCCTTTCAAACCAGTAACCGTCGCGATAAACTTTACCCCTATTTTTTTCTCTTCCATGGGGTTCCCTCCATCCATTAAAATTTAAATCTTCATTCATAAATCAAATTAAAAAGTCTATTAGCCAGTTCTTTATCCAACTCCTTCAGAATTTTATATTCCTCCATGGCGGATCCCTTGTCCCCCAGCTTCAAATAAGACATCCCCAAATTGAGATGGGCTTCACCCAGAGAAGGCTTTAATCGGATCGCCTGCTTATAAGATAAGAGCGCCTCTTCAAAACGTCCCGTGCGGAAATAGACTGCCCCCAAGTCTAAGTGTCCTTCTGCAAAATCAAATTTGATGCGAATCGCCTCCTTGTAAGAATCGATGGCTTCTTCATATTTCTTCAGAGCGGAGTAATTATTACCGAGATTATAGTGAGCCAGAGCAAAATCAGGTTTGAGGCGAATGGCTTCTTTACACGATTGGATGGCTTCCTGATAATGCCCGAGCCTTTGATAAGACCATCCCAAATTATTATGGGCTTCGTAAAGATCGGGTTTGAGCTGAATGGCCTTTCGGCAGGATTCGATCGCCTCATCATAGCGACTAATCATTCCGTAAACAACGCATAGATTATTATGAATGTCGGCATCCTCGGGGTTGATCCGAATTGCCTGCTGGTAAGGTCCAATCGCCTCTTTGTACTGTCCAAGCTTGGCCAAACAATATCCAATTTGGAAATAAGCCTGAGCATGCTCTCTATTTCTCTTGACTGTCTCAACAAAATAGGGGAGGGCCTTCTCATAGTTCTCTGCCCAGAGGAAACGAAGCCCGATAGCGTAAAGTCCTTCCGCTGAGGCAAGCCAATCTTTTATTCTCCCTTCTTCCCGCTCTGAAAGGGTTTCTCCCTGCCCCATGGTCAGCCTTACGATCCTTTCTCCAGGGATGGCAAAGTTGAGATTTTGACCCGCCACCACAAAAAAAGTTGCAATTCCGATCACCTCTCCTTTCATGTTGATCACTGGACTGCCACTTGATCCAGGGGATATGGGGGCGGTCACCTGTATAATATTCCCGAATGTGGGTATGTTCCGGACGGCAGAGACGATGCCATCTGAAACCGTTTTATCGAGCCCGAGGGGGGTTCCAATGACAATGACTCGCTCCCCTACCTCAGGAAGTTTGGTAGTCACCGGTAAAGGCCTTACAACTTCTTCTGGAATATCCGCTGAAACCCGGATTAAATCGCCTTCCTTGTCTTCAGCGAGAACCTTTTTAATAGGGTATTCCTTCCCCTCCATTGTTCTAATGTTTGCGCGACTTGCTTCCTCCAGGACATGGGAATTCGTGATCACATCTCCTTCTTTATTAATAAAAAAACCGCTTCCTTGCCCAAGGGGTTTCCCTTCCTTATTATAAGTGAAAATGACAACGATCGAAGGTTCCACTTTCTTGATCAAAACCGGCAGATTTTCCTGCCCCATGATAGGAGAAACGGCCAGAATAAAAAAAAGAAATAGGAACCCTTCTATCAAACCATGAAACTTCGACATCCTTCTCTCCGATAATAGGATTTTAAAAAATTTAAAGACATCCACCAGACAAAAAAAGAGAGGGAAATTTGGACTCTCTCAAACCTGATGTGTTCCGGTAAGCTTCATGAGGATGGCCTTCATGAGCTCATTCCTTTTTTTTGCCCATCTCCTCATCAAAAAATTCATCTTCTTGGCGAAGTTTTTTTCAGTCACGGCCACCAGATTAATGCCAATATTGAGCAATCCCCCTGCCAGGGCAGCATCAGCAAGAAATGCAGCCACCCCTGCATCACTGATTGCATTCGGATTCCCTTTTAAAATTAGGGTCTTGGAATACTCCAAGAGTTGAAGGGATTGCTGACACACCAGTTGGGGGGTAAGGGTGGCCTTTTGGTAGGCCTTTTGAATCTCCCCGACCCGATGGAGACACTCTTTTTCTGAGTTTCTGGGAAGGCGGAAAGCTTTGATGACCGCATCAAAAGATTTTGAATCCTCATCAATCGCCTGAAAGAGCCTTTTTTGAACGGATAAGGCTTTCCTTCTTATCTCCTCCATCCCTTTCTCTTTTGTTTTACCCTTCTTGGTAGAAAGCCCTGCCACCATTGTGACGAGGGATGCAGAGAGTGCCCCTGCCAAAGCAGAAGCACTTCCTCCCCCAGGGGTAGGAGTATCTGAGGACAAATTTTCTAAGAATCGTCTGAGTTCCATAATCCCTCCTTCCTACTCAAATTCGAGAATTCGTTGCTCAATGACCTGGCGAACCAAAAACTGTGGGCATTTCAAATAATCTTGGACAATACCTTCTAAAGCAGCTAAGGGAATCAATCCCACAATCTCTCCGCCCTCTATTTCTATCCCTTTTTTCAAAGCTTCCTTTTTGATGAATTCATATACTTTTGGGATATTAGTCACACGATAATTAGTCAGGTTCATAGAAACCTGAACCATTCCTTTTTCTTTCAAATCGACTCCCATCGCCCTGACATGAGGAAATCCTCCATCTTTGAACCGAACCTTTCTAGCAATCTCTTCGGCAATCGTGAGATCTTTTGTTTTGAGATTAATATTATAGGCTACCAAAGGGAATCGAGCTCCAACGATTGTAGCTCCGGATTTTGGATTGAATTGATCAGGTCCTTCATCGGGCTTCCATTTGGGGTCCTTCAGTTTCTCCACCAATCCCTCATACTCCCCCTTTCGAATGGAAGGCAAATCTTTTCTCTCCGGTTGAGTCGCCGCCTCTTCGTAAAAAAAGATAGGGATCCCCCTCTTCCCCAACCCTTTCCCAAATTCATGGGCAATTTGAACAGCTTCTTCCATCTCCACACCTTGAACGGGAACAAAGGGAACAACATCCACTGCTCCCAAACGGGGATGCTCTCCTTTGTGCTCCCTCATGTCAATGAGATCAATGGCTTTCATGGCCAGGGAGAAGGCTGCATCTTTTATTGCTTCGGGGCCACCAATGAAAGTGAATACACTCCTGTGATGGTCCTTATCTGAAGAGGTGTCAAGAAGTTTGACCCCTTTGTGCTTCCTCACCTCTTCTGCGATCGAGGCGATCTTGTCTTGGTCCCTGCCTTCACTGATATTGGGAACACATTCCAGAAGTTTCATGAGTAAGTTCCGGAAACCTAGGTCGTTGAGTCAAGAATTAGCTCAAAGGGAATATTTATGTACTTGCCCTATTGACACCAAGACGCTAAGACACTAAGACGTTTTAGGATAGACAATTCTCCCTTTTTTGATGACCCATGCAACATGGTCCACACCAAAGTGATAAGGGAAGTAATGATAATTGGGAATATCGAGCAATAAGATATCGGCTTGTTTTCCAACTTCCAGACTGCCAATCTCTTTTTCTCGTCCCATGGATCTTGCCGCATGAACCGTTGTTGCTTGTATCACTTCTTCGGGGGTCATTTTGAACATGATACAACCCATCGTCATCATCAAGGGAAGGGATTCGGTCATCGAGGAGCCAGGATTTAAATCCGTGGCAAGGGAGACAGCCACTCCCTGTTCGATCATGTCTCTCGCAGGAGGATACTTTTTCATAGAGAGAAAAAAACTCGCCCCTGGCAATAAAACCGCGGTGACTCCTTTCTCAGCCATTTTTTTGATACCCTCTTGGCTCACGTATTCTAAATGATCAGCAGAAAAGGCATTGACCTCAGCAGCCAGCTCTGCCCCGCCCCCTGGGCTCAATTGATCTGCATGGATCTTTGGTTTAAGACCATGCCGCTTTCCTGTCTCAAGAATTTTTTTTGACTCTTCAAGGGTAAAAGCCTTCTCCTCACAGAAAACATCGCAAAATTCTGCTAATTTCTCCTGTGCAATCCTTGGAATCATCTCTTTAGTGAGAAGATCGATATAGCGGGGTCGAGCATTTCTGAATTCTCTTGGAATAGTATGTGCTCCCAAGAAGGTAGGGACGATCTCAACGGGATGGTTTTCTTGCAATGCCCTCATCACTTTGAGAATTTTTAATTCATCTTGGAGGGAAAGTCCGTATCCACTCTTTGCTTCCAGGGTAGTGACCCCTTTGGAAAGCGTCCGGTCCAGTCTCTTCTTTCCAAGGGAAAAAAGGTTATCGAAGGAGGCTTTTCTTGTAGCTTCGACGGTTGAAAGGATTCCTCCTCCCGTTTCCGCAATTTCCAGATAGGAGAGGCCCTGAATTCTCTGCTCGAATTCCTTCTCCCTTGACCCGGCAAAGATGAGATGGGTATGGGAATCAATGAGCCCAGGCATCACCACTTTTCCTGTCGCATCAATCTCTTGACCTCCTGTGCTTAAACAAAACTCTTTTGGAAATTCCTCTGTTTTCCCAACCCAGAAGATCCTTCCTTCCTTTATTGCAACGGCTCCATTTCTAATAATTCCCAATCCCGATTCCTCCCTGGAGGAAAGAGATAGAGTGAGAAGCTCTTCAGTATTCTTGATGAGGAGGTCTACTTCGGTTGGTTGAATCATTTTAAAATCGTAGCGCCCCCATTTACTGGGGGCGGACTGAAGGAATTTCGTTCCGGCATCCGCCGGAACGCTACCTTCTAACCAGATTTAAGGATTTTTTTGAGGGCTTTGATAAATTTCTGGTTATCCTCCATTCTTCCAATGGTCACCCTCGCAAAAGTAGGATAGCCCCATATCTTTCCCGGACGGATGATGATCCCTTCCTTCAAAAAGGCTTGAAAAATTTCTTCTGAATCTTTCTCAAAATCGATGAAGATAAAGTTGGCCTGACTGGGGACATAGGAGAGTCCCATCCTATCCAGCTCTCTGTAGAGGTACCTCCTCCCTTCGTAAACCAATTGAATTGACCTGATGGCATGGTCCTCGTCCTTCAAAGCAGCTACAGCGGCAACCTGTGCCAACCGATGGACGGGGAAAGGATCCCTTACCTGATAAAGGCAATCCACTAAGTCTTCCCTACCTAAAGCATAACCAATTCTCAATCCTGCCAGTCCATAAACTTTTGAAAAAGTCCGAAGGACGATGACCTGATCCTTTTTTTTGATATAATCCAAACCATTTGGATAAAACGCATCTTCGACAAAGTCTCCATAAGCCTCATCCAAGACAAGGATGACACGTTTTGGAAGACGGGAGAGAAAATGGTTAAACGATTCTTGAGAGACAGTTGTCCCAGTTGGATTATTCGGGTTGCAGATAAAGACCAATTTTGTCTTTCGGTTGACTTTTTTTAACATGGTATCCAGATCATGGGTAAAATCCTTCAACTTCACCTTGATCGGCTTTCCTCCCATGATCTGAGTCACATTGGTATAGACTGAGAAGGTGGGTTCTGCCATCACCACTTCATCTCCTTCATCCACAAAGGCATTCGCAATCATTAGAATTAGATTATCAGCGCCATTGGAGAGGACAACCATCCCTTCAGGAATCGAAAACTTTTGAGCCAAGGCCTGCCTTAAAACCGTACAAGGGCCTCCTGGGTAAAGATAGATATTGGGAAGTTCCTCCTGGATGGCTGCTATTGCCTTTGGAGAGGGACCGAGCAGATTCTCATTCGAGGCCAGTTTAATCCACTTTTTGGCCCCAAACTCTTTTTGAACCTCCTCGATCGACTTCCCAGGAACATAGGATTCTATTTTCAAAATCCCTTTTCTCGCGAGTTTTTTGACTTTCAAGGTTTCTCCTCTCTTTCCTAAGAGCTCGTTAATATCTGATTCGAATTTATTCTTTATACTGTGTTGCCTTGATCGCTTCTTCCCGGATGAGGGCAAGGGCCTGCTTCTTCAGCTTAAGAAAGGTCTCGGTCGCTTTGTGTTCATAATTTCTAGGCCGTTCAAGGGTGATATCGATTTCGGCTTTAATCTTTCCTGGTCTTGCCGTCATCACGAAGACCCGATCTGATAGGAAGATCGCTTCCTCCACATCGTGGGTCACAAAGAGGATGGTCTTATGCAGTTCCTCCCACACCTGAGTAAGGAGTTCCTGCATGAGCGCCCTCGTCTGGGCATCGAGGGCCCCAAAGGGTTCATCCAAAAGCAAAATCGCAGGGTTGTTAGCCAGGGCCCTCGCAATGGCAACCCTCTGCCTCATTCCCCCTGAAAGTCCTTTCGGATAGGTTTGTTCAAACCCTTTCAGGCCAACCTTCTCTACAAATTCTTGTGCGATTTGTCCTTGTTTCAGTTTTGGCATACCGGAAATTTCAAGGCCGAATTGGATATTCTCCTTCACGGTTAGCCAGGGGAAAAGCGTATAGCTCTGAAAGACCATTCCTCGATCCTGTCCCGGGCCGCTGATCATATTTCCATCGAGTCTGACTACCCCTCGGGTGGGTTTCGTCAACCCGGCCACAATCCGGAGGAGGGTCGATTTCCCGCAACCCGAAGGGCCAAGGATCGTGGCAAACTCCTTATTTCTTATCTTAAGATCAATCTCATCAATAGCTAATACTTCGTTGCCATCCGAACGATAGGTCTTTGATACATTATGAATATCGAGTTTAATTGCCTCTTCCATCCTGTCACTCTACCCACGGAAATAATTTATTATAAAGCCATTTGGAGAAAAAGTCCGTGATGAGGCCTAACATCCCGATCGTGAGGATCCCAAAAATAATATTCCCGGTTCTAAGCATCCTCTGAGAACTGATGATCATATAGCCGATGCCCGAAGCAGAAGCCACTAATTCCGCTACAATGATATAGGTCCACGCCCATCCGACAATAATCCTTAAGGTATCAACAATTCCTGGAAGGCTTGCTGGAAGTAGTACCTTCCGGATGACCTGAAATCGTTTTGCTCCCAATGTATAGGCCGTTTCCAACATATCTTTATGCACATTCTTGGCAACGACAGCCACCATCAGGATGAGTTGGAAAAAACTTCCAACAAAAATGATGGCAATCTTTTCGATATCCCCGATCCCCAACCAAAGAATGAACAGAGGGATGAAGGCAGAGGCAGGCATATAACGAATGAATCCCACCACAGGTTCTGTAAAAGCTTCTGCAACTTTGAATGTCCCCATGATCAATCCGATGGGGACTCCGATGATCGCGGCGATGATGAATCCCATCATCACTCGGTATACACTATTCAGAATATCGGTTGTAAACCCTAATTCGAGAAAAAGATCAACCCCCGCCTGAAAGACCCTGCCCGGGGAGGGAAGGAATAGAGGATCGACAAATCCTCCATAGGTAAGAATCGACCAGATGATGAGGAAGAAAGCAAAACTGCTGAGGGCGAGAACTAAATAGAGGCCTTTATGGATGGGCTCCCTTGGACTTAAAAGATCTTCAAATCTCCGGGGAGCCCTCTCCGTTTTCTTTTCTTTCTTTTCATCCATCAGTTAAAGGAATGACCCATCAATCAAATCGGCTGCCTTGGGTTTGGTCTTGATCAGTTTCAATTCAAACCAGAGGTCTGCAGCACGTTGTGTCACGGTATAAAGAAGACCAGGCTTTTGTGAGGTTCCAAAATAATCTTTGTTCTCCTTGGACCCATAGAATCGAACACCCGTCTTCTCTTTGGTGAACTCTTCAGGCTTCTGCCCTGTGAATTTGGCCATGATGGGATCAGCCTCTTTTGGATTCTCGGCAGCAAATTTTACCGCCTCATTCCATGCGGCCACAATCTTCTTCACATCGGCTCCCCGTTTCTTCAAGAAGTCGGGTTTGAAGGCCAAAGAGTCCACAATAATCCCTGGTGTCTTATCGCTTGAAAGCAGGACATGGCCAAAGGCGGTCTCCTTGGCCTTGGAAAGCCAGGGTTCCCAGGTCACGGCGGCATCGACCTTTCCAGCCACAAAGGCCGAACCTGCATCGCCTGCCTTCATATCGATTGCCTTAAGGTCAGAAAGCTTCATTCCATTCTCTTTAAGAACATAATTGAGCCAGAAGTAGCTTGCTCCTGCACCAAGTTGGGCGGCAACGGTCTTTCCCTTGAGATCTTTTATTGTTTTAATCTCCTTTTTGGCCACGATGCCATCACCCCCATGGGAATCGTCGAGGGCTAACACCTGTTTGACCGGGATGGGATTTTCAGCAGCCGCTGTCATGACGTGCGTATCAACAGTGGTTGCCATTCCCTGTATTTTGTCCGCTGCAAAGGCCGCCCTTCGATCGGCAGGACTTTCGATCACAACAATCTCCACATCCACTCCCTGCTTCTTGAAAAATCCCTTCTCCTTTGCCAAGTAGAGAGGGGCATATCCGAGCCAGGTGGACATGCCCAGTTTGATAGGCTCCGCACCAAACGCAGAACCAGCCACTAAAAATACCAGAACCATCATCCCAACAATCCAGCTTTTCTTCATACTCAGTTCCCTCCTTCTTTAAATGTTATGTCCGGGAGTCTTTTCGAACTCCCTGAAAAAATAATGCAAAATTATTATCATAAACCTTAAAGAAAATCAAATCATTTCGCAGATTATTCCAGCTTACTTATTGCCTTTTCAACACAGCGGAGTAGTACTCCGGATTCGATCAAGCTTTGAATCTTCTTTATATCCTCACTGAATCTTCGATCGCCTTTGATGGGCGGGACTTCTTCTCGGACAATGCGGTAAGCTTCCTTGATTCCAATTCCAGGCTGGAGGGGAAGCAAAAATTCCAATCCCTGTGTAGCGCAGAGCAATTCCATGGCCAAAATATGCTCAACATTTCTTACAATATCCCTTCCTTTTCTGGCAGCAATCGTCCCCATAGAGACATGGTCTTCTTTGTCTGCAGAGGTGGGAATGGAATCAACGCTTGCAGGATGGGCGAGGACTTTATTCTCAGAGGCCAGTGCAGCAGCGCTTACCTGGACCATCATCAATCCTGAATGGAGTCCTCCTTCTGTGGTTAGAAAAGCGGGTAAACCAGATAAGGCAGGATTAATCAATTTCTCAATCCTTCTCTCGGAGATTCCTCCCAATTCAGAGACTACGATCCCCAGAAGGTCAAGAGCAAAGGCAACCGGTTCTCCATGAAAATTTCCACAGTTGAGGATTTTTCTTTGTCCAGCAAATACAAGCGGATTGTCCGTTGCAGAGTTCACTTCAATCTCAAGGATCTTTCGAACATAGGCCAGTGCATCCCTCACCGCACCGTGAACTTGAGGAATGCAACGAAGGGAGTAGGCATCCTGGATCTTAGAGCAGAATTTATGAGATTTAGCAATCTCACTATATCGACCAATTTTTTTAAAGTTTTTCGAAACCGCAAGTGAACCTGGAAAAGGACGCACTCTCTGAATATCCGGATCGAAGGCTCTCAAACTTCCCTTCAAAGCGTCTAAAGTACATGCACCGATAATATCTGCTATCTTGCAGAGCCGCTCTGCCCTGAGGAGAGCCAGAAGACCCACAGCAGTCATCACTTGGGTGCCGTTCACCAAGGCAAGACCTTCTTTTGCCTTGAGAGTTAAGATGGGAATGCCAGCCATTTTCATCGCTTTCTTTCCTGATATCACCTTTCCCTTGAATATTGCCTCCCCCTCTCCCATCAAAACAGAGGCGAGATGAGCCAAGGGGGCAAGATCCCCGCTTGCGCCAACGGATCCCTGTTCTGGAACAAGAGGGTGGACTCCTTTGTTGATCATATCAACCAGTCGTCTCAATACTTCCATCCGAACGCCTGAATATCCCATCGCGATCACATTCGCCCTTAACAGCATGATGGCACGAGTAGTCACTTCGTCGAACGATGGACCTACTCCTACGGAATGGCTCCGGATGAGATTTCTCTGAAGGGCCTCGATCTGCGAATGATCAATGATCTGGTCCGAAAGCAACCCAAATCCTGTCGTGACTCCATAAATTTTCTCACCTTGATCAAGAGCCTTCTCAATAAAATCTCTTGACCGTTTCACTTTCTTCTCAACAGAGGGAGAGATCTTCGCCT
>Ga0315281_10005976_pt1 | contig 17363 bp, 16 predicted proteins | sample YL17G07_0_MG_FD_204540 | JGI IMG/M metagenome (GOLD analysis project Ga0315281, IMG submission 204540) | Sediment microbial communities from Yellowstone Lake, YNP, Wyoming, USA - YL17G07_0 | ecosystem: Environmental > Aquatic > Freshwater > Lake > Sediment | place: USA: Wyoming | collected...
TATGCCTTTTGCCCGTATTATTTTGCCCGTGCTTGGCAGCACCTAGGTTTAACCCAGATACAGTGGTTTCCTTTGTATATATTGGCGCTTTTAAAACTACGGCAGAAAATGAGTTTAACTAATACAGCATTTGTTGCTTTAGTATTTGCTTTATTGTTATCTTCCGATAATCAGTATGCTTATTTTATGCTTGTTGCATCTTTTGCTTTTATTATATTCGTACTTGCCTATCATTGGAAAATAAAGTTGAAGACAACCTCATACCTGAAGGATGACTGGAAACTTATCCGGATGTTATTTTTCTCCGGGGTATTAACGCTTTTATTATCTATGCCTGCGCTTTATTCAATGTTAGAGGGTATATTTACGCATTCTAGCGGAGCGCCTTCTGCCTATAACTTAGCCAGGCGCCCTTTTGAAGATTTATTTGCTCAATCCGCAAAACCTTTAAGTTATTTTCTGCCGGTAGCTACGCATCCCATATTCGGTAATTTTACACAAGGATTTGTAGGTTCACAATTGTACGGGATTAGTTTTACTGAACATGCATTGTATTTAGGTTGGGTTCCATTGATACTAGCTTTCATTGCTTTTAAGAAATGGAGAAAATCAGGGGATTTTTACCTCGGGTTTTTTATATTCCTGGCAATGGTTTCATGGTTTTTTTCGCAGCCGCCCTGGTGGCAATTTGGCCCGATTAAGATTTATATGCCTTCGTTTTTCATGTACAAGATATTACCCATGTTCCGGGCATATTGCCGATTTGGGATTGTAGTTATGCTGGGAGTAGCGGTTCTGGCAGGATTCGGCTTAAAGTTTATTTTAGAGAGATTTAAAACACAGAGAATAAAAATCACTATAACTACTTTATTCTGTGGATTAGTTTTATTTGAATTCTGGAATTATCCACCTTTTAAAGTTATTGATTTGAGCAAAGTACCACAGGTTTATTACTGGCTTAAAGAACAACCCGGAGATTTTGTAATTGCTGAGTATCCCTTGGATGCAGATTCACCTAATGAGATGTATAAGTTTTATCAGACAAAACACTCAAAAAAGATTATCAACGGAACAATCCCCGGCACATATGCAAATAAGGTTGCCAAGACAATTACTAAATTGTCCGATACTAAAACAACAGAGGCATTGAAGTGGATGGGGGTTAAATTTGCCTTGGTACACACCCAAGATTACGAAAATACGGGCATTATAGAGTTGGTAGAAGAACTAAAGAAAATTCCGCAAAATCCTGGACTCAAATTAGTAAAAACTTTTGACGCTATAGATGTATATGAAATAATTGCTTCACCGAAGAAACCTGAGATAGAATGATGAATAATAGGTTCAGTTAAGTTATGGAAATCGATCGAAAGGAATTTGATAGAATATATCGCCACACACAAAGGATATTTAAAAAGTATTGGTATGAGGAATATAAGCACTTTTTAGAAGAATCGTATGATTATTGTGCAAATGTAAAGAAATTAGAGACACTGCTTGATATCGGTTGTTACACAGGCGTATTTCATCTGTTTTATGAGAAATATTTTAGCAGAATTGAACTGGCAGACGTAGCAGACCAACGAGCCACGCCTGTTATAGACCGTTTTCCGTTCCATATATTTTCACTAGATGCGTCTACTTTACCGTTGGGAATAAAGGAGTATGATTTTATAAACTGTCTTGAAGTAATAGAGCATGTAGCCGACGACAGAAAAGCAGTGACAAATCTTTTTACTCTGCTTAAGCCAGACGGTTACATATTGCTAAGTGTGCCTAATAAATTGAGAATGTATGAAAGGGTCAAAAGGTCATTAGGGTTTCGTAACAAATTTCCGACGCGTAGTGCCGATGATTATATCAACGTGCATTATCGTGAATACTCAATAGATGAAATCAAAAATTTGCTTAAGAGTTTTGGATTTCGGATTGAAAGGGAACAGATAGTGCTTGCGAGTATAGGGCCTCTGTATTTGTCTTTTTTGCCATTTTTCCCTGAAAAATATAAGAAAAATGTTATCATTTTAGCGCAAAAACCAAGTTAAATTTAAATATGAATATTTTGGGTATATCCTGTTTTTATCACAATAGCACAAGGGTTGCCTTTAGATAAATGGGAGCTGAAAGTATAAAGATAGAGGCTAAATAGAAATTTCACAACATATAAGTTGTATTTTGCTTGACAATACACTGTTTATGTTGTATATTTAAGCTATGAAGGCAATAGTTATATGGCAGGAAAAAGTTCTTAAGGCACTAGCTGGCAGAACGGATAACTATTGCTTGGGAGGAGGAACGGCGCTTTTAATAGTTTATTTCCATCACCGCCTGTCTTTTGACCTTGATTTTTTCACATCGGATTTCAACCGTGTAGAAATAATCTCCTTAATGAAATTTGTATCGGATGCCCTGAAGAAGAAAATTAGTTTGGTTAGAGAACAGCCCGATAAGAGTAAAGTCCGGGTGATGGTTTTTTCTGCAGTTTTAAGCAAAACCCAATCTTTAAAGATAGATTTTATTGAAGATTATATAAAGCGGCTTAAGCCGGCAAGAATGGTGGATGGCATACGCGTATTTAGTTTGGAAGATATATTCCTACGTAAGATTTACGCTGTATCCGGAGTTGCTGAGCTGGAAGATATAACAGGCAGGATAATAAGCATAGGCGGCAGGCAGGAGGCAAAGGATTTTTTCGATTTGTATTTCCTCTCGCATACTTTTATGAATTTGTCTAATTTTGCCTTTAAGTATTGCAATATATCGATACAGGAGGCGCTAATCCGCTGGTTTAGGACATATTCCCGCATGGATATTAAAACAGGGCTTCTGGAATTAAAGACGAAGAATAAAGTTGATTATAAAGAAATGGAGAGCCATTTTAAGCAGGAAACTGGCCGGCTTTTGGAAAAGCAGATTGGCCGCTTGGAGAAATTATGAAAAAGGACTGGCTTTGGGACAGAAATATATCGATAAAACAGACGATGAGGATTTTGCACAATCCGCAGCACCCCCGCTTTATTCCATTGTCAGCTTTGTTGCTTTCTCGTAAAAATACTCCACGGGAGGTTTTGCATAATTACCTGAAACCGCAGGAATTCTGCCGTTATTGGTCGGAAATCAAACGTTCGATGAGAAAAGATAATTGGAATAATCCCCGGATTGAGTTCTGGCAGGCGGTGTATGAAAAATTGTTGGAGAAATTACGCGCAAAAGGAGTGCATATTTCTTTGCGTAGCCGCGCAAATACGGAAAGCAGAGTTTGCTTTGAGATAGGGCAGAAACTAACCGCGTTACGCAAGCAAAAGAAATTAACTCAGAAAATGCTGGCTGAGAAACTTAATATTTCGCAGCAAATGATTTCCAGAATTGAAAGCGGTAGAGAAAATATTTCTCTGCTTACCCTAAAAAAGATTGCACAGAAATTAGGGACAGAGGTTTGCATCAATTTTACAAGTTGAACTTCTATGAATATTTTAGGTATATCCTGTTTTTATCATGATAGTGCGGCATGTCTGGTGTGGGATGGCGAGATTATTGCTGCGGTGCAAGAAGAGCGGTTTACCCGCAAGAAACACGATTTTAATTTCCCCATAAATGCTATAAACTGGTGCCTTAAGGAGGGGGGTATTACTGCAGAAGACTTGGATTTTGTAGTTTTTTATGACAAGCCATTTATTAAATTTGAAAGAATTCTAGAAACCTATCTTACCTATGCGCCTTCGGGCATAAGGCAATTTATTCAAGCAATGCCTTTATGGTTAAAACAAAAACTCTGGATTCCTGAACTGATAAGAAAGGAATTAGGTTATCGGGGAAAGATTCTATTCGCTGAACATCATGAATCTCACGCTGCCAGTGCCTTTTATCCTTCGCCGTTTAAAGAGGCAGCATTTTTGACTATGGATGGGGTTGGGGAATGGGATACTGCAAGTTTTGGCATTGGTAAGGACAACGATATCGAAATCTTATATACTTTAAAATTCCCGCATTCTTTGGGCCTATTATATTCCACATTTACATATTATACAGGCTTTAAGGTAAATTCAGGAGAATATAAATTAATGGGTTTAGCGCCATACGGAGAACCTAAATATGTAGATTCGATTTTGCATGAGCTAATAGACCTTAAAGAAGATGGTTCATTTAAATTAAATCTGAAATATTTTGGTTATTGTAATGGCCTTAAGATGACTAACTGGCGATTTGAGAAATTATTCGGCGGTCCAGCAAGAAAGCCTGAAACAAGAATAACCCAGAAAGATAAGGATATTGCTGCTTCGATTCAGAAAGTAACCGAAGAAATAATGCTTAAGGTAGCAAAACACGTCTATGAGGTTACGGGTAAAGATAGGCTTTGTCTGGCTGGCGGAGTAGCTTTAAACTGTGTGGGTAATGGCCGGATTTTACGCGAAAGCCCTTTTAAGGAAATCTGGATTCAACCGGCAAGCGGTGATGCAGGTGGCGCATTAGGAGCAGCGCTTTTGGTCTGGCATAAATATCTGGGTAACAGGCGCCTGGTCGACGATAAAAATGACAAACAAAAGGCCTCGTTGTTGGGGCCCTATTATAGTGACGATTATATTGAGAATTTCCTGTTAAGAGAAGGTGCGCCTTATAAGAAGTTAGCGTATTCAGATATCCCGCAAGCAGTTTCAGATTTAATTATTCAAGGTAAAGTCATTGGCTGGTTTCAGGGGCATTTAGAATTTGGTCCGCGGGCCTTGGGTGCCAGAAGTATAATTGGTGATGCGCGTAACCCCGAAATGCAGTCAAGGATGAACTTAAAGATTAAATATCGAGAATCATTTAGGCCGTTTGCACCAACGGTATTAAGGGAGAAGGTTTTTGATTGGTTTGAATTAGGCCAGGAGAGCCCTTACATGCTTTTAGTTGCTCCGGTCAAAGAAGTTAAGAGAAAAAAAATAGATAATCCTAAAGATGGATTACGGGGATTTGACCAGCTAAAAGTGATCCGTTCAGAAATTCCCGCGGTTACCCATGTTGACTGCTCAGCGAGAATCCAGACCATAAAAAGAGAAGACCATACTCTATATTATGATATGATAAATAGCTTCTATAAAAAAACAGGCTGTCCGCTGATTATTAATACTTCATTTAACGTAAGAGGAGAGCCACTCGTATGCAGCCCGGAGGATGCCTTCAGGTGTTTTATGCGCACAGAGATGGATTACTTGATCATGGGGTCTTTCTTATTAGATAAAAAAGAACAAAAACCGCTTAAAAAAGATATAAAGTGGCAGGAAGTATTCGAGCTGGATTAGTGATATGGAAAAGCTAAATCTGGATAAAAAAACTTTAAAGAAATTTGGCATAACTATGGGTATAGCCTTTTCTTTGATAACTATATTGCTTATTATTCGACATAAATATAGTATTTTACCTACTTCGGTAATCTCGCTAGTATTCTTTGTCTTTACGTTGATTGCACCAAATCTATTAAGGCCAATATATATAATTTGGATGAGGTTAGCATTTATGCTAGGATGGATTAATACAAGATTAATTTTATTTATTATATTTTATTTAATCTTTACACCCATTGGTTTGGCAATAAGATTGCTTAGGGTTGACCTGTTGGATAGAAAAATATATAAGAACAGAAAATCTTATTGGAGAAAGAAAGAGGGCAGAGTTTTTAATCCTTTAGACTATGAAAAGCAGTTTTAAACTGAGGTAATATTATGGCTAAACTTTCAATATTAAAAGAATTCTGGGATTTCTTAAGGGTAAGGAAGAAGTGGTGGCTGGCGCCGATTATTATTATGCTTTTATTATTGGGTATTTTAATTTTCTTTACTCAATCTTCGGCAGTCGCGCCTTTTATTTACACGCTATTTTAAAAGAAGGGTAGAACAATGAAGAAAATATTACTTATACTAGTTGCGGGATTAATTTTAATATCCATTTTCGCATTTTATTATAATAACAATCCTAAGATAATTATTTCTTTCTTGCTTAAAAAAGGAGGTTTTAAGCAGGGAGATTTGATTTATCGAGTTAACTTATTTGGCATTATTCCGGTAGCCAATGCTGTTTTTAAGGCGGAGCGCATAGAAGAATATAACAGTCAGAAGGTTTATCATTTAAGCGCAACTGCACAAAGCCTAAAGATTTTTTCTAAATTTTTTAGTGGTTATGCAGCTTTGGATTCCTACATTGATATCCAGACTCATAATCCTATATTATTTAAAGAAAAAACAATAATCACCGACAAGAAAGCTGTAAATAAAGAAGTCTTATATGACCACAAAAATGGAGTTATGAATATTAGTGGTGTTAAACGCCAGATATTCCCTGATACACAGGATCCGCTTTCGAGCATGTTCAATATTCGATATATGAATTTTGATAATAAAAAAGACCTGGAAATGAATATAAATACCAACCAGAAGAATTATGTTTTAAAAGGAACGGCAGAACATAAGGATATATCAGTCAATAAGAAAATATATAAGACGGTATTTTTAAGAGCAGATATTAGAAGAAAAGATAAGAATCCCTACCATCAGTCTAAGATTACCATGGTATTATTAAAAGAAGAAGAAAATATACCTATTTTAATTAAGGTTTTTGCCAGCGGTTTTCTCATAAATGCTAAACTCATTGATATAAATGATAGAAATTATTAATTCCGGCGAGCGAATACTTTTAGATAAAGAAACACCTTTGATGATTGCGCGGCATTTTTGTGCGTATAAATTTGCCAAAGATTATGTATACAACAAAACCGTATTAGATATTGGATGCGGAGAAGGCTACGGTGCTAACTATTTAGCTGGCTTTGCAAAAGAAGTAGTGGGCCTGGATTATGATGAGGCAATAATTGATTACGCAAGGAATAAGTACCCAAAGACTAATTTAAGATTTTGTAAAATAGAGGTAAACGACATAAATTCAATGGATAATAAATTTGATATCATATGCTCATTCCAAGTTATAGAGCATATACGCGATACAGAGGCTTTTTTGAGAAATATTAATCATCTCTTGAAAGATAATGGTATTTTTATTTGTTCTACGCCTAACAAAAAAGATGCTTCGCCTCGTAGTAATGTACCCCTCAATAAATTTCATATTAAAGAATATCTATGGGGCGAATTTAAGGAATTATTAGAACTAGTTTTTAAGGAAGTTGATATTTGGGGTTTAAAAAGAGGCAAGAAACTGAGCTTCTATAGAAGACTTAAAAAGATAGGCCTATTCAATTTTTTACCTATAAGGATAAATCCGGTTAATAGATTTTATGGCCAAATAGACTGCGATAATTTTATCATCATAAAAGATAATATTGATTCGGCCTTAGATTTTATAGCAGTTTGCAAAAAATAAGAAATGACAGTAGTTTGTTAAAATGGGATTACACAGATTAAAAATGCAGATTACACAGATTAGTGCCCGACGAAACAATCTGTGTAATCAACATCAAAGGATAAAATATTCTTAATACACTGGCATATAATAAGTTATAGTAATTTAATCTCAAAAAATAGCCAAAATTTAACATAGTACTGAAATGATTACATTTTTATTAATGAACCTTATTATTTGCATTTCAGCATATTTGTTGACTTATAGGATTTTAAAATTTACCCCGTTAGAGAAAGTCAATAATATAGAACAAAGTTCTCTAACGGGGTTTAGTAATTTTCTTGATTCTATATTGTCTTTATTTATTTTCTATTTTACTCAAATTGTATTTACAGAACTTCTACTCGGTATATTCGGAATTCTTTATCTACGCAATGTTATCTTACTTAATACGGTCATATTTTTGATTATTTTGTATATGACTCGAAATAAAGAGTCTTCTTTTGATTTTATGGGTATAAAATATACATTAACCGAACTTCTCGGTAATAAAGTTATACTATTGGGCGTATCTGTAATTTTAGGATTTGGATTAGTAAAGGTTTTTATCAATCTGGTTAACCCACCCTTTGGCTGGGATAGCCTTAATTATCACTTCACCTTTCCGGTAGAATGGCTAAAGCATGGGAATTTGTATAATCCCATTACCATATGCGATGACCCTGCTCCTTCTTATTATCCTATTAATGGCAGTTTATTTTTCCTCTGGTTAATTTTTCCTTTAAAAAATGTATTTTTAGCAGATTTAGGACAGATACCCTTTTTTGTCTTAGCTTTTTTAGCAGTATTTAATATTTCCAGGAAACTGCGTATCACCAGAGAAATATCGTTTTATGCAGCAATGCTATTTATCCTCATCCCCAATCTATTCAAGCAATTAGGGATAGCCTACGTCGATATTATAGTAGCAGCTTTATTTTCGGTATGTGTAAATTTTTTATTTTTGTTAAATGAAAAGTTCTCTATTCAAAATGTATTAATTTATAGCATGAGCTTAGGCTTGCTTTTAGGCACAAAGACCGTGGCCTTGCCTTATACCGTTTTGTTATTTATACCTTTTCTTTATTTCTTATTAAAGAATATTAATAAAGCCTATTTGTGCCTAATTTTTATAATTATAGTAGTTATATTAGGCGGGTTTAGTTATATAAGAAACTTTTTCGATACAGGTAACCCTTTGTATCCTTTAGATTTTGGATCCGCCTTCGGCGGAAAATTATTCGGCAGGGCTATTTTTACGGGCGTTATAAACAGTAGCGTTTATAGGGCGCATTTTAAAATAGAAGATTATCGGATATCGAAACTATTATTTCATGAAGGATTAGGTGTACAGACTATATTATTTATACTACCAGCAATATTTCTGGCACTTCCGGCCACTATTATAAAGAGGAGGAACACCCTTAATTTAAATTTAGTATATTTTCTGATTTTACCGATTCTTATTTATTTAAACTATAGATATATAATTCCCCTAGCAAATACAAGATATTTATATCCTCTCTTGGGCATAGGTATGATTATGGGATTTTATACGGTTGGGCTATTGAATATCCCTAAAATTATTATAAATATTCTGGTATTTATCTGCATTTTAGCATCTATGTCAGAATTGGCTAAACGTCAAGAATTAGTTAGTTCAATTATCGTTACAATTTTATTATTCTTTGTTTTAACGCCCTTTTTAAAAACCTTTAAAGGGCTAATAAAAAAACCTTTATTTATCGGTTTCTTTCCATTGTTTATTATTTTAGGCTTAGTATGCCTAAACAGGTACTATACTATAAACGAATATCCCAGATATAGTAAGATGGTAAAGTATTCTGGCTTCTGGCCAGATGCTAAGGCATGGGAGTGGTTAAATCAGAATACCAACGGAAATAATATAGCCTATGTTGGCCGGCCAGTTCCATTTCCTTTATATGGAACAAATTTTAAGAATAATGTTTATTATGTTTCGGTAAATAAAACCGAGCCAGCAAAATTACATTATTTTCCTGATAGCCATTATCATTGGGGTTATGATTTTTTAAGTTTACACAAAAATTTAGAAACAAAGGGCAATTATCGTGGTAATGCCGATTATTCTATTTGGCTAAATAATCTTTTAAAGCAAAATACCGATTATTTATTTATTTATTCGCTACACCAGACAAAAGGCATCTTATTTTCCATAGAGGATGAATGGGCGAAGGTGAATCCTTATAAATTTAACCCGGTTTTTATAAACGATACAATACACATATATAGACTAATAAAATGAAGCTCTCTATTGTTATACCGGCGCATAACGAACAGGATAATATAGTTGAGGTTGTAGATAAAATAGAGCAGTCATTAAATATAGAACACGAATTATTAGTGGTTAATGACCATTCTACAGATGCTACTGCTGAACTTGTGAATAAGCTCTCCAAGCAATATAATAATATTAAATTAATTGAGAATAAGCTCTCTAAGGGTTTTGCTAATGCCCTCATAACGGGTTTTGATAATTTAGCATCTGAAATAGTTATTCCTATAATGGCAGATTTATGCGATGATTTATTTACGATTAAAAAGATGCTTCAAAAGATCAATGAAGGATACGATATTGTTTGCGGATCGCGTTATATAAAAGGAGGGGCTCGTTTAGGTGGTTCAAAGATAAAAGGTTTTTTCTCGTGTTTCGTAGGGTGGTCTCTCTATTATTTATTAAGATTGCCTACCCACGATATTGCCAATGCCTTTAAGATGTATAGAAAAAAGGTGATAGAGAGCATACATATTGAATCTGAAGGGTTTGAAATATCTATGGAAATACCGCTCAAGGCGTATTATTTAGGTTTTAAGATAACTGAGGTGCCTACGGCATGGAAAGAAAGGACTAAAGGTAAATCTAGTTTTCGGATGCTTAAATTATTGCCCGCCTATTTTAAGTTATATCTCTGGGCGATTTTTAAAAGGATTACTAAATAATATGCCATTACTCTCCATAATTGTTCCAGTTTATAATGAAGCCAATACCATAAAGCAAATTTTAGAGAAGATAAACGCCTTAGGCATTGAAAAAGAAGTAATTGTGGTAGACGATGGCTCCCATGATGGTACGGATAGGGTTTTACGAGATATTAAATATGATGAGCTAAAAGTTATTCACCACACCAGTAATCGAGGTAAAGGAGCTGCCTTCTTAACCGGCCTGGCTAATGCCAGCGGTGAGTTTGTCATCATACAGGACGCCGATTTAGAATATGAGCCAAATGACTATTTAAAATTGATGGATGCGATAAAAGAAGATAATGCAGATATCGTATTAGGATTAAGGTTTCAGAAAGGTTATCGTGGCTTGCTTATACATAGGTTGGGCAATAGGTTGTTGACCTTTATTCTAAATTTTTTGTTTCATTCAAAAATAAATGACTATGCCACCTGTTACAAGTTAGCCCGTAAGTCTGTGTTCAATAACTTAAATCTAGAAGCGACCGGTTTTGATATAGATGTTGAAATAATCTGTAATGCGCTCAAAAAAAATATGCGCATCTTAGAAATACCCATATCCTATCATCCGCGCACATATCGAGCAGGAAAAAAAATAAGATGGGAAGACGGGATATGGGCGATATTTTACATGTTTAAATATCGTTTTAAAAGAGGTCTCTGAAAAGCCATTTAAAACTACATCAGAGACCTCTGATTACACAGATTTTTAAAGAAAAGCCTTTTTTAGGTTCTCTAGAAATTAATAAAATGCAGAAAGTAATTAAATACCTGGACTATATAATTTATTGGTCAATTGTGCTGATACCATTTTCTATGGGTATTGCGCCTGCGCCAATGAATGTGTTTATGGGGTTGGCGATAGCGAGTTTCATTTCTAAAAAAATATTAAAAAAAGAACCGGTATTCATAAAGTCTTCGCTAAATTTACCGTTATTATTTTTATTTATAATAACTTGTTTATCTATCCTAAATTCTATAAATTACCAAGATACTATTAAAGGCGGAATATTGAGATTACTTCAGTACATATTTATATTTTTCATAATGCTGGAAGAATTAAAGGAACGCTGGCAAATAAAGAATATTATCTTTTCGATGGTCTTTGGCATAATCTTGGTTTCCTTTGATGAAATATGGCAAATATGCACGGGTAGTGATTTTATAAGAGGATATAAAATAATCGTAAACATAGGACTTGTGCGCGCAACCGCTTCATTTAAAGATGCCAATACCTTAGGAATTTATTTGAGTGCCATCACACCCTTAATGCTAGGGTTGACTTTTTATTATTTTAAAAATAAAAGAAAGATTCTCATATCTCTATTCAGCTTTATTGTGCTCATAGGTATAATACTCACTTATTCCAGGCCTACATTACTGGCTGTATATATAGCTTTGTTTTTATTGGGCATTGTAAGAAAAGACAAGGTTTTAATCACCTTGCTTATTATATTTACCTTGATATCGCCTTTTATCTTGCCAAAATCAGTTAAAGATTGGGCAAAGCAAGTTAATTATAATCCTTTAAGATTTATGTGTAATGACGATAGAATAGCAATCTATCGAAATTCATTTAATATGATAAAACACCATCCTATAATAGGCGTGGGGGCAAATACATATATGAAGAACTACAAAATTTATAAAGAATCCCCTGAATACCGTAATATAGTTACTGCTGATTATCTATACGCACATAATAATTTTCTACATATGGCCGCAGAGATAGGTTTAATAGGTTTAGGTGTTTTTATTTGGTTACTTTATAAATTATTTAGAGAATGTATAAATATTTATAAACAATTAGATGACCATTTCTTGAAGATGGTTTCGCTAACTTTATCCACTTGTTTGGTTGCCTTTTTGATTAATGGTCTTACAGAGAGTAGCCTTTATTCTTCAAGGGTGGCGATGATATTTTGGTATTTGATAGGTTTTTCGTTAGCACTTAATAAATTTGTCGATGCAGATAGATCGCGCCAACATTAAAAATATATTGGTAGTGCGTAATGATAGATTCGGCGAATTCCTGCTCAATATTCCTGCCCTAAGGGCATTGAAAGAAACTTTTATAAATGCCAGGATAATCACCGTAGTAAACCCTTATGTAAGAGAGTTAGCCGAATGTATGCCTTTTGTAGACGAGATAATCGAATGGGGCAGTGAGAAACATTCATTATCAGAGAAGCTAAAATTAATCGGACACTTAAGAAAAAGAAGCATAAATATAGCGATAATGTTGAATCCTTCCCAGGAGTTTAATATTTTTACCTATCTGGCAGGTATTCCTATCAGGGTAGGCTATGACAGGAAATGGGGGTTTTTGCTTACCCATAAGATAGAAGATAAAAAATATCTTGGTGAAAAGCACGAAGTAGAATATAATCTTGAATTAGTTGGCTTAATTCAAGCTGAGACAGAGGATAAGACGCTCTTTCTGGAGATAGACAGCAGCATAGCCGGTAGTTTTGATATAAAAGATAACGATAATTTAGTAGTAGTGCATCCCTGGACCAGCGACCCGCTAAAACAGTGGCCAACAGATAATTTTCGTAAATTATCGGAAAGGCTAATTAAAGAAAAGAACCTAAAGATTGCTATAGTCGGCGGTAAGGAAGAATTAAACAAAAGTAAGGAGTTATTTTCTGATAGCAATCTAATTAATGTGACCGGAAAAACAACCTTGAAGCAATTAGCAGCACTTTTAAATAAAAGCAGATTACTAATTTCAGGTGATAGCGGGCCTGTGCATCTTGCCTGTGCAGTAGGTACGCCTGTAATAGCGATTTTTAGAAGCGACATTACGGCAAAGAGCTCGAGAAGATGGGGGCCGTGGGGTTCGGCTAATTTTGTTATTGAAAAGGACAATCTTTGCGATATTAGCGTAGATGAAGTATTAGAAATTGTAAAGGAGGTATTAGATAAATAAATGGACTATGTAGTTATTTTAGCCGGTGGCGTAGGAAGCCGTTTTTGGCCTTTAAGTAGAAAATCTCTGCCCAAACAATTCTTAAGGATTATGGGAACCGATACTTTTCTTGAGGCTACCTTGAGGCGTATCCAGAAAATTGTTCCTAATGAGAATATCTTTATTGTGACCAACCGGATTTATTTAGATGAGATAAGAAGGCAGTCAAAGAAATTCAAGGTGTCTGGAGAGAACATTATTTTAGAACCCCAGCCGTTAAATACCTTGCCGGCAATCAGCCTTTGTGCGCGAATTATAAATCTTAAAGATGACCAAGCCAGTCTTTTAGTTTTGCCCTCTGACCATTATATTAAAGATAACGCAAGTTTTAGAAAAGTTATGCTTAAAGCATTAAATTTATCTGCAAAAGGTTTTATCTGCCTTACTGGAGTAAAGCCTGATAGTCCATGCTCGGGTTATGGCTATATTAAAACAGGCAGAAAAATAGGTAAGGATGGGTTTTTTGTGGAATATTTTAAAGAGAAACCCACTTTAAATACAGCCAGAAGACTTTTTAAAGAGAAAGGTATTTTTTGGAATTCCGGCATCTTTTGTTTCAGGGCAGTGACTGTATTAAGAGAGCTAAAAAACCACGTCCCTAAACTTTATGCCCAGATTATTCAAATCAAACAAAAACAAGATATCCCTAAAATTTGGCATAAGATTAAACCGGTTTCTATAGATTATGGATTGCTCCAGAAGTCGCGTAACTTGGTTATGGTGAGAGCTGAATTTTATTGGTGTGATTTGGGTAGCTGGGATGCGTTGTGTGGTGTATTGTCTAGGGATAGAAAAAAGAACACCATATTATCCGATTGTATTAATTTAGATAGTACTAATATCTTTGTCTACTCGCATAGATGCAAACGGCTCATTGCTACCGTGGGTTTACAAGATACGATTATTGTTGATACGCCTGATGCGCTTTTGGTCTGTAAAAAAGAAAAGTCCCAGGATATAAAGCGCCTATTTGCATTATTAAAGAAAAAAAGAAAAAAGTGTGTATAGAAAAATCCTCATTATAAATCCCTTTGGTATTGGCGATGTATTATTTACTACGCCCATAATTCATACCTTAAAGGATAAATTCAAGGATGTAAAAATAGGGTATCTTTGTAACCGCCGTACCGCTGGCTTATTGGAAGGCAACCCATATATTAATTATGTTTTTGTTTACGAGAGGGATGAGTTCGAAGCAATACGTAAAAAATCATTTTTTGCCTGGCTTAAAAATATTCTGGGATTCTTAAATCAGATAAAAAAAGAGCATTTTGATTTAGCTTTAGATTTTTCCTTAAATACTCAATATGGGTTTTTCTCATGGTTTGCGGGGATAAAAGAGAGGGTAGGTTATAATTTTAAAAACCGGGGCGGATTTCTTACCCAGAAGGTTCCATTAATAGGATACAGTGACAGGCATATTGTAGAGTATTATGCTGCACTTCTAAAATATTTAGGAATTGATTTAAAGTACCGGAAATTAGAACTATATCTTAAAGCAGAAGATTTAAAGCGGACAGAGGAGATTTTAGCTAAAGAAGGTTTAAGGCAATCGGATTTATTGGTCGGTATTATTCCCGGGGCAGGAAGGAGTTGGGGGAGGGATGCCTATCTAAAACATTGGCCAGCGGAGAACTTTGCGCAATTAGCAGATAAAATAATTGAAAATTATCAGGCAAAGATTATAATAATGGGGGATTATTTCGAAAAAGAAATTGCTAAAAATATAATAGGCAGGATGGGGCACAAGGCCATAGATTTTTCAGGCATGATGACCATAGGAGGCCTGGCAGCTTTATTGAGCAAGGTGAATTTAGTTATTACTAATGACGGCGGCCCTTTACATATGGCAGTTGCACTTGGTATAAAAACTGTTTCCGTTTTTGGCCCCGTTGATGAAAGGGTCTATGGGCCATATCCACCTAGTGACGATCACATAGTTATAAAAAAAGACATATCCTGCAGGCCCTGTTATCAAAATTTTAAGATGCCCATATGCGCACAGGATAGAGAGTGTATAAAATCTATTGATGTTAATACAGTGCTTCAGGCAATAAGGAGGCTATGTTGAGAATACAACTCTCAGATTTAGGTGCACAACATAAAGAAATTAAGAAGCAAATAAATAGAGCGCTCGATAGAGTAATCCTAAGGGGAGATTTTATTTTAGGTAAAGATGTGCGTCTGTTTGAAAAAGAATTTGCGCAGTTTTGTAATACTCAATATGCAATAGGGGTAAGTTCTGGCACAGCTGCCTTGTTTTTATCTATTTTGAGTCTGGGGATAGGGCCGCAAGATGAAGTAATAGTCCCTGTTTTTACTTATATTGCCACCAGCTTAGCGGTTTCTTATACCGGCGCAAGGCCAGTATTTATAGACATCGAAGAGGACACATATAATCTTGATATAGTTAAGTTTAAGAAAGCGATTACTAAAAATACCAAGGCAGTTATTCTGGTGCATCTTTTTGGCCAGCCGGCAAATATGCCGGAGATTTTGAAAATAGCTAAAGAATACAATCTGAAAGTTATAGAGGATGCTGCCCAGGCACACGGAGCAAGTATTAAGATGCCCGGAAATAAATGGCGAGTAGTTGGTGGTATCGGGGATATCGGTTGTTTCAGTTTTTATCCTTCAAAAAATTTAGGCGCATTGGGCGATGGTGGAATGATTACTACAAACAATGAAGAAATTTATAAGAAATTGCTTATGCTTAGGAATTACGGCCGCCTGTCCAAATACAAACATGCAATTATTGGTTATAATTCGCGATTAGATACATTGCAGGCAGCGATATTAAGGGTAAAACTAAAGAGGTTGAACGCCTGGAATAAGATGCGTCGGAAGGCAGCTAGTATTTATGATAAGTTTTTAAAAGACATAGATGGCATTGTTACCCCATATGTTTGTCCATCAGTATGGCATGTCTATCATGCCTATGCGATAAAGACCAATAAGCGCGATATATTATTCAACCAACTTAAAAATAAAGGCATAGATGTAATTATATATTATCCTATACCGCTACATCTACAGAAGGCATATGAGGGCTTGGGTTATAAAAGAGGCGATTTTCCGATTGCAGAAAGAGTGGCGCAGGAAATAATTTCTTTGCCTATGTATCCACATCTAAAAGAAACGCAGATTAAATTTATTGTAAAGACTATAAAAGAAATAATAGAGAGTTAAGCATGAAAGAGAAGATTTCTGTTTCGGTAGTAGTTTTGACTAAGAATGAAGAAAACAGAATTGCGCAATGCCTTAACTCGGTAAAGTGGGCAGAGGAGATTATTTTGGTTGACGATGAGAGTATTGATAAAACGGTTGAAATTGCTAAACGCTATACAGATAAAGTCTTCATAAAAAAAATGGATATTGAAGGAAGGCACCGGAATTGGGCATATGCCCAGGCAAAAAATAACTGGGTCTTGAGTCTAGATGCGGATGAGATAGCTACGCCGGAGTTAAAAGAAGAGATAGAAATGGTCTTAAGCAAAGGCCCTTTAGAAAATGGTTTTACCATACCACGCAGGAATTATATCGGTGATTATTGGGTTAGACATAGCGGATGGTATCCTAGCCCACAATTAAAACTTTTTAGAAAAGATAAATTCCGTTATGAAGAAGTAAGCGTGCATCCGCGTGCTATTATGGATGACCCTTGCGGGCATTTAAAATCGGATATAATACACTATTCCTATAAAAATTTAGAGGATTTTTTAACTAAATTAAATAATCAAACTACCAGAGAAGCCCAAAAGTGGTTCCACCAGAATAAGCCGATGCGTTTCGGAATATTTATCTGGCGAACCGTGGATAGATTTATGCGCACCTATATAGGTAGAAAAGGTTATAAAGATGGATTTATAGGATTCGCCATTGCTTTTTATGCGGGTTTATATCAATTTATCAGTTATTTGAAATATCGTGAATTGGTAATGTATAAGCAACAACCCTTAACACCTACGCGGTGTAAGAGGTATCTGTAAAAAGGGGGATAGATGCGTATACTGATTACTGGTGG
>Ga0315281_10005978_pt1 | contig 17362 bp, 17 predicted proteins | sample YL17G07_0_MG_FD_204540 | JGI IMG/M metagenome (GOLD analysis project Ga0315281, IMG submission 204540) | Sediment microbial communities from Yellowstone Lake, YNP, Wyoming, USA - YL17G07_0 | ecosystem: Environmental > Aquatic > Freshwater > Lake > Sediment | place: USA: Wyoming | collected...
CAATCGTCCGTAGTTCATCCAGCTCGGCATCGTAGCCGTGGGCGATCACACCGCCATCCCGAATGAGTTGCGGTGGATTGTCGATGAGCGCACGGTCAAGTAAATCAGCGAGTGCCGGTAGCGGTGTAAGTTGTTGTTGTAACAACGTCAGTAATTCCGCGTCGCTGTTGTTGAGCATGGGTTGTAATGGCGGTAACTGTTGCATGGCGATGCGCAATTGCACGAGGTCACGCGGCCGCGCGGACTTAAGGGCGACGCGGGTCAGGATACGTTCGATATCGCCGATCAAGCGCAGCACGACATGGATCGGTTCATAACGGTATTCATTCAGCAGGTTCGCGATCGCGGTGTGGCGGTGTTGAATCTGCGCGTGATCGCGCAAGGGGCGCAGTAACCAGCGACGTAACAAGCGACTGCCCATGGCGGTGGCATTGTGATCCAGCACGCCGCACAAGGAGTGTTGCAGATTACCGCTGAGGCTGCTGGTTAATTCCAGATTACGTTGGGTCGCGGCATCGAGGATCACAAAGTCCCGTGCGTGTTCCACCACGATGTTGCGGATGTGTGGCACCGCGCCTTGTTGGGTGTCGCGCACATAATGCAGCAAGGCGCCAGCGGCACAGGTGGCAACCGGTAATTCATCCAAACCAAATGCGCTAAGATGTTGCGTCGCAAATTGCTGGCAGAGTGCGCGTTGCGCACGCTGCAGATCAAATTGCCAGGGGGGTTGCGCGGTCCAGCGACAACCCGGCAACGGATATTCAATATTCAGATTGCCTTCGGCGAGAAGGATCTCGGCCGGGTGGTGACGCGCTAATTCCTGTTGCAAGCTATCGCTGTTGGTAAATTGTGTCGCGGTGAAACGGCCGCTGCTCATGTCGAGGGTGGCCAGGCCGATTTGATCCGCTTGCCGAAATAAGGCCACGAGTAAATTTTCGTTACGTTCGTCCAGCAAGGCCTCGTCGGTGATCGTGCCGGGGGTGATGATGCGCACCACCTTGCGTTCCATCGGACCCTTGCTGGTAGCGGGGTCGCCGATTTGTTCGCAAATGGCGACGGACTCACCGAGTTTTAATAGCTTGGCCAAGTAGACTTCAGCGGCATGATACGGCACACCGGCCATCGGGATCGGTTCACCGGCGGAGTTACCACGCTGGGTCAGCGTGATATCCATCAGTTTGGCGGCGCGCCGTGCGTCGTCGTAAAACATTTCATAAAAATCACCCATGCGGTAAAACACCAGCATCTGCGGATAGTCCGCTTTGATGCGCAGGTATTGCTGCATCATGGGGGTGTGGGGGGCGATGTCATCTTGCGGTAGCATTGTTTGCAGTGTAGCGAAAACGGAGCGGGGATAACACGTCGTAGGTGAAATTTTATTTCAGCGATAGGGGCTAGCGGTTTTCAAGCCATTCGGCGAGGGCCTGTTCTTCATTTTTTAATTCAAAGGCATTGATCAATCCACGTTGCAGGGCCAACGCCACCGCGCGGGCGCGGACATTCAGCAGTTCCGTTTCACCTGGGTTGTTGGCGGAGTCCAGGTTTGCCCCCAGTTTTGCGTAGAGCGACTGCAACCGGTTTTGCGCGCCGCGGCGTGACAGGTAGCGGCGTTCGGCAATGGTATTATCGGTAAGCCCCAAGGCGATATCGATGAGCACGTCATACTCTGCATCGCTGAGTGCATCTCCCGTACGTTGGGTGCGTGCCTGCACACTGCGTATTTGCGGGTCGATCCAGCACTGGCATTCCTCGAACACCGCATGCGCCGCGCGCGTCACCACGTTCGCCGGATTATTTTTCAAGACATAGCCGTACACGGTTTCTGCCGGGATCAATTTGGCCAAGGCACGCACATAGGTTTCATCACTGTGCTGCGACCAGAACAACACCCGCGCCGCCGGTTTTTTTGCCCAGACTTGTCGACCCAGTTCGATACCATTATATCCGGGCATTTGAATATCCGTGATCAACCACGGTTCAGGATAGGCGGCACAGGCAGCCAGCGCCTCTTGTGCATTGGCGGTAAGGATGGGCGAGTAGTGCGGTAACAGCTCGGCTAAAAAAATGCGATCCCGCGGGTTGTCGTCGGCAATAATGAGTGGCGTCATGACAGTAAACTCAGCGGGAGTGTCAATTCAACACAGGTGCCGCTGGCGAAACGGGAGGGGTGCCAGAGCACGTTCGCGCCGAGGCTGCGGGCGCGTTCGGTGATGTTGGTACAACCATGCCCCGTTGCAGCGGTAGCAACCGGCATGCCGACGCCGTTGTCTTCCACCGTGACAATCAGCCGGGTTGCTACGATGCGCAGCGAGATCTCAAATCGATTACAACGCGCATGACGTAGCAGGTTGTGTACGGCCTCCGTGATGATCCGAAACAGATTAATTTTTTGCGGCAGTGGCAACGCGCTTTCGATTATCGGATCAAATTCAAAATGGTAAGGCGGCAGGCCGGGCGTAGTGCAATGGCGATCGAGAAAGGAACGCAGCGCGGATTCCAGGCCGAGTATTTCCAGTGTTTGCGGATGCAAATCATCAATCGTGCGACGAATGCCCTTGATGATGCCATCCACCTCGCGGCGTAATTCGGCGAGTGGTCCACCGCTAGCCGATGATTTTTCCATGTTGTCGATACGGCGGGTGAGCGCCGTGAGGTCGGCCAGCACGCCGTCATGCATATCCATGGCGATGCGGCGGCGTTCATTTTCTGCGCCTTGCAGGACTTTTTCCACGGCGACGACATCGAATAGGCGCTGTGTCATGCGGGCAAGACAGAGTTCGAGTTCGTCGAGTTCATCGCGAATGACCTCCGGAATGGGCAGCGGTGCAAGATTACCGGCACATACCGCATGGGCGTGTTCGGTCAGCGACTTCAGCCGTCGTCGAACGGCATGCCATCCCCAAATTGCAAGTCCTACCGCCAGTGCGATACACAGTCCCAATACCGTGAGCAAGCTGCCCGTTAAGCGGGAAGTAATAATAGAAAGATGGCGGTGGTAGTCGATGTAGGCGCTGCGGCGTTGTGCCGTGAAGATTTTGTGTTGGTACTCCAGTGGCGGCAACAAGGCAAGCAAGGCGCTATGCACTGTTTTTGGATCGGCCCGTTCCGGTTCGTGTAGCAGTATTTGGGCCGCATCCATTTTACTTTGCAAGTCAGCAGGAACGTCCGTTGCCAGCGCCGTATCGAGCAGACTATCCAGCACTATCCTGGCTTGTTCCAGATACGCAAAGAGCTGTTCATCTTGTTGATTAGCGGGGCTTGCCATTTGTTCCTGGACGATACGATCCAGCTGGATAGTATTCGTGATAGCGACTTGGAGACGATCCGTCAGTATTTCCCACTTAACCGTCAGTTCATTTTGGCGATGAATGTTCGCCAGTTCAATCAACGTATAGGAAACCAAACCGATCAGTAACGCGACAATCACCAGTGGCGCCAGGACGAATTGATAACGAAAGGGCAGCTGCATGCAATACTCAAAAATTATTTCCAAATGACATCATACTATTACTTTTTAACGTTGGCGACTGTGTAAATGCACAGTCAGGGGCACGTTCACGCTGGGGCAACACTGTGGGAGCGAACCTTCCGCCAGCCCGGCAAACCTCGCATAGTTTGGCATATCGAGCCTTATTAACAATGAGAGGAAAAAACAATGAAAACCGTTGTCATTCGCGTTACGCGGGCACAGGAAAAATCCCAGGCGTTGGCGTCCGGCGATGCCCCGCAGGCCCGTTGCGGAAAGACCTGTTGGATGCCTGCAAAGCCTGTCACAAGGATTTTCGCGCGAAACAGAAATAATCTCGCCGACCGCCATATAATGAGCGAAGTAATAAGGTCGTCCCGGTTTTTTTAACAGAAACTACTTAAAGAGGAGAGTTATCGATGAAAGCCAGACTTATCGCCATCGCTGTGGTGAACGTGTTGTCTGTTGTTGTGAGCGAATCGGCCTTTGCTGATTCCATTGCAGAACAGCCGCTGACGGTAAATATTAAGCGTTTGTCATTGGATGCCGCAATGCGAATCGGTAAGGCGGCGATTGATAAATGCCGCAAGGAGGGCGTTCAGATCACCGTCACCGTCATTGACCGCGGTGGGCATGAACAAGTGGTATTGCGCGATGTGTTGGCGATGGATCTTTCAATTCCCATCAGTAAGAAAAAAGCCTATACCGCCATGTCTTTCAATTCTCCCACTTCGGCACTCGTCGACCGTTTTGATGGCGCTTACAGTGTGCCAAAAGTGGCTGAATTAATCATAGCAGCAGGCGGTATCCCAATTTCCATTGGCGGGAATATCATGGGTGGTATTGGCGTCAGTGGCGCACCTTCGGGGGTGACCGATGAGCTTTGTGCACAAGCCGGACTTGCCGCGGTCCAGGAAGATTTAGAATTGGAATAATTGATCAGCATGCCGACTATCCGGCAACGAGGAAACCAGAAGGTGAATGGCGGCTAAAATTTTTTCTTTGATGGTGCGCACCTAACTCAATGATAATTTTTCAATCCGACTCACGTCGACGGCCAGCAACATTTGATTTAATGGATCCCGCTCGCACTGCATTTGACCTGAACGATAATATGCTGTTGAATTTCGAGTTTTTAATAAGCTGCTAAATAACTGTACCCAATTCCTGTCCACCTTGTGTAATAACGCATCATGAGGTCGATGTGGTAGGTCAGCTGCGCTTTGAGATATGGGTGTTAAATTACTCATTATTCAGAAAAAACTTGAGTTATTGTGCAAGCTCTGCTAACTACTGTAGTACAGGTGTGAGGAGTGATGCATGACAATGGCTACTGAATATGATGAGAAGCGCGGTTATCGACGCGTCAGTGTTGAGTGCGAGATTTTCTTCAAGATGCTGGATTCGAATCTTGATGAGGAGGAGGTCGGGCAGGTCGCCAATCTGAGCGGTCGTGGACTGATGTTTATCGCCGAGGTGGGGGTGCCGATAAATGCGGAATTGAATATTCGTATCTCACCGGGTAACCAATTGACCCCCCCGTTGCACGCGCGCGTCAAAGTCGTGCGCATGGAAAAACAGCGGCGTGGCGGCGGTTATGAAATTGGGGCGGTGATTCAAGAGACGTACGACCAATAAACGAGTTGGCTTTGCGATTCAGACAAGCTCATCGATTCTATTCAATAGTTCCAAATCACTGGCGTATTCAATCGTGGTGTATAACTGCTGTGCGCGTTGCCCGCGATGGCTGAGCTGTTGGTCGTACAGCGGTTGCGCATCACGGCGCGACGGCCTGTCCGGTGAAAATCGAGTCACCTCATTTTGCATCACGGCGAGCTGACGTGAATCTGCGTTGGTGTTCCGGGTATTGGGAACAATAGGGGCTTGCTGAGCCAAACCCGTTTGGGCTGGCGTGGGGTAATTACCAAGTATCGGCAGTATCAGGGAATGGATTTGCATAAGCACTTTGGAAAAGTAACAGCTTGAAGTAAAGCTGTATACGGTCATTATGTCCAGTCTTCATGGTATTTTTACTGTTTCTGTTCGCAGGCACCTTCGCGCTGGGTCTTGCCCGCAACGCAATAATCAACTTTACCAACAGATAGTTTCTGCATCCAGGTAGAATCACCTTATGTATTCGGATGAGTCCCTGACAACATTAGCGACCGCACTCGGTGACCACCTACTCCAGCGGCATTGGCAACTGGCGGTGGCCGAATCGTGTACGGGCGGTTGGCTGGCCAAGGTGTTAACGGACATTGCCGGCAGTTCGCATTGGTTTGATCGCGGCTTTGTCACCTACAGCAATGAAGCCAAGCAGGACATGTTGGCGGTGCCGACGGCCACGCTCACCGTACATGGCGCGGTCAGTGAGCCGACGGTGCGTGCGATGGTCGAGGGGGCGTTACGCGCAAGCCGCGCGGATATCGCGGCGGCGATCACCGGCATTGCAGGCCCCGGTGGTGGTAGTCTCGACAAGCCGGTGGGCACGGTTTGGTTTGCCTGGGGCAGGCGTGCAGGGGCGGTGATCAGCCAACAGCATCACTTCACGGGGGATCGCATGGCGGTGCGTTATCAGGCGGTGCTCACTGCCTTACAAGGATTGGTGGAGCGAACGTGATCGCCGCGGCCAATGCCCGGTTATTTTTTGCTTTATGGCCGGATACGGTGACGGCTACCGCCATTACCACTAACCTCGACAACGTAGTGCCTAAGCCGGAAGGGCAACGCGTGGCCACAGAGAAGTTACACTTGACCTTGGCATTTTTAGGCGTCGTGACTGCCGATGCACAACACTGTCTCATCCAGGCCGCGCAGCAAATTAATTCAGGGTGTTTTGATCTGACGCTGGATGGTTACGGTTATTTTCCCAAACCAAACGTGATCTGGTACGGACCTACGGTTATTCCTCCACCCTTGGCGCAATTACAGATACAGTTGCGCGAACGGCTGCGTGGCTGCGGCATAACCCCGGATGATCGTCCGTTCACTCCGCATATGACCGTGGTGCGCAAGGCACGCAATGGCGTACTGCCGCAACACAGCGAACCGCTACGCTGGCCGGTGAGTGAATTTTGTTTGGCCGCCTCGGTGACTTACGCCACCGGAGCGCAATACCAAATAGTGCGGAGATGGCCACTGCGTGCTTATTGAAATGCCCAGCCTGCAAACGGCTCAATTTCGTCGCGATTCATCACGATCAGCTGATAGGCATTGGGATTGAGCGAGTGATCGACACTGGTGTCCACGGCGAGCCGTTGCAACACATAACCCACCAGCGCTCGTCGGGTGGTCAACTCGATCATATCGCCGCGTGCGCCATAATCAAAAATCAAACTCTCGCGTTTTGCCTGGGCCAAATTGGGGTGTGGCGTTAATTGCAGGGTAATAATTTCCGTCCAGTCATCATCGTACAGGACGCTGGATTCTGCGACTTCATCCCGAAGCTGGGCGTCGACAATACGTGACAAGACAAAATCCCGAAAATCATAGGTCTCTTCACTGTAAGCCCTGACATGCCAGCGCAGTCCGGTATTGATCAGCGAATGGGGCTCGATGAGGCGGTTGTCCTTGCTCTCCCGGTCGGAGAGGGAATGGTATTTTATCGTGAGTTTACGCCGGGTGCGGATGGCACGAATCAACTGAGCTAGCACAGACTTGCTGGGTAATCGGCTCGGTAACGGCAGTGAGTCAACACTAATGCCATAAATAGGATTTGCACCCGTGGGGCTGCCAGTGGCGGGTAAATTTGCCGCTAACATGGGGAGCACCACGGCGGGCGACAAGTCGGCAAACAGCTCGCTGAAGGCATCGCCGGGGACAAAACCAAACACCGCCTGTTTGTAAATCAGGTTGGCGGGGGCAAGTTGGCTATAAAAATTGAGGTCCTTGGTGGCCGCCGCATCAGATATACCAAAGGCATTGACGATGTCGGTGCGTGTCACGACCCCGGTGTAATATGCCATCATTTCAATGTATTGCAGCCGCTGACGCGAGCCCCACTTGATGTCGTTGAGAGTTTTCTTTGCGGAAACCATGGTCTGCCTCTGAATAATCCTTAAAAATCATACAAGTAATTGCGTAGGATCACAATACAATATATAACATGATAAAAAATACTAACATAATAAAAAATATTGACATCAAAAAATATATGCACTAGAATTTTTCGAAATAGGCAGACGCAGGTCTGCTGAATAAATTCATCAAGCAATACCCTAACCAACTGGACTGGAGGAAATATGGCAGAAGATCAAAAGCAAAAGGCATTAGCGGTGGCATTGAGCCAAATCGAAAAACAATTTGGCAAAGGCGCGGTGATGCGAATGGGAGATAGTAAGGCGCCACGTGATATTGAGGCCATTTCTACCGGATCGCTGGGATTGGATATTGCCCTGGGCATCGGCGGTTTACCCAAGGGGCGTGTTGTTGAGATTTATGGCCCAGAATCGTCGGGCAAAACCACGCTGACCTTACAAGTGATCGCCGAATGCCAAAAACTCGGTGGCACCGCAGCCTTCATCGACGCCGAGCATGCCCTCGACACGACGTATGCGGAAAAACTGGGTGTGAAGGTGGATGATTTGTTGGTGTCACAGCCGGATACCGGTGAACAGGCGTTGGAAATTGCCGATATGCTGGTGCGCTCCAGTGGAGTTGATATCGTGGTTATCGATTCCGTGGCGGCGCTGACCCCCAAGGCGGAAATCGAAGGAGAAATGGGCGACTCGCACATGGGTCTGCAGGCGCGCCTCATGAGCCAGGCCTTGCGCAAACTCACCGCCAACATCAAGCGTTCCAATACCCTGGTGATTTTTATCAACCAGATCCGTATGAAGATCGGCGTGATGTTCGGTAATCCCGAAACCACCACCGGTGGTAATGCCCTCAAGTTTTACGCCTCGGTGCGTTTGGACATCCGCCGTATCGGCGCGATTAAGAAAGGTGAAGAGGTGGTTGGTTCTGAGACGCGGGTGAAGGTGGTCAAGAACAAGGTCGCGCCGCCATTCAAACAGGCCGAGTTCGATATTATCTATAACGAGGGCATTTCCCGCGCCGGCGAGATCATTGAGATCGGCTCTACCTTGAATATCATCGATAAATCCGGTGCTTGGTATAGTTACAATGGTGAACGGATCGGCCAAGGTAAAGACAATACGCGTAATTTTCTCAAGCAACACCCGGAGATGGCGCGTGAGATTGAAGGCAAGATTCGCCAACAGTTGTTGTCGCAACCCGTGGTGATCTCAACACCCTCCAATGATGAAGAGCTGCCGGAAGAACTCGAGGCCTAATCTGCCATGAGTAGAACAATTCGCGAGGTCGCCATGCGTCTGCTGGCGACCCGCGAACACAGCAGTGCTGAGTTATTCCGCAAGCTGGGGCAAAAGGGATTTGCTCAAGCCGATGCGCAGACGCTGATTGCAAAGCTGCAACAGGAAAATTTGCTCAGTGATTGTCGCTTTATCGAGTGTTTTATCCGCTCCCGCCAACAGCGGGGCTATGGACCGATCCGGATTCAGGCCGAGTTGCGCCAGCATGGCTTCGATGATGAGCAAATCCGTCTTTCCCTGGATGCCCCTGCGCACGGTTGGTTGCGATTGGCCCAGCAGGTGCGGCAAAAGAAGTTTGGCACCGTTATCCCGCAGGACTACCAGGACAAGGCGCGGCAAATGCGATTTTTGGAATACCGGGGCTTTAGTCACGAGCAGATACGGAGAATTATTGAACTGGCGGATGAAATTGCCTGAAGTCCATATATAATCGACGCTTTCCACACAAATGAGCTAAAGCGGTTATGAAAAGCGCGCAGATACGTTCCGCCTTCCTGGATTATTTTCGGCGCCATGGTCATGAGATAGTCTCGTCCAGTTCGCTAGTACCGGCAAATGATCCCACCTTGTTATTTACCAATGCCGGCATGGTGCAGTTCAAGGATGCCTTTCTCGGCTTGGAAAAACGCCATTATAATCGCGCGGTCTCCTCACAACGTTGTGTGCGCGCTGGTGGCAAACACAACGACCTGGAAAATGTCGGTTACACCGCGCGTCATCACACCTTTTTTGAAATGCTCGGCAACTTTAGCTTTGGTGATTATTTCAAAAAAGAAGCGATTCATTTTGCCTGGGATTTTCTTACGCAGGAGATGAAACTGGCCCCGGAACGTTTGTGGATCACGGTGTTTGAAGAAGATGCAGAGGCGGAAGACATTTGGTTGAATGACATAAAGGTCGATCCCCAGCGGTTTTCGCGCATCGGCGCGAAAGATAATTTCTGGGCGATGGGGGATACCGGCCCCTGCGGTCCGTGTACCGAGATTTTTTTTGATCATGGCCCAGACGTCGCGGGCGGACCGCCAGGATCCGCTGATGCCGACGGCGATCGTTATATCGAAATCTGGAATCTGGTGTTCATGCAGTACAATCGCCAAAAGGATGGCAGTCTGGAACCCTTACCGAAACCCTCGGTGGACACCGGCATGGGCTTGGAGCGCTTGGCCGCGGTGATGCAAGGTGTGCACAGTAATTACGAAATTGATCTCTTTGTTAATTTGCTCAAGGCGGCAGCGCAAGCGACGAAGTGCAAAGATATTCATAGCAATTCGCTTAAGGTCATTGCGGATCATATTCGCTCCTGCAGTTTCATGATCACCGATGGCGTGGTGCCCTCCAATGAAGGACGTGGCTACGTGCTGCGCCGTATCATTCGCCGCGCCATTCGTCATGGCTACAAACTGGGTATGCGCGATCCTTTTTTTCATCGTTTAGTTGCACCGCTCGTCTCTGAAATGGGCGACGCCTATCCCGAGCTGAAAAAAGCACAGGACATCGTCACGCGGGCACTCAAGCAAGAAGAAGAGCGTTTTGCTGAGACCCTCGATGTGGGTATGCAAATCATGGAAAGCACGATAACTAATCTCAAGGGTAAGACAATTCCTGGCGACGTGGTGTTTAAATTGTACGACACCTATGGATTTCCCGCGGATTTAACCGCCGATGTCGCGCGCGAGCGTGGTTTGTCGATTGACATGCCGGGGTTTGAAAAGGCCATGGATGAGCAACGCGAGCGTGCGCGCTCCAGTAAACATTTTGCCGCAGAGTATGCTCAAGCATTGGATATTGATACAGCAACGGAATTCACCGGTTATGAACACCTGGTTGATCCTTGTCAGGTGCTGGGCGTTTATATCGACGGCAAGAAGGTGGATACGATCACGGCCGGACAAAACGGCATGATCATTTTGGATCGCACGCCATTTTATGCTGAATCGGGTGGTCAGGCTGGCGACACCGGTGTATTGGTAGGTGTGAACGGAAAGTTCACGGTGACGGATACCCAAAAACAAGGGAATGGTGTTTTTGGCCATGTGGGCAAATTGCATGACGGCACGATGCGCGCGAGTGATCGTGTCGAAGCCCAGGTCGATGTCGAAAAGCGTCGTGCGATAATGTATAACCATTCCGCGACGCATTTAATGCATGCCGCCTTGCGTAAAGTATTAGGTGATCATGTGACTCAAAAAGGTTCGTTGGTCGAGGCCGATCGACTACGTTTTGATTTTTCACATTTTGAACCGGTGACAGCCGCACAGTTAAAAACCATTGAGGAATTGGTCAACACACAGATTCGGTATAACCACGCGGTTGAAACCCAACTCATGTCACAAGAGGCGGCAATCAAAACCGGTGCGATGGCGCTGTTTGGCGAAAAGTATGGTGACACGGTGCGCGTCTTGAAAATGGGCGATTTCTCCACGGAACTCTGCGGCGGTACCCATGTGCAACGCACCGGCGACATTGGCTTATTCAAGATTATCCTGGAAACCGGCACGGCGGCGGGAGTTCGCCGCATTGAGGCGGTGACGGGACAGGGGGCGCTGATTTATGTTGCGCAAAGCGAATCACAACTACAACAAGTAACCCAATTGTTGAAGGGTTCACGTGAGGATGTCGGCGAGCGTGTCAAACAACTGCTGGAACGCACCCGCGTGTTGGAAAAAGAATTGGAACAACTCAAGGGAAAATTGGCCAGCAGCCAGGGCGATGATTTGGCGGGTCAGGCGCAGGTCATACACGGCGTGAAGGTCTTGGCAGCCAAACTCGAGGGCGCCGATGTCAAAGCCCTGCGGGTGACCTTGGATCAACTCAAAAACAAACTGGGTTCAGCCGTCGTGGTCTTAGCGGCAGTCGCGGATGGCAAAGTCGATTTGGTCGCCGGGGTCAGCAAAGAAAATACAAACAAAATCAAAGCGGGTGAGTTGATCAATATGGTTGCCCAGCAAATCGGGGGCAAGGGCGGGGGACGGCCCGACATGGCGCAGGCCGGCGGTACTCAGCCCGAACATCTTGAGTCCGCTTTGGCCTCCGTTATCGGCTGGATTCGTGAACGATTGCCTTGAAATTTTGCGAGTGTCTTCCCTTCTTATTGCGTTTAGTGTTTAATCTGCACCCTTTGACTAAGGGAATTAGGTTTCCAGAAATAGTACATATATGGCACTCATCGTTCAAAAATACGGCGGAACCTCCGTCGGCACTGTAGAAAAAATTGCGAGCGTCGCGGAAAAGGTCATCGCGACGAAAAGTGCTGGCCATGATGTGGTGGTGGTCGTTTCTGCGATGAGCGGGGAGACCAACCGCCTGATTGATTTGGCCAAAAAGATTGATCCCAATCCGGATCCCCGTGAATACGACGTAATTGTCGCAACCGGCGAACAAGTCACTATTGCCTTGCTGAGCATGGCACTGATTAAACGGGGTTGTGCCGCACGCTCCTATACCGGGGCGCAAGTGCATATCCTCACGGACAGCGCACACACCAAGGCCCGGATTCTGGACATTGATGAGGCGAGGGTGCGCCAAGATATCAAGGAAGGCCGGGTCGTGGTTGTAGCGGGATTTCAGGGCGTTGATCAGCATGGCAACATTACGACCTTAGGTCGTGGCGGTTCAGACACCACCGGGGTCGCTCTGGCGGCGGCGCTGAATGCGGATGAATGTCAGATTTATACCGATGTGGACGGGGTCTATACGACCGACCCGCGCATTGTTCCCCAGGCTCGCCGACTGGACAAAATTACTTTTGAAGAAATGCTTGAACTGGCCAGTCTTGGCTCCAAGGTATTACAAATACGCTCCGTGGAATTTGCTGGTAAATATGGTGTGCGGTTGCGTGTGTTGCATTCGTTTCAAGAGGGGCCGGGTACATTAATTACATATGACAATGAGGTGAATGATATGGAAGATCCCATCATTTCCGGAATCGCATTTAACCGCGATGAAGCGAAATTGACTGTCTCCGGGGTGCCGGATAAGCCGGGTATCGCCTATCAAATTCTTGGCCCCATTGGCAAGGCCAATGTCGAAGTCGATATGATTATTCAAAATATTGGCGTCGATGGCTTGACCGATTTTACTTTCACGGTGCATCGTTCTGACTTTGATAAGGCCACGAAAGTGCTGCAAGAGACCGCAAAAAAGCTTGGCGCTCGTCAGGTGACCGGTGACAATACGATTGTGAAGGTATCGGTTGTTGGGGTGGGCATGCGTTCCCATGCGGGCATTGCCAGCACCATGTTTGAGGCCCTGGCAAAAGAAGGGATCAATATTCGGATGATTTCCACCTCGGAAATCAAGATTTCGGTGGTGGTGGACGAGAAATACCTGGAATTGGCGGTCAGGGCTTTACACGACGCTTTCCATTTGGAACAAAAACCCGCGGCCTAAGTGGCTGAAACTGCCGGTTAAAGTTTTCATGGGCAGAGGTCGATATTCATTCTGAGCGTGCCACGACTCGCAAGGAATGCACGACCACAATGTACGTATTCACGATAAGGAGACAGATATATGTTGATTTTAACTCGCCGTGTAGGAGAAACGCTCATGATTGGTGATAACGTCACGGTGACGGTATTAGGCGTCAAAGGCAACCAAGTACGCATCGGTGTCAATGCCCCCAAAGATGTCTCAGTGCATCGCGAAGAAATCTACGAACGTATTAAGAACGAACAGAAGCAAAACGAGCAGAAAGAAGCGCAATAATACTATTTCGCTCTACTTTTTGTCTTTACCTTCCTCATCGAGCCTTGTATCCTTTGGGCCCCATAAAATGAGTCGCCAGTAACAACAAGGGCCTGGGTTTTCATTCCTGGTCCATTGGTCACTGGCTGCCGGTTTTATTGGAGAGATGGCCGAGTGGTCGAAGGCGCTCCCCTGCTAAGGGAGTATGGGGTCAAAAGCCCCATCGAGGGTTCGACTCCCTCTCTCTCCGCCAATTTATGAAAAAGGACTCGTGTTAGAGTCCTTTTTTTATGATTAATGTGGGTCGAGGTTTGAATCCGCAGTAACCGGATGAGGGGTTCACTCTCGATACACAGAAAGCCACGTGTCTAGCAAGATGACGCGGTTCTAGGTAAATGGTCGATGATTTGGTATTATGCGGCGCTTAATTTGAGCGGCAACTTAATAATACCCTAGCAAATTAATAACAGTTTTAACGCGCGCCCGTAGCTCAGTTGGATAGAGTACCTGGCTACGAACCAGGCGGTCGGGAGTTCGAATCTCTCCGGGCGCACCAAATTCTCACGTAACGAACGACGCGGTTTGCATGGCTGTTAAACGCAGACCTTGCGTTATCGGCGACGAGCGCAAGACAAACCCTCCCTCTTCCCGGCTACACTCATGTTTTGCACCATGATGGGTTGTCGACATTCGTTTCATCTTTGCTAAGACGCGTAAGCCGATGGCGCCCTGTGCCCTCTTTAGCACAGCGCATTCTTGACCGTGGAAAAAATTGCGGTACCGGGTGTTGCCCAGAACCGCCGACGGTCAGGCGGGGCATGCTGCCATGGGGACCGTTTGGGTTGATGAAATGGCCTGGACATTAATCCAGCGGTTCGTGTGATTTGTCCGCGATTAAGCAGTTTGCTTTAGCGGATTTATCGCTATACTTAGCCTTCAAATAGACATTAAAACCGGGTCGCATGCTGAGCAAACTAATTATTCGTTATAACGGCCGCAAGGTGGATGAACTCATCGTGAAGCGTGATATGTTGACGATGGGCCGAAAAGTCGACAACGACTTGCGCCTGGAAGATTCTACGGTAAGTAATCGTCATGCACGGATACGTAAACGCGCTGATGGTCTTTACGTAGAGGACTGTGAAAGCACCAACGGCACGTTTGTCAATGGTAAAAAAGTGAATATGCATCGTTTACAAAATGGCGATGTCATCGTTATCGGTAAATACACCATCACCCATGAAACTGTTGATGAGGACCCGCTCTCGACTGAGCTTGATCCAACCCTGCAAATCGGTAAACAGGAATTTGCGCTTATTCTTGCCCGGTTAACCCAAGCGGAGAACGATGAAAGCATTGGGCCGTTGAAATTAAATAAAAAAACCTTGAATTGGATTGCGCAGGACGAAAATGGAGTGTGGTGGGGTTTTGAAAATGAACCCATCGCGGGTGTGCATGGTTGGTTGGATACCATGGATGGCACCAAGATTTTATTAAAACAGGAAAACAGACATAATTCAAATTGGCGTGACACCTTGCGCAAGTTGTAACGTTCCTCTTTTTGTTTCTTCTCGCCAGCAGGCCTGCTGGGTTATGCTCATGGCGGTGATACTTATCGATAAAAGCCGTCGAGCCAAACCCGTTTTAACCATAAAAAAAGGGACCATACGGTCCCCGAAAAGCGCAATTGAAGCGAATTCCTTAGAGTCGCCAAGATGAACTTGGGTCTGCGTTGCGTTGATCAAGCAGCTCGATGATAAAACCTTCGGCGCGATTTTTATCAAAAAATGGACCGCGAATACCTTCGCGGGTATAGGCATACCACCCTTGCGACATCACATGAAAATACCGATCGGTATTGGCTCGGTGTTGTTCACCAGCACGTGTGGAAAAGTCAGCAGTTGTTTTTTGTGAGTTCATAATTATGTTTAGTCAAAACATCCTGTGTGTTGTGACCAGTGTAGGAACCGAGGCGAGACTTGTCTGTCGGTAGCCGCTGAAAAATTTGTAGGTAGCATCTTACAAAAAGCAACGAATGAGAATTTGATGATAAAAGATCAGTGGTGCCCAGGGCCGGAGTTGAACCGGCGACCTGTAGCTTAAGAAGGGGATTGTAGTGCAAATACGCTGGGTGTGTTCTGAAATACTAGCCGCCATACCGGCTCACACTTTTGACCACGATCAGAAAATTAACGTCCAGCAAATGGAATGCGTAAATCAGGAAGCAGAGGCGCACACCAAGTGGCAACACTTTCCGCACCAAAGCCGCTTCTGACGACTGGTCGGGTAATAGCGAACAGAATAGGACAAGGGATACTATATAGACTTTAGCGGAGCTGATCATGTTATAAAAAAAGCCTGACTGATTTTCAGTCGGGCTTTTGCTTGTTGGGTTTCTGAATTGGAATTCGATCCTCAGTTACTTGATTCAGTGACTTAATAAAATTACGAATGGAATATCGACCAGTGTCACGTTGTGACTATTAGGTTCCTAACAGAGAAGGGCGCAAGCGACCAATTCTTTTTTGGCCACTTGGTATTCGAATTATTTAATGTTCCGTTGTTATTAAAGGCTCGCCAATATCTTTGTTTAATTTCCAATTCTGGCGTAACCGAACTGCCAGGGATTCGCTTAAGTTAAACCATGTACTAATGTTATTGGTTGTATCGGCAATAACTAGAACATCTGATTTATTCAGGAATTTACCAATACGCTTGATAGCCGCATTTGCATCAAGTTTAGAGTTGACATACCAGCAGCTCTCGTGAAGCTTTGTGGTATTACCAAGTTCATGAATAGCCTTTGAAAAATTTTCCGTATTTGTGTTTGAGTCATTTATTTCAAAAGAGATAAAAAGGTTTTGCCACATAATTTCCCCTATTGCATAATGGTCAAATATAAGGCGAACATTGTTACATACTAAAAGTAGACTGTGCTAGTGAAAATGGTATACCGATAAAAATTAATAATATGTATATCAGAAAATAAACTTAATTTTTCGCTAAACTTTTAGCCCCAAACCTTGGATAAATTATAAGGGGTCTCGTGTATTTCAGTCTGAATAGAATTAAACAGACAGGAATGTGAACATAAAATAGTCATAAAATGGGGTGCGCTATGGTTTCTATCGTAAATTCAGCAGGTCTTGGGTTGTTTAATTCCTCATTGGGACTGCAGAGCGCTGGTTCATCGCCAATGCTCGGCCAGGCGGGGGAACGAGTCTATGTCAATAATACGACGGGAAATCTGGTTATCCAGCATGTGGATGACATACTTTCCAGTCAAGGGCCTGATTTCACGTTTGTTCGCACCTACAACAGCCTGGGCCAGTTTGATGGCGAGAACAACGACAATTGGCGCTTTAATGTGTACCAGCAAGTTTATGGATTAACGGGTACTGTGAATACTGCAGGTAGTTCTGTTGTCAAAGTATTTGGGGATGGCTATCAGGCGACATATAACTATGACAACGCGTTAGGGTATTACACCAGTACCGATGGGGATGGTGCTCACGATAGGCTGCGTTTTGACGCACAGACCCAGCGTTGGTCATGGGAGGAAGGCAGCAGTAATCAACTAGAAGTATTCAATTTTGATGGAAGATTAGTCCAACTAACCGATAAAGACGGTAACTCTATAGGCTATATCTACCAAGGTAGCCAGATTTCCCAAATAGTTGATCAATCCGGTCAAATTACATATTTTGATTATCAGGGCCAGAACCTGACGCAGGTCAGAACCTACAGTAACGGTGTTTGGCAAACTCGTGTACGTTATAACTATTAATCAGTCCGTTAGTAAATAGACATCTATGCGGCATATTGCAGCGAAGGCTTCTGGTAGAAGGAGCAGATTTTTGCGGGATTGTTTTGCAATCGT
>Ga0315281_10005979_pt1 | contig 17361 bp, 12 predicted proteins | sample YL17G07_0_MG_FD_204540 | JGI IMG/M metagenome (GOLD analysis project Ga0315281, IMG submission 204540) | Sediment microbial communities from Yellowstone Lake, YNP, Wyoming, USA - YL17G07_0 | ecosystem: Environmental > Aquatic > Freshwater > Lake > Sediment | place: USA: Wyoming | collected...
GCTGCGCGAGCTCATCCCATCGGGTTGGTCGGATTGCGGTCCTGCAGGATGTCTTCCATGCGCCACTGGATCGAGGGTTTGATCTTCGGGTGGGTGAGAATGTAGAAGCGCTCGTCGCGCACCGCCTCGTACACTTTCTGCGCCACGTCGGCGGCGGAAAGTTTTCCGGATTGCACCGCCTTTTTCAGACTGGCGTCGAGCGCCAGATCGGCGGCGGTCTTATGCCGGGTTTCGCTCAGCGCGGCGGGGCGGTTGCGCCCGGAATCCGCGATGCCCGTGGGCACGTAGGCAGGGCACAGCACCGAACATTTGAGTTTGTCCGTCTTTTGCGCCAGGTCGTGGTGCAGGCATTCGGACAGCGTCACCACCGCATGCTTGGATACGCAATAGATGCCCATGCCGGGCGGCGAGATCAGGCCCGCGACCGAGGCGGTGTTGATGATATGGCCCTCGGTTTGCTGCTTCAGCATGATGGGCGCGAACACGCGCACGCCGTGGATCACGCCCCAGAGATTGACGCCCAGCACCCACTCCCAGTCGGCGACGGTGTTATCCCAGACATTGCCGCCCTCGGCCACGCCGGCGTTGTTGGCGAGCACATCCACAGAGCCAAACCTGGCAAGAGTTTTCTGCGCCAGCGACTCGACCTCGGCCGCTTTGGAGACGTCGGTGCGCACGCCGATGACGCGGGCCCCGGCGGTTTTCATTTCGGCTTCGGCTTTGGCGAGCGCATTGGGTTCGACGTCGGCGAGCACGATGCTCATGCCCTCGCGCGCGAAGCGATCGGCCATGGCGCGCCCGAGGCCGCTCGCGCCGCCCGTGATCACCGCTACCTTGCCTTGGAAGTCTTTCATGGGATGAACGCTCCGGCGTCAAGTGGAAAACAGCATCATACTGAATCGCCGCGCGCGCCGGCAGAGCGCTCGCCTGCGCCCCGCTCGACGCGGAGGTGGGAGAGGGGCTATTTTTTCGGCGGCAGGGGCAGCACCGCGCGCGGCCGGCGATTCTTGTCGGTCGCGACGTAGGTGAGCGTCGCCTCGGTCACCTTGACGATCTCGATGTCCTCGGGATTGCGCTGCGCATACACCTCGACGTTGACGGTGATCGAAGTATTGCCGACGCGCACGATCTCGGCGTAGAAGGAGACGAGGTCGCCGATTTGCACCGGCTGCTTGAACTGGAAGGCATTCACCGCCACCGTGGCCACGCGGCCGCGCGCGTGGCGCCCGGCAAGCACGCCGCCGGCGATGTCGACCTGGGACATGATCCAGCCGCCGAAAATGTCGCCGTGATGGTTGGCGTCGGCGGGCATGGGCATGACCCGCAGCACAGGTTCCTTGCCTTCGGGGAGTTTCACTGGTTCAGCCATGGTGTGGAATACTACGCCTAATACTTGCCGCGCAGGTCGAGCCGGGATTCAGGCGCATACCGTATTGAAATGGACTGGCCGGGGGCAAACATCCGCTCCATGTGCGAAAATGGCAACTCCGCAGTGGCCGCGCACCGCTGGACGCCGCCTGAATCGGCGGCCGCATAAACACTGATTCTTACCCACCTCAACATGGCACACGGACGTCGCTCCCCGGCTTTATCCGTAGACGCAGCGCCGCCCGCGCCCGGCACGCGGCGCAACGAATGGCGCGCGGTCGGCATGTTGCTGCCCTACCTGTGGGAATACAAGTGGCGGGTGCTGATGGCGCTCGCCTTCCTCGCCTCGGCCAAGGTCGCCAACGTCGGCGTGCCGCTGGTGTTGAAGGGTGTCGTCGATGCGCTCACGCCAGCGCAGCAGGTTCTGGCGCTGCCCCTGGCGCTGCTTGTCGCCTACGGCCTGCTGCGGTTGTCCACCGTGCTGTTCGCCGAACTGCGCGACGTGGTGTTCGTGCGCGTGACGCAGCGGGCGATCCGCCGCGTCGCGCTCACCGTGTTCCGCCACCTGCACAGCCTGAGCCTGCGTTTTCACCTCGATCGCCAGACCGGCGGCGTGACCCGCGACATCGAGCGCGGCACGCGCGGCATCTCCACGCTGCTCTCGTTCATGTTGTTTTCGGTGATCCCGGTGATCCTGGAATTCAGCCTGGTGGCGGCGGTGCTGCTGACCAAATTCGACTGGCGTTTTGCCGCCGTGACCTTCGCCGCAGTCGCGATCTACATCTTTTTCACCGTCAGCATCACCGAGTGGCGCACGAATATCCGCCGCCAGGCGAATGAACTCGATTCCAAGGCCAACACCCGCGCCATCGACAGCCTGCTCAATTACGAGACGGTGAAATATTTCAACAACGAGGAGTACGAGGCGCGGCGCTATGACGAAAACCTGCAGAAATACGAAGCGGCTGCGGTAAAAAACGAAGTCTCGCTCGGGCTGCTCAACGTCGGCCAGAGCTGTGTTATCGCCGCCGCGGTGACCCTGCTGATGATCCTGGCGGCCGAGGGCGTGGTGAACAACACGCTGACGCTGGGCGACCTGGTGCTGATCAACGGGCTGCTGATCCAGCTCTATATCCCGCTCAACTTCCTCGGCATGGTCTACCGCGAGATCAAGCAGGCGCTGATCGACACGGACAGGATGTTCCGGCTGCTGGAACAGAACCGCGAAATCCAGGACGGTCCCGATGCCCAGCCGCTCGCTGCGGGCAGCGCCTCCATCCGCTTCGAACACGTGGATTTCTCCTACGATCCGAAGCGCCAGATCCTGTTCGATGTGTCCTTCGACGTGCCCGCGGGGAGCAAGGTCGCCGTGGTCGGGCATTCGGGCTCGGGCAAGTCGACGCTGGCGCGGCTGCTGTACCGGTTCTACGATATTGGGAGCGGCGCCATCGTCATCAACGGCATCGATATCCGCGCGGTGCGGCAGGGGAGCCTGCGCGGCGCCATCGGCATCGTGCCGCAGGACACGGTGCTGTTCAACGACACCATCTACTACAACATCCACTACGGCCGGCCGGCAGCGACGCACGAGGAGGTGATCGAGGCGGCCAGGGCGGCGCATATCCATGAATTCATCCAAAGCCTGCCGGACAAGTATGAAGCGCGGGTGGGCGAGCGCGGCCTGAAGCTGTCTGGCGGAGAGAAGCAGCGCGTTGCCATTGCCCGCGCCATTCTCAAGAATCCCTCGATCCTGATTTTCGACGAGGCCACCTCGGCGCTCGACTCCGAAACCGAGAAGTCGATCCAGGCGGAGCTTGCGCGCATTGCGCAGGGGCATACCACTTTGGTGATTGCGCATCGCCTGTCCACGGTCATGGATGCGGACCAGATCCTGGTGATGGACGGGGGGCGCATCGTCGAGCGCGGCAGCCACCGCGAACTGCTGGAGCGCAGCGGTGCTTACGCGCAGATGTGGGCGTTGCAGCAGCAGGAGGAGTCGCAGCAGTCGCGCGAACCGGCTAGCGTTTGAAAAGAGAGGGTTTACGGCCGCTATTCAATTTTCGCTTTAGATAGCATCGCTATCCTGTTATTTTTGCTTGCCAAGGCAAATATTGGCGGCTAGACTCCGCCAACATCCCCAATCCTGCTGGAACGAGATGCCTTTGTCCATGCGCCCTATGTTGATTTGTGCCGGCCTCGGTCTGGGACTCGCGTCCGCGGCCTACGCCGGCCCTGCCGAAGCGCGTGACAGCGCGCGTTACGCGGCGCCGGTCGCGCACAAGCTGTCGCTGCGCTCATCCGCAGCCATCATTCAGGATCAGGAAACCGGCGAGATTCTCTACGGCAAGAATGCGAGCGCGGTAGCGCCCATCGCCTCGATCACCAAGCTGATGTCGGCAATGGTGGTGCTGGACGCCGGCCTCGATCTGCAGGAAAACATCACCATTTCGAGCGCAGACCTGGATGCGCTGCGCGGCACGCACTCGCGCCTCAAACCCGGCGCCAGCCTCAGCCGCGACGAGTTGCTGCGCGTGGCGCTGATGGCATCGGAGAACCGCGCCGCGGCAGCCTTGGGACGCAGCTATCCCGGCGGAATCGACGCGTTCAAGCGTGCCATGAATCACAAGGCGCAGATGCTGGGCATGAACGGCTCGCACTTTGACGACGCCACCGGGCTCTCCAGCGCCAATGTGTCCAGCGCCGAGGATCTGGTCAAGCTGGTGCGCGCCGCGCATCAATACGAGCTCATCCGCAGCTATACGACCATGACGGGACACGAGGTCCATGTTGCCGGCAGGCCGCTCGCTTACCGCAATACCAACCGCCTGGTGGCGAACGGGAGCTGGAACATCGGCCTGTCCAAGACCGGTTTCACCAATGATGCCGGACGCTGCCTGGTGCTGCAGGCGAAGCTCGCCGAGCGCCAGGTGATCATCGTGCTCCTAGACTCCTGGGGAAAACTCTCGCGTATCGGCGATGCCAAGCGCATCCGCGCGTGGATGGAGGCGAAGGCCAGGCCGCAGACTGGCGCCGTGCACAAGTCCGCGCAGAAAAGCCGCAGGCCCGCGCAGGCCTGAGGCCGGCGGGCACAACGCAACTGCTGTCGAGGAACCGATGGCACAGCCGCAACCGCAGCCGCGCCCCGCCGAAGGCGTGGTGCGCTGCTACAATTTTCTGCCCGAAGGCAATTCCTTCCTCGACGACGTGCTGGCGGGTTTGGCGCGGCCGCGGAAGACCCTGCCACCGAAGTACTTCTACGACGCGCGCGGCTGCGCGCTGTTCGAGAAAATCTGCGAGCTGCCCGAGTACTATCCCACGCGCACCGAGCTGGCGATCATGCGCGAGCATGCCGGCGCGATGGCGAAGTTCCTTGGCCCTGGTTGCCAGTTAATCGAGTTCGGCAGCGGCTCCAGCACGAAAACGCGCATCCTGATCGAGCGACTGCAGCCGCCGTTGTACCTGCCCGTGGACATCGCCGACGGGGCGATGCGGGCGGCGGCGGCCGGCCTCGCTCGGGCGTTCCCCTGGCTCAACATCACCGGCGTGTGCGCCGACTACACCAGGCCGTTGACGCTGCCCGAGTTCGTCGGTGTGCCGATCCGGAGAAAAGCCGTCTACTTTCCCGGCTCGACCATCGGCAATTTCACCCCGCACGAAGCGATCGGGTTCCTGCAACTCGTCCGGCGCATTGCCGGCACCGGCGGTGCCCTGCTCATCGGCGTCGACCTGAAGAAAGACAAGCAGGTGCTCGACGCCGCCTACGACGACGCCGCGGGTGTGACCGCCGCGTTCAACCTCAATCTGCTGGCGCGCATCAATCGCGAACTGGGCGGGGATTTCCAGCTGCGGCGCTTCCGCCACAAGGCCTTTTACGACGAGGACAAGGGCTGGATCGAGATGCACCTCGAAAGCCTCGCCTCGCAGATCGTGCACGTCGGCGGCGAGCGCTTCCGCTTCGGTGCGGGAGAAACCATCCACACGGAGATTTCCTGCAAGTACGGCATCGAGGAATTTCAGGCGCTGGCGCAGCGCGCCGGCTTCGCCGCTGAGCAGATCTGGACCGATGCGGCCAAGCTGTTCAGCGTGCAGGGCATGATAGTCGCCTAGCCGGGTGAATTATAATGTTGATTTTGGTCAAGGTGCCGCGGCACCAAAGGTCTATTTTTCTTGCGTAGCGGGTAAACGCTGTCTTCCCCAGGGGCGAACACGGGCCGTGGTGAGTGCGCCGGCTCCTACCCCAGGGCAAAGCAAAGGTGCATCATGCAGCCAGGCATCACCACCATATACAGTATCGAGGTCAACCCGGAGATTCCGCAACGGCTGAGCCGACTGCAGGAGCTGGCCAACAATCTCTGGTACAGCTGGGACGTCATGCCCACGCGGGCGCTGTTTTCGCGCCTGGATCCGGGCTTGTGGAATATCGTAGGACACAGCCCCAAGGCCTTGCTCAAGCGCATCGATCAGCGGCGGCTGATCGATGCGGCCGAGGACAAGGTGTTTGTCGACAACTACAACCGCGTGCTCTCGGCCTACGACGGTTATCACGGAGCGCCGATGGGCCGCGACGCGGCCGGACAAGCGCTTGGCCAGTCCGACCTGGTTGCCTATTTCTGTGCCGAATTCGGTTTCCATGAGAGCCTGCCGATCTACTCCGGCGGCCTTGGAATACTTGCCGGCGATCACTGCAAGGCGGCGAGCGACCTGCGCCTGCCTTTCGTCGGCGTTGGCCTGCTCTACCGGCAAGGCTATTTCTTCCAGACCATCGACAGCCACGGCAATCAGGGGGCTACGTACGTAGATTCGGATTTCGACGATCTGCCGATCTCGCCGGTACAGCGCGAAGACGCGTCTGAATTGAAAATCAAGGTCGAGTTTCCCGGGCGCGAAGTGACGGCGAAAGTATGGCAGGTGCGCACCGGCCGCGTGACCCTGTACCTGCTCGACACCGATCTCGAGGAAAACAACCCGCAAGATCGCAACATCGCACATCAACTCTATGGCGGCGACCGCTCCACCCGCATCGAGCAGGAGATCGTGCTCGGCGTCGGCGGCGTGCGTGCGCTTGCCGCGCTCGGGCTCAAGCCGGCGGTCTGGCATATCAACGAAGGGCACGCGGCGTTCATGATCCTGGAGCGTTTGCGCAATTTCGTGCACCAGGGCCTGGATTTCGCCAGCGCACTCGAGGCGGTCGCGGTCAACACGGTATTCACTACCCACACCGCCGTGCCCGCAGGGCACGATCATTTCTCCACGCAAATGGTGCTGAACTATTTCCAGGAATGGTGCAGGGATCTCCGCATTCCAGGCGAGCAATTGCTGGCGCTGGGGTTAGGGCCGGGCGCGACCGAATTCAATATGACCACGCTCGCGGTGCGCGGCTCGCGCTTCCACAACGGGGTTTCGAAAATCCATGGCGAAGTGTCGTCACGGATGCTCGGCGATCTGTGGCCGCAAATCCCGCCGGAAGAGAATCCGATCACCTCGATCACCAACGGCGTGCACGTGCCCACCTTCCTGTCGCCGGAATGGGCCGATGCGTTCGACCACTTTCTCGGCTACGGCTGGAGCCAGAGGCTGGGCGACCAGAGTTGCTGGGACCAGATCAGTCAGGTGCCGGACCATGTCTTCTGGAGCACCCGGCAGCACCTGAAGTCGCAGTTGCTGCACCTGGTGCGCTACCGCCTGCGCGCGCAGAACGCGCGCAACCAGGGCAGCGAAGCGCATCTGGATCGGCTCCTTAGGCTCTGCAGTCCGGACAATCCGACTGTGCTCATCATCGGTTTTGGGCGCCGCTTTGCCACGTACAAACGGGCCGCGCTCTTGTTCGAGGATCTGGACTGGCTGCGCCAGTTGCTCGGCGACCCGGAGCGCCCCGTACTGTTTCTGTTCGCCGGCAAGGCGCATCCGGCCGACGTGCCCGGGCAGGACTTGATCAGGCGGGTGATGCAGGTGGCGCAAATGCCGGAATTCGAGGGCAAGATCCTGCTCGTTGAAGGCTATGACTTGCGCCTCGGCCGGCGCATGGTCTCCGGCGTCGACGTTTGGCTCAACAACCCGGTCTATCCGCTCGAGGCCTCGGGCACCTCGGGCATGAAGGCGGCACTCAACGGCGTGATCAACCTGTCGGTGCTCGATGGCTGGTGGGGCGAAGGCTACGACGGGTCGAACGGCTGGGCGATCAAGCCGGCTGCCGCGGGGCTGGACGAGGCGAGCCGCAATCGGGAGGAAGCGCGCACGCTCTACGAAATCCTGCAGGATCACGTCATTCCGCTTTACTACAATCGCACCAGCGCGGGCTACTCGCCCGAATGGGTGAAACTGGCGAAGCGCTCCATCGCCAGCCTTTTGCCACGCTTCAATTCGACGCGCATGGTGGCGGAATACGTTGCCAAGTGCTATCTCCCCGCTGTGCAACAAGGCCGGCGCTACGCCGAGAACCAGTTCGAGGTCGCGCGCTCGATCGCCGCCTGGAAGTCGCGGGCAAGGCAGGCCTGGCCGGGGGTGACGATCAGACGGCTTAATTCGCCGAAGAAACGCATCCGGTTCGGCGACACGGTGCACATCGAAACAGCGGTGAGGCTGAACGGTCTGAACCCGCAAGATGTGGCGGTGGAATTGCTGGTGAGCCGGGCTGGGGAATTCGGCAAAAGCGAGCCGTCGCACCACCGGTTCGTCGCGCAAGGCGTGGACGCGACCGGTGAACAGTGTTTTACGCTGGATCTTGCGCCAGAGTTGTGCGGCAAGCTGGATTACCGCATCCGCGTTTATCCGTGGCATGAATTGCTGACCCATCCGCTCGAATTGGGGCTGATGATCTGGGCTTGAGCCTAGGCAGGCCCCAGCGCGGCGCGGCGCTTTATTCGGGCGGAGTGATGAGCGCTGGTCTTCTGGATCTGAAGAGTCCGCTATCTGTTTTTTGCGAGCCCGGCGTAGATCGCGGCGTAGCGGCGCGCGCTCGCGTCCCAGCCGAAATCCCTGGCCATGCCGTTTCTCTGCAGCGCATGCCAGGTCACGCCGTTGCGCCAGGCGCTGGCGGCGCGCTCCACCGCGGCGAGCAGCGCTGCGGCGCCGGGCTCTTGAAACACAAAGCCGCTGGCGCTGCCATCGGCGAGTGCTGCCGCAGTGCAGTCAACTACTGTGTCGGCGAGCCCGCCGGTAGCGCGCACGATGGGCGGGGTGCCGTAGCGCTGGCTGTACATCTGATTCATGCCGCAGGGTTCGAAGCGCGAGGGCATGAGGAAGGCGTCGGCGCCGGCTTCGATCAGATGGGCCAGGGGCTCGTCAAAGCCGATGTCGGTGCTCACTTGTTGCGGATGACTCTGCGCCAAGGCGAGAAAACTGCGCTCGAGTTGGGGGTCACCGCCGCCGAGTATGGCGAGTTGCGCCGGCAGCGCCAGCAGCTGCGGCGCGATTTCGAGCAGCCAGTCGAGCCCTTTCTGCTCGGTGAGCCGGCTTACCACGGCAAACAGCGGCACGGCGGGCGCAGTTGCCAGACCGAGTCGCCGCTGCAGCGCGCTTTTATTGCCGGCCTTGGCTGTGAGCGTATCGGCATCGTAGCGGCTGGCTATCAGGGGATCGGTGGCAGGATTCCACAGGCCGGTATCGATACCGTTGAGTATCCCGTAGAGGCGATCCTTGCGGGCAGCGAGCACTCCGTGCAGGCCGAAACCGAGGGGTTCGCTTTGAATCTCCAGCGCATAGCCCGGGCTGACCGTGGTTATGGTGTCGGCGAATTGCAAGCCGGCCTTGAGAAACGAGAGTTTGCCGTAGTACTCGGCCCCGTCCGGGTCGAAGCAGGCCGGGGGGAGGTTGAGCGCGCCGACGAGTCCGGGTTCGAATATTCCCTGAAAGGCAAGATTGTGTATGGTTTGCAGCGTCGCGGCCCGCGTGCCGGCAGCGTAGCGCAGATACGCGGGAGCGAGGCCGGTCTGCCAGTCGTTGCAGTGAACCACCTGCGCTTGCCAGTCGAGCGGGTTGTCGGCGCTCCCGAGCAGTGCGGCGACACGCGACAACAGGCCGAAGCGCAGCGCGTTGTCGGTCCAGTCGCGGCCGGCCTGGTTCTGATACGGCCCGCCGGGACGGTCATACAGTTCGGGGCAATCGAGCGCGAACAGCGGCACGCCCTGCGGGGTCTGGCCCTGGAGCAGGCGCGCCGCGGGAAACCCCGCCGTTGCCGCGAAGCGTCCGACTTGGTGGCGTTTGGGCAGTTGCGCGAGCACCGAACGGTAGCCCGGCAACAGGATCCTGAGGTCGAGTCCGAGCGCCTTGAGCGCGGCGGGCAAAGCCGCGCTGACATCGCCCAGGCCGCCTGTCTTCACCAAAGGGGCGCATTCCGAGGTGGCGAACAGGATACGCAGTTGGCTGGGTTGCACGGCTGTGTCGCGAGCGGGGAGGGTCACGAATTGGGGTTGCCGCGCGCTATGCATGCGCGCATGACCAGCCCAATGGTAGCAGGGGTTCGGATTCCCAGGCTAGCCTTTGCGCCGGCGGGGCGCCGATGATTCTCGCCGGCGACATCGGTGGAACCAAGGCGCTGCTGCTGCTCGCGGCACTGCGTCAGGGGCAAGTGGAACCGGTGCTGGAGCGGCGCTACAGCGTTGCCTCGTTTCCGGGTTTTTCGCCGATGCTCGCGCGGTTTCTCGACGAATGCCGTCAACATCGCGGCCGTGACACGCGCCTTGCCAGCGCTTGCTTTGGCGCAGCCGGACCGGTGTCGGATGCCCGCATCCAGATGACCAACCTGCCGTGGTGCCTGGATGCCGGCGCGGTCGCCGCGGAGTTCGGCATCGGGCGCGTGCTGCTGGTGAACGATTTCGAGGCGGCAGCGTGGGGGATCGAGGCGCTGGGTCCCGGCGACAGCGCCGTGTTGCAGCGCGGCGAGCCCTTGCCCCACGCCGCGCGCGTGATCATTGGCGCAGGTTCCGGGCTGGGGGTGGCTTACGCGCTGCCGCAGGGGAAGCATTACCGGGTGATCGCGGGCGAGGGCGGGCATGCGGGTTTCGCTCCCGCGGATGACGAGCAGATGCGGTTGTGGCGCGCGCTCCACGCGCAGCTAGATCGCGTCAGTGTCGAACACGTGGTCTCCGGACCGGGCCTGGTGCGCATCTACGATTTCCTGTGCGCCGAAATGCCGCAGGCACCGGCGTTGCGCGAGGAGGTGCGTACCGAAGGCGCTGTCGCCATCAGCCGCCATGCCCTGGAGCGGAAGGATCCGCTTGCCTGCCATGCACTCGACCTGTTTATCGCCTGTTACGGCGCGGCGGCAGGCGATCACGCCCTTGCGGTTACGGCGCGCGGCGGTGTCTACATCACCGGTGGCATTGCCCCGAAAATTCTCGGCCGGCTTGCGGCCGGCGGTTTCATGGCGGCGTTCAACGCCAAAGGCACGCATGCGCAAATGAATCTCGGGATGCCGGTCCGGGTGGTTACCACCGAGCGCCTCGGGCTGCTCGGCGCGATGCTGATTGCCGCGCGATCCTAGACCTCGCTCCTTGACAATTGTCAATGCTGGCCGGTCGTCGGCGGCTATGCTAAAGACGTTCTGATATTGCCGGCGTACGGGAGTATGTCGGCGCATACGGCCCCAAAAGTCTGTTGCGTAAGGGCTGTAGAGCGTATGAGCGTAGTGGAGGTAACTCCTGAAAGGAGGCGGGCTATGCCAGGCACACAAACGCGGTCGCCCAAGACCAAGGCGACGCCAAAGATGACGGGTCGTGGCGTGACGGTCGCAAGAAAGTCGAAGCGGGGCAACTCGGAAGCGCGTCCGGCCGCAGGTTCAGCCCTCAGTGCGCAGGAGCGCCAGATGTTGGTCGCGCGGGCTGCGTACTTCCGCGCCGAAAAGCGCGGCTTCGCCCCGGGCGGCGAACTGCAGGACTGGGTCGAGGCCGAAGCGGAAGTCCTGCGGCTGATCGGCGGCGCTTAGCGCCCGGTCGGCGCGAGAATAACGGCACCCAGCGGGGGTACGGTTATGCTGGCCGAGTAAGGCCGATTCATCCAGGCGCGTGCTTCGGCTTGGATCCGGCTGCAGTTGCCGACGTCGCCGCCGCCGTAATAATGCGAGTCGCTATTGAAAATCTCGTCGTAGGCCCCCGGCCACGGCAGGCCGATACGGTAGCCGGCGCGCGGGACCGGGGTGAAGTTGAGGATGACGATCAGCCCAGCGCCGTTGCGCGCGCGCCGCTCGAAACAGACTATCGACTGCTCGGCATCATGACAATCGATCCACGCAAATCCCTCGGCGGCATGATCGAGTTCGTGCAAAGCCGGGCTGTCGCGGTACAGCCGGTTGAGGTCGCGCGCAAGCCGCGCTATCCCCGCGTGCGCGGCGTCGGCGAGCAGCGCCCAGTCGAGCTCGGTTTGCGCGGCCCATTCCCGTACCTGTCCGAATTCGCCGCCCATGAAGTTGAGTTTCTTCCCCGGCGAGGTCATTTGGCAGGCGAGCAGCAGCCGCAGGTTGGCGTAGCGCTGCCAGGCGTCGCCCGGCATCTTCCCCAGCAGCGAACCCTTGCCGTGCACCACCTCGTCATGCGAAAGCGGCAGGACGAAGTTCTCGGTATAGGCGTACAACTGGCCGAAGGTGAGTTGATCGTGGTGAAAGCGCCGGTGTACCGGGTCGTGCGCGAGATAGCCGAGCGTGTCGTGCATCCAGCCCATGTTCCACTTCAGCGTGAAGCCGAGGCCGCCGAGATACACCGGCCGCGACACCATCGGCCACGCCGTCGATTCCTCGGCGATGCTGAGCGAGCCGGGGAACTCGGCGTGCAGCATGATGTTGAGTTGGCGCAGGAACTCGACGGCTTCCAGGTTTTCGTTGCCGCCGTAGCGGTTGGGCAGCCATTCGCCGGCCGCCCGCGCGTAGTCGAGATAGAGCATGGAGGCGACGGCGTCCACGCGCAGCCCGTCGAAATGGAACCGCGACAGCCAGTAGTGCGCGCTCGACAGCAGGAAGCTCCTAACCTCGTTGCGACCGTAGTTGAAGGTGTGCGTGCCCCATTCCGGATGCAGGCCGAGGCGCGGGTCCTCGTGCTCGTACAGCGCCGTGCCGTCGAAGCGCGCCAGCGCGAACTCGTCCTGCGGAAAATGGCCGGGCACCCAGTCGAGGATGACGCCGAGCCCGGCGCCATGGCAACGGTCGACGAAGGCGCGCAGTTCATCGGCGCTGCCATAGCGGCTGGTGGCGGCGAAATAGCCGGTCGTCTGGTAGCCCCAGGATTCGTCCAGTGGGTGCTCCGAGACCGGCATCAACTCGATATGCGTGTAGCCCATGTCGGCGGCGTAGCGGATCAGCGTGTCGGCGAGTTCGCCGTACGAATAGCGGCGGCCGTCCGGATGGCGCCGCCACGAACCGGCGTGCACTTCGTAGATGTTCAGCGGCGCGTGCAGCCAATCGGTGCGCGCGCGCCGCGCGAGCCAGTCGCCGTCGCCCCACGCATGCCGCGCAGGCGCGCTCACCCGCGCCGCCGTTGCCGGGCGCAGCTCGAAACTCTGCGCGTAAGGGTCGGCTTTGACCACCACCGCGCCGCTGGCGCGATTGCGGATTTCGTACTTGTACAGCGTACCGGCGGGCAATTCAGGGATGAACAGTTCCCACACCCCGCTGGCGCCGCGCGACTGCAGCGGATGCACGCGCCCGTCCCAGCGGTTGAAATCGCCGACCAGGCTCACGCGCTCGGCATTGGGCGCCCACACCGCGAAGCGCACGCCCGCCACGCCTTCGAGCGTCATCGGCTGCGCGCCGAGGGACAGATAGGCCTGGTAGAGGCGGCCGGCGCCGAACAGATACAGGTCGTCCGCGGAGAGCGTAAGCGGGAACGAATAGGGATCGAAACACTCGCGCGTCCCGTTTTCTTCCTCGAAGCGCAGCCGGCAGGGCGACGCGGGGCTGGCTCCGAGCCGCGCTTCGAACAGCCCGGCGATGGCCCCGCGGGGAAGCGGCATCCAGCCGTCGGCCGTCGCCACCGCGGCCGCGCGCGCATAGGGGTTGTAGGCGCGCACGCTCCAGCCGTCGTCGCGGCGCTGCGCGCCGAGGCAGGCATAGGGATTGTGCAGGCGCGCCTCGGCGAGCAGCAGGAGTTGCGGATCGGGTCCGAGCGCGAGTGCGGTAGGCATGGCGTGACGCGCCGATTATGCCGGCGGCGGATGACCCGGCTTGGTATGGCAGAGGCCCATGGCTATGAGTATAGGCGAAGTTGAGATCCGGGGTCATATGGACGGCTTTGATCAGGGCGGTCAGGCCGTCGATCGCCCTTGGAACAAGCAGCCTGCGCAATGGGCGGTCAAGGATCTGGCTCATGACACGCTTGCCATTATTCTCGCCGGCGGCCGCGGCTCGCGGCTGGCCGAACTCACCGATTGGCGCGCCAAGCCGGCGGTGCCATTCGGCGGCAAGTTCTGCATTATCGACTTTGCCCTGTCCAACTGCGTCAACTCCGGCATCCGCCGCATCGGCATCTGCACGCAATACAAGGCGCAGAGCCTGATCCGGCACGTGCAGCGCGGCTGGAGCTTTCTCGACGGCCGCTTCGGCGAGTTTGTCGAATTGCTGCCGGCGCAGCAGCGCATCACCGCCGATTGGTACCGGGGCACCGCCGACGCGGTGTACCAGAACATCGACATCCTGCGCCGGCACCAAAGAAAGTACGTGCTGGTCCTCGCCGGCGATCATGTGTACAAAATGGACTACGCGCGCATGCTCGCCGACCATGTGGCCAGCCGGGCCGTCATGACCATCGCCTGCATCGAAGCGCCGCTCGCCGAGGCAACCCGGTTCGGCGTAATGGCGGTGGATGCGAACCGGCGCATCACCGCCTTCGAGGAGAAGCCGCTGCGGCCCGTGCCCGCGCCGGACCGCCCCGACCGGACGCTCGCCAGCATGGGCATCTATGTGTTCGACGAGGCGTTCCTCTACGAACAGCTGATCCGCGACGCCGAGGACAGCGGGTCCAGCCATGATTTCGGCAAAGACCTCATTCCCCGGCTGATCGGGTCGGGTTTGCCGGTGCATGCGCATCGCTTCCGCGACAGCTGCGTCAACATGAGCAGTGGCGTACCGTACTGGCGGGATGTGGGCACGCTCGACGCTTACTGGGAAGCGAACATCGACCTGACCCGCGTCGTGCCCGATCTCAATCTGTATGACCACGACTGGCCGATCTGGACTTATCAGGAGCAGTTGCCGCCGGCGAAATTCGTATTCGACGACGACGGCCGGCGCGGCATGGCGGTCGATTCGCTGATATCGGGCGGATGCATCGTCAGCGGCTCGATGGTGCGCCGCTCGGTGCTGTTCTCCAATGTGCGCGTGCAAAATTACTGCGACATCGAGGATTGCGTCATCCTGCCGAACGTCGAAATAGGCAATAATGTCACCCTGCGGCGAGCGATCGTGGACAAGCGCTGCCGGCTGCCCGACGGGCTCGAGGCGGGCGTAGATCCCGTGGCGGACCGCAAACGCTTTCATGTCACCGAGCGGGGCGTGACCGTAATTGTCCCGGAGAGCCTTGGCCAGCGAGTGCACCACCTCAGATGACTCCCTCCCGTCCCCTCGACCTGGTGCTGGTGTGGCATCTGCACCAACCCGACTACCGCGACCACGCCAGCGGCGAGTTCATGCTGCCCTGGGTCTACCTGCACGCGATCAAGGATTACACCGACATGGCCTGGCATCTGGAGCACCACCCGGGCATGCGCGCGGTGATCAACTGGGTGCCGGTGCTGCTCGACCAAGTTGAGGACTATGCCGATCAGTTCGCCAGCGGACAGTTGCGCGACCCATTGCTGCGGTTGCTCGCCCGCGACCATGCCGATCCGCTGACCGAGGGCGAGCGCGCGCTGGTGCTGGAGCGCTGTCTGCGCGCAAACCATTCAAGGATGATCGAGCCATACCCGTCGTACAAGCGCATGCATGAGTTGTTCCGCACGCTCGAGGCACAAGGCTGCCAGGCACTGCGCTACCTGTCGGATCATTTTTTCTACGACCTGCTCATCTGGTATCACCTCGCCTGGACCGGGGAAACGGTGCGGCGCGAATCGGAGCTCGTGCCGCGGCTGATGGCGATCGGACAGCATTTCGAGCCGCATCATCGGCACGAACTGTTTCGACTCATCGGCGATCTGGTGCGCGGGGTAGTCGGGCGCTATGCGCGGCTGGCCGAGGCGGGACGCATCGAACTCTCGACCACGCCGCACTATCATCCGCTGGCGCCGCTGTTGCTCGATTTCCATTCGGCGCGCGAAGCCGAACCGAAAGCGCAACTGCCCGAGGCGCCGATTTATCCCGGCGGCCGCGAGCGGGTCATGGCCCAACTGCAATCGGCGCTCGACAGCCACGGGCGCCGTTTCGGCGCCGCGCCGCGCGGCGTGTGGCCGGCAGAAGGTTCGGTGTCCTCCGGCTTGCTCGGCGTGCTGAGCGGCAATGGACTTGCCTGGGTGGCGAGCGGCGAGCGGGTGCTGGAGAACAGCCTCGGCGCCGCACACCGCGCGGTGTCGCGAGCGCAGTATCTGTACCGCCCGTACCGGCTAGCGACCGCTCCGGATCTGGCTCTATTCTTCCGCGACGAAAGACTCTCGGATCGGATCGGATTCGAATACCAGAAATGGCACGGCAGCGACGCGGCTGCCAATTTCATCGGTGAACTGGAATGCATCGCCGCCGAGGCGACGCAGGACGAACGACCGTTGGTGAGCGTGATCCTCGACGGCGAAAACGCCTGGGAGCATTACCCCTACAACGCTTACTATTTCCTGAGCGCGCTGTATAAGGTGCTGGAATCGCACCCATCCATCCGTCCAACGACGTTCGCAGCGTTTTTGCTGGAGTGCTCCAGCAACAGCGCCGCGGCTGCCGGCCCGCCGCCCGCCGCGATGCACAAGCTGGAGCGGCTGGTCGCAGGGAGCTGGGTGTACGGCAATTTCGCCACCTGGATCGGATCGGATGACAAGAACCGCGCCTGGGATCTGTTATGTGCCGCCAAACAGAGCTTCGACCTGGTGAAGGCAAGCGGGCGCCTCGGCGGCGATGGGCTGGCCGCCGCCGAGCGACAACTGGCCGATTGCGAAGGTTCGGACTGGTTCTGGTGGTTCGGCGACTACAACCCGAGCGTTTCGGTGGCGAGTTTCGACCGGCTGTACCGCGCCAAACTCGCCAACCTGTACCGGCTGATCGGATTGCCCGCGCCGGCGGCGCTCTCCGAAGCCATTTCCCACGGACATGGCGCCCCTGAAGGCGGAGGCAGCATGCGCCGCTCGGGGGCGGCATGAGCGCCTCGGTGGCATTGCTGTTCGGCGTACATGCCCATCAGCCGGCGGGTAATTTCCCGCATGTGCTGGAGGAGGCGCGTGCGCGCTGTTACCGCCCATTCCTGGAGACCTGCTACCGCTATCCCCAGTTCCGTTTTGCGCTGCATTTCAGCGGTCCGCTGCTCGATTACCTGTTCCGGGAGCATGCCGGGGACATGGCGCTGCTCGCCCGCATGGTGGAGCGCGGGCAGATCGAACTGTTCGGCGCAGGCGATGCCGAGCCCGTGCTCGCCGCCATTCCGAACCGCGACCGGCTGGGTCAGATCGTCAAGCTCAGCCAAAAGCTCGGCGTGCATTTTGGCCGTACGCCCCAGGGGGCGTGGCTGACCGAGCGGGTGTGGGAAGCGACGGTGGTGCCGGCGCTTGCCGATTGCGGCATCCGTTACGTTACCGTCGACGATTACCACTTCCTGGCGAGCGGCAAGTCGGTGGCGGAACTCGACGGCTATTTCACCACGGAAGAAGACGGGCGCAGGCTCGACCTGTTCCCCATTTCCGAGGCACTGCGCTACCGCATTCCGTTTGCCCTGGCCGAGGAGAGCGTCGCTTACATCGAAGGCCTCGCGCGTGAGCCCGGCCCAACGGCCGCAATCTATTTCGACGACATCGAAAAATTCGGCATTTGGCCGGAAACCTACGAGTGGGTGTACGAAAAAGGCTGGCTGCGCGAATTCATCGAGCGCGTGCTCGGGTCCG
>Ga0315281_10005980_pt1 | contig 17361 bp, 17 predicted proteins | sample YL17G07_0_MG_FD_204540 | JGI IMG/M metagenome (GOLD analysis project Ga0315281, IMG submission 204540) | Sediment microbial communities from Yellowstone Lake, YNP, Wyoming, USA - YL17G07_0 | ecosystem: Environmental > Aquatic > Freshwater > Lake > Sediment | place: USA: Wyoming | collected...
CCGACTCCGTCACGTCGCTCACGATTGTGGTCAGGGGCGCCGAGTACCCGGCGCGGATCGTCGACAACTCCGTGTTCGTCGATCTTCCGGACGCGACGATCAAGCCGTGGGAGATCGAGGGCTGGCTGGCAACATTCGCCGACGGCCACACCGAGTTCGCGGTGCACGACACCAAGCCGTTGAAGTAGGCGTCTTGCGGATAGCGCCGCGACCCCCGCAGCGACGCGGGTCGCAGCGCAGGGCGGCGCCTCGACGTCCGCGCCCAGTCGGTCGAGGCGGTGTACGCGGCGAGGGAGCAGGGCACCGGCTCCCGCCCAGCTACTCCGGTGTCGTGGCGCGCCGAAGCCCGGACTCGAGTTCCTCGCTCGTCAGCCTGCCGATGGATCGATAGACGACCCGGCCGTGGAGGTCGAGGAAATACGTCTCGGGTACAGCGGTGATTCCCCAACGCCTGCTCTGGGATCCGTCGCCGTCGCGGAGGATCAGGAACGGGAGGTCGTAGCGCCTGACGAACCGGCGTGCGTCCTGCGTGAAGTCCTGATAGTCGATGCCGACGAACGTGATCTTGCCGGCGTGGCGTCGCGCACCTTCGGCGAGTACAGGCGCCTCCTCCTTGCACGGGTAGCACCAAGAGGCCCAGAAGTTCACGACGGCGGGCCGGCCGTGAAGATCTGCCTGGGTGACGCGGCCTTCTTCCATAGCCCTTCTCAACCGGGGACCGGCGAGGCCGGCATCGCCCGGTTCTACTACCTTCAGGTCGAACCGCGGTGAGACCGGCCGCTGGCCGCTCTCGATCCTGTCGAGGAACTCCTGTCCGGGGTTCGGCTGCGTGACCTTCCACACGAGGAGGCCGAAGAGGCCGACGACTGACGCCAGCGCCAACCAGCGAAGAGCCTTGACGATCATCCTCGCATCATCCTGGATGCCTCGAGGCAGGTCACCTAGTCACGGACATCGAGCGCGCACGAGCGGCCGGGCCTGAGCCGCAACGTTATCCGGGTCGACTTGCCCTCGATGACCCGCGCGCTCACTTCGCAGCGAGCCCCGATCGGCCCCGGCGTTTCACAGCGACCGGAACAGAGGTGCCCCTCTGCCGTTATCTCGTACGTCGCCGGCGGGAGATCTACCTCGATTCGGACTCGCGTGCGCACAATCCCTTCGAAGGCGCTCACGCGGCCCGCCCCTGAGAATGTTCGGCTCACGCGGACCGTCCACGCCGCGCCGCCGATCGTCTCGGCGCCCGGGGTGGCCTTCTCGTCGAAGACGAGGCGGCCGGTTCCCGGAGTCCGGGCATCTTGCCCGCCGCAGGCGCTGAGACCGCCGGCGAACGTTCCGGCAAGGAGTAGTCCGGCGAGCGTGCGAGCAACCATCTGTACTCCTTTTGTGTCTGGGCGCAAAGGTCGGGGAGATGAGAGGCACCCCGTCCGAGCGACGAACGGGGTGCCGTCGGAGGCCCGTCAGTACTTTGCGTTGTTCCCGAGCGCGTCTCCCAGCCCGAGTGAGCGGTGAGCAATCGAGTTGTAGTAGTAGCTTGCAGCGCAGCCCGACTCCATGACGTTCGAGACGCCGGAACAGCTCAAGTCGCCGAGCCCCATTGAGTGCCCGATCTCGTGAACGGCAATCGTCTCGATGTCGATCTTCCCCGACGCGGCGCCGTTGACCCACGGAACCTGATCGTTCAGGCGCGTATCGGACTCGGTGAAGTTGTTCCCGAGGTAGAACCAGTTCTGCGTGCATCCGAGGACGGTCTGCCCAGGAGGCGCCGTGCATCCGATCGCGCCCACGTCGCCGAACCCGATTGTGCTGATCCCGTTGTTCCCGAAGCTCGAGGACGTGCGTCCACCATATGCGATGGAGACTGCTGAGTTGTCGGCGATTCCGCAGACGTTCGTGTTGTTGTACCAGGTGGCATGCGCCGATCTGAGGCGAGTCTCCGTTGTGTCGATGCTGACCCCCGACGGAGTCGACGCTGCAACGAAGTACCACGTGAACGTCGTCCCCGACGCCCACTGCCCCGTAATGAAGCCGTACGCACTTGAGTTGCAGTTCGTCGCCCGCCGCTTCGTCGTCAGCGGGGCTCGGGCCTGCGCGAGTGAGCGCGACGCTCCGTTTGAGAGGTACGTCGCGGTCGTCTCGGTAACAGGTCGCCCGCTGTCGTCGAACCACGTCGCGCGGATGACGGCGCCGGACTGGTCGCTGAGAGCGCGAGCAAAAACGACCCCATCTGCGCGGATGAGTGTGTACTCGAGGGCTGGGCCAGGTGAATCGCTCACCTCGATCGATCCGCCGGGTGGCACGGCAAAGACCGGCGGGGCGCCGGGGAAGTCGGCGCCCGCCATCGGCACATGTGTTGGAAGCGCAATCGGCGTCGGCGGAGCCGAGTCGGCAAAGTCTGGCACGACGGCAGTGATCGCCGCCAGGATCGAAAGGGCAAAGAGCGCGAGGCCCACTCGCCTCGTCTTCGTTCTTGGGTGATCCATGAGAGCTTCTCCTTTGCTGACGTAGCTGCGCCGCGGGGTGTTGGCCCGGCAGGCTCACGGGACAGAGAGGGAGGATCCAGGCGTAGACCCTCCCTCCTCCCTCCGCGTACGATCTACTTGCTCGCGCGAGCGAGCGGAACCACATCTTCGCCGTCGACGTGAAACGTCGGGTTACCGTCCGCGTTGAAAGTAGCGTTGTACGGCTGATATGTGACGAAGATCGTCTCGTCCGCTGCGATCACGGGGCGAACGTGATCTACGCGGCTGCAAGACATCGTTCCGTTACCGCCGACGTCTCCGCAGATGAGCTCACCCGCCTCAAACATCGGCGCTCCTCTTGCGGTCACGTCGTCTGTAATCCCGCGGTAGATGGTTCGGCCGTAGAGGCCCGTGTCGCCTGCGCGGAGAGCTGCGATCACTCCGTCACCCGACACTGGCGTACACGTCACCGTTGCCGCGGAGCCGTCACAGCGGATACTCGTCGGCAGCCTCTGTGCGAGTTCCTTTGCCCGTTCAACCTCAGCTCGAACGGCCGGGGTTGCCGTTCCTCTCACCGAGAAACCGCCATCGGCCTGCTTCGTGACGATCGCCCCTGGCTGCATCTCACTGAGGAGTGCGTCCAATGCGGCTGGCTCGCCCGCCTTCGGACTGGCCTCCGCTGCCTTGAAGGGGCTGAAGGTGCCGGTTGCTCCGACTGATACCGCCACCGCCCCAACCACCGCCGAGATCATGATGATCGCTCTCCGTATCATGCTCGCCCTCCGTTCGTCGCCGTTGATAGCGGTTGCTCCTGAACCCAGCATCAGACGGCCCCATCAATCCGGACGTTGACCCAGACATCACTCGAGCCGCCGTTTAGTGCGTGCGAGGCGTTGTACGTCGAGAGGGGATACTGCGTCGTGTAGTCGCTGTAACTGCACGGAGCGCCAAACCACTCCCAGCTGCCGTCGCTTCTCCGATGAAGCCAGGAGTCCGCGTTGCAGTTCGAGCGACTGAGGCGGATATACCAGTAGCCAGAAGTTCCCGACTGCCCCTCTCCGTACGAGGCGCCAGGACTTAGGTAGCCGGTGTAGTCCCAGTACGCGAATGCCGCGGCGGGCGTCACTCCGCCAATGAGGAATGCGCCCAGTACGGTGGCGATTCGGCGACGCAGAGACCGCCGACGGGCAGCTGCCAGCGTGGGCGTGGAGGACAGGGCAGAGGTTGGCACTTCACTTCCTCCTCTTGAGGTCGTGATCGCCGACGGCCGCAGAGATCCAAGTGCAAGTTCTCTACGCATTCTTGGTGTCACCTCCTACGTCGGGGTCGGGACTGCGTGGGTGATCGGCCGGACGCTCCGCGCCCGGTAACTGCGCACGGTGCGACTGATCGTGCAGCTCACGCTCGAGCTCAAGCACGAGCAGAAGGCGCTGCGCGCCCTCTCCGAGGAGGGCAGCCGGCTACGCGCAAACTGCACGACGTGATCGCCCACACCCGATCTGTCGCTCCTGGGACTGAAAGGTAACGGCCACCGCGCCGGCGCGAAGGCCTCTCGCGCGCGCCGCGAGATTCCACGGCGAACGGACATCCTCCTCAAGAAGAGGACTGCCTCGTGCGCCCGGGGGCCAGCGACAGGGGAGCCCCGAGGAAGTGTCCAAGAAACCCCAGAGCGCTTCACCAGCGAGCTGAGCTCGCGTGAGTTACTTCTCTCGCCTTCGTGCGACTACATGGCGAGTGAACTCACCCCCAACAGCTTGAAGAGGGCACAATGGGGAATCCGTTCATACGGTCGCCGTGGCGCCGTGGAGTGGTGACAGCCTTGGGAGCCGTGGCAGTGGCGGCTTCCGCGCTCGCGCTCGCCAGCACGGCGACGGCCGCCGCGCAGTTTGGTAGCCGGTATCTCGATACCAGCTGCTGCACGCTCTACGGCGGCCGAGCGAATATCGACTCAGTCAACCTCAATCCTTCGACCGCGCTTGCAGCGGCAAGGGTCGAGGCCGACAACGCGGGTGCCTACCTGGTTCAGTCCGGCTTCATTCGGACACAGAACATCGGTTGGGCGAACTGCCCCGACGTCAGCACTCGACACCGCTTCTACGAAGCACTCACGCCCAGCGGCACCTACTGCAACAGCTACTCGGATGCGACCCTTACGCGTGCGGCGGTTCTCCGGCTTTCGACAGGACCAACGAACTGGGGCGCCTACCTCGATGGCGTCAAGGTCTTCGATGGTCCTGTGGGATTCAGCACGGCGTCCGGATACCTCGCCGGCGACGAAATGAACGGAACCGGCGGACCCATGACCGCACGGTTTGGAGCCGGCGATACTCCCTGGCAGCGAGCGCTAAACATCGACGCTTCAAGCTATTACACGATTCAGGGTTCCTTCGTGTTCCGAGCGCCGTCTGACAAGTGGAGCATCGGCAGCCTTCCTTCGCCATTCACGATCAGCGGACCGTAAGAGAGAGGAGTTCAAGTTGATCCTCAAGCGAAATCTCCGGCTCGTCGTGTCCCTTCTGGTCGTGGTCGGGCTCGCGGTGCTTGTCACAGGCGTCGCCCTTGGAAGGGGCGGCGCCCAGCAGAAGGCGGTCGCCGTGCCTGGAACGTCGACGGCGTGCGTCAGCTCATCTTCTCCGGCAGTACCAACTGTCGATGTCGAGAACGCGTCCGCCGCGGAGGTCGATCTGATTCGCGCGGCAGCGCAACGTGTGGGTGCCACGCTGGTGACGGCGGTTCGTCTCGCTGGCCCTCCGGACAGCGAGTTCACGCCGTTGGCCGGGTATCCCGGCGACCGCTGGCTCTACGTCGAGGTTCGCCTTGCCGACCCGCAGAGTTGCCGAGTCGAGCAGGACTGGCAGGCCGCTCGGCTGGCCGGAGCTGTGCGCAACGCCGCCGCAGCCGCGGCGCTGCCGATCCCGTTCGGGTACACGATCATCGGCGTCTTTCCAGATGGAAGTCGCGCCGAGCCGATCAGCATTGCGATCGGTGCTCCGATCGGAACGGAGCCAGTCGCCCTCCCGGATCGAGCCGCGGAAGCTGCCCGGATTCATCGAGCGGTCGCGGCTGCTGGATTGCAGCTTCGCTTGCTCGAATTCGCTGGAGTCGACGGCGCGGCAGTCCTTCGAACGCAGGCTGTGGGCGCCGCGGATGACCTCGCGCGAGACTGGCCGGGTCTTCTGCAGCAGATCGTTGGGAATAGGCCTGACAGCGCGTGGCTGGTCGAGATCGATGGTGCCGACGGAGCTCCGATCAAGGCGTTCGCAAACTCGCCGAGCACGGCGGGCACCAATGGGTGGACTCGTCCCGATCTGCGCGTCATTGATCGCGAGGTGACCAGCGGCGGGTAGACGCGCCGACCGCGCTGTGACGGCGGATACCGCCACGATCGTTGGCAGCGACAGCAATCTGCGGGAGCGGAAGATTCATGTCCGCTCCCGCAGCAATTTCGCAGCATGGGCCGTTGCGGTTATCGCCGTCGCGACTCTCGCCACCGGCTGCGAAGGAAGCCAGGCCGCCACGGTACTTACGATTGACGTAACCCAAGCGTCTGCGACAACGCTCACGTTCCGGCTGAGGTGTTCACCGCCGGGAGGTTCAGTCAGAAACGCCAAGAAGCTATGTCGGATTCTGAGCGCTCACCGCAACATGGTCTTCCCGTCTCAGGCAACTGGGACCTGCCTGGGAAGCTTCGGGATTCCGCCGGAAGTGCGGGTCTACGGAACCTTCAGAGGACGCCCGGTGCGACTCGCGGTCCGGTCATGCGACGAGCCGCCAGCGCGTGCCGAGACGGCGGCGCTGTGGCTTGACGGACTTGAGTTGAAGTCCGGTGGCGCGCCGAGACCATAGACGACGAAGACGAGCGTGTCAGCGCGCGCCTGCCCGATCCAACCCGGGGAGATCGACGGGAGCCCCGAGGAAGTGTCCAAGAAACCCAGAGCGCTTCACCAGCGAGTTGAGCTCGGGCAAGTTACTTCTCTCGCCTTCGCGCGACTACCTGGCGAGCGAACTCACTCCCAACAGCTTGGAGGAGGCACGTCTTGAGACTGACGAGGCTCACGCTTCTCGCGCTCGTTGTCGCGCTCGTGCTCTCGGCGAGCGCATACGCGTCATACCAGTACGCCGCGTACCAGGGCTGGGGTTACCTCCAGGACGCAAGCAGCACGTACGCGTCGAACTGGACGCAGAACTGGTTCCAGAAGGACGCGCAGGGTTTCGATACCACCGTCACGTTCATCGACAACTCGACCTATAGCTGGCACAACACCGTCCGCAACACGTACAAGACGACGGCGACGACGCTCACCTGGAGCGGCACGACGAAGGCCTACTGCCAGTCGCACACGACCGGCTTCTTCGGAAGCTGCACCGTCTTCACATAGGGGGGCCAATGAGATCCAAGATCCTTTCCAAGCGGAGCGCCCTCGTCGCGCTGCTCCTCGCCGTCGCCGCGCTGGCGGCGGCCGCAATCGGTGCCGCGATCGGTCGAGAGGCGCCCGCCGCTCTCGGCCGAGCGGCCGGCACGCCGGATGCGCTCCCTCGCGGCGCGCAAGGTATCGGGATGTTGAAGGCCGGCGAGAGTCGCCGCGTCGCCGAATTCAGCGCGGCCGGCGGTCCGCGAGCCGTCTACCTGACGCGGACGGAGGACGGGAAGCTCGTTTGCGTGTGGGACACCGACCTCATGACGGGCGCCCAGGGCGGCGGCTGCAACGACGCGAGCGACTTCTTCGGTGGCCGGTCGTTTACCGTGAGCCTCGCATACGACGGCGGCCCGGCCGTTAGCTCGATCGCCAATGCGCGCCTGGTCGGTGTCGTCACCGAGGCCGTGTCGAACCTCGAGGTCATCTACTCCTCGGGGCGTCATGCGCGTCTCGCGATCAGTGCCGACCGGGGCTTCGCCTACGTGGTTCCCGACGACTACCTCAAGTCCGGCCTCGAGCCGATCGCCGTCGCGGCCTACGACGGATCGGGCACCGAGATCGACCGTCAGTCGATCGAAGTCGGCTAGACGCTCACGTACGAATGAGGTCCGGGAGCGGCGCTCGTCGTCGCTCCCGGACCTCTCGCCGGTCGACGCGGGAGGGCGCATCTCCAGCGCCCCGGCCCGCGGCGAACCGGCCGTTACAAGACGTCCCAGCAGACGTTCCACGCCTGCGGCGTCGAGCCCTTGTTCTGGACCTTCCAGTGGTAGACGTTGGCGGCGATGCTCGAGCTTCCGCCCCCGCCGGTCGAATAACCGTTGGAAGCGTTGCTCTCGTCGCTCCGCTTCACGTACCAGTAGAAGGGCTGGCCGGAGGAGGCGGAGCCCCACGACCAGTAGTTCGAGTACTCCGAGGTCGAGTCGGCGTAAACGTTCGTGCCGATGTAGCCCGTCGCCGGGACCCGCTGGCAGCCGCTCGAAAGCGGCGTCACGAGCTGAGCGACGGGTGGCGAGCTCATCCAGACGAGATCTCCACTCCGGTAAGGGCGAACCGGCTCGACGGTGACGAAGCCGCCGAGGATCAGCGGCACCGTGCTCGAGTGGAGGACGGGTTGGGCCCCTACGTTCGTGCTGGGAAGGACAAAGAGTGCCGCGAGTGCGGCGAGAGCGAACAGCAGGCGATGTCGCATCGACTTCCTCTCTCGGTTGAAACGACGGTCAGAGAGATGGAGTCGTCTCGCGGGCGTGAACGTAACAGCGAGAGGGGCGACCGCTACCTGATCGGACGCAAGGCGCTGGCGACCTCGACGACGAGATGCCGGCTGGAGCCGCGGATCGTGACGTACACACTTGCCCGATGGAACTGGCCGAGCCAGATCGATCCGTTCGAGCCGACCATGACGAGAACGAGAGCGTCCTCTTCGGGGATGGGGGCGAAGCCGAGCGTGAGCCGCCCTTCCGTGAACCCGTACGCCGGCTCCGGGTCGAGCGCTTCCCGGATCTCGACGGATGCGCCCGCTTCGTTGCGATAGAGCAACGCGAGGCCCGCGCTTTTCTCACTCGGCCCTCCAGCAAACGAACGGGTCAGCGTCTGCGCCTGAATGCGCCGAAGTTGAAGTCCGGCCGGATCGCGTCCCGGCCAGAGGGCGCGACCGCGAAGGAGGCGCGCAGCCTCGGCGAGCGACACGGCGTGCTCGTCTCCAACCCGACCGGCGTTGGGCCCGCCCGCTGTCGGCGACGGCGCGAAATCGCCGGCGACCCTCGCCTTCGACCCGCTTACCAAGACCCGCCAGAGATCGCCGGCCAGTTCGCCGGACACACCGAGGCGGAACGCGACAGGCAGATTCGTCTCTTCATTCAGCGCGACTTCGTCCGTCCGGCCGCGACTCGGTGACAGGACGAGCCAGACGACGCGGACGCCATCGAGCTCGGACCTGCGAACGATCCGGGCCTCCCCGCGGGCAAGCGCGTCGCGATAGTCGCGAACGAATGCCGCGATCGCCGGGTCAGGCGGAATCGGCGGCATAGTGGGCGCAGGCGCCTCGGCACGTGAGAGGGAGTCGGCGACGAGCGCACCATCGCGGCGAGTCGTCGTTCGGGCCTCGCCGCTCTCGGAGTCGAACCATGTCTCGACCGTGATCCTGATCGGTCGCGCCGTGCCGTCTCGCAAGTCAACGAGCAACTGCTGGCCCTCGTCGCGGGTGGCGACGAGGTGCACGACGCGGCCGTCCCCGATCGCCGCGAGGGCGCGCTCCGCGAGGCTCGGGCCACGGCCTGTCAGCTCCACGACCGAGACGGCGACGAGCGCCGTCGCAACGACGGCCGCGAGGGCGAGCGCGCGTGCGGGGAGCCGCCGCCGTCGCCCGGCCCTCTGCGTGGCGGCGATCGCGTCGGCGATCGCGAGCAGCTCCGGCTCCTCTCTGAGGAGCTCGAGGATCTCCGGGTCGTCGATCGGCCGGCGTCGCTCGGTCACGGCTCGATCCCCTCTCGCCGAAGCTCGTCTCGAAGAGTGGCAAGAGCGCGGGAGAAACGCATCTTGCACGCCGCCTCGGTGGTACCGAGCTCCTCGGCGATCTCGCTGAAGCGGCGTTCCTGAAAGAGCTTCATTACGACGACGTCCCGCTGATCCGTCGGCAAGAGCGCGATCGCCCGCTTGAGCGCAGCCGCGAGATCTGGCCCATAGACCGGCTCGACCCGGCCGCTGGCAGTCGAGGCGTGTCGATCGCGTGCAGCCGCGCTCCGCTTGCGCCGGCGCAGCTCGTCGACGAACCGCCGCTCCGCAACCGCGTAGAGCCAGGCGAGAAGCGAGTCCGGTGGATTCTTCGATACCAGCGCCGCAGCCGCATCAGCAAACACCCTTTGTGCTAGTTCCTCCGCTTCGTGATGACTCCCGGTCTGACGGCGCAGATATCGGTAGATCTGGCCGTAGTGCAGACGGAACGCCTCGTCGGCGGGATCATGTTCACGGTCCTTGTCGGCCACGGCCGCCTAAGGTAACTGTCAGAGCGGCGCCGCCTCGGATCAGGCTCTCCGGTTGACGCAGGGTAGAGCGCGCTGGATGTATCGCTGGGGGGTGACGTTGCTCCTCGCTTTCGTGCCGGCGGAGGTGAGGTTACGTCCCGCATCCGACACGCCGCGACTGGAATTCCCGGCTGAGACATGGCCCCTGTTACTTCGCGACGTCTCGTTCGACAAGCAAGGCAAGGATCAGTTCCTCGAGAGACGAGGCGACATGAGCCGTGCAAGAGAGGCGGCCTGACAGCGAGGAGGCGAACTTGGCGAGACGAACATTCGTCGCAGTCCTAGCGGCGCTCGTGCTGGTGCCAGTGGCATCGGCTTCCACCTATTGGGGCTACAACTACCTAGCCGTAAACATCCCGGCTCAGGGGACATCCTCTCGTGTAAGGCGGCGCCGGGCTACACGGCTGACTACTACCCGACGATCGCCTGTAGCGGCTTCAACTACTGGAGCACAAACACCGTTTACAAGAACAGCGGTGATCGCATCGAGGTCGGCTTCACTGATTCCACATCAGCAACGCTCTACTCGTTCACCTACAGCGGTGTCATCAACAACCCGCCGATCACACTGAGCAGAACGGCCGTCGGAGCCCCGAGCTACAACCGGGCATTCTGTGGCTACTACTCAGGAAACTCGTCCTACGTCCAGTGCAACGTGAGTTGATTGGGGTGAACCACATGAGGGGAAACACGAAGCTCGTTGTCGCATTGACGGTCGTCACAATCATCGCTGCCGCAGTAGCAAGCGTTGCGGCGATCGCCGGACGCAGCGGCACTGGTGCGGCGGTCCTGGCTCGAATCAGCTCCGACGGGACTCCGGTTCCCCGGGCATCGATCTCAGCCGAGCAGGTGCGTGTTCTTGGTCTTGGTGGGATCGACCCGACCTCCATCAGGGTACTCACCTCCCGAAACGACATCACCTTCTATACGGCTGCTGCCTCCGAGACCAGCGAGCAATGCTTCATCAGCGGGTCACCAGGAGCAGCAGGCTTCAGTCTCGGGATCACGATCTGTCGGCAACCTGGACAGCCTGCGATGTTCCCGTCGATCGAGAACGCGATCCTCGACCTCTCGCCGCAGATCCGTGGTCTGACTGACGACGTCGGGCGTGTGCAGCGGCTCGTTGGTTTCGCAGATGACCGCGTCGAGCGCGTCGGAATTGTGGATGCGGCGGGCAACGTCCTGTACGCGACCCCGGTTGTGAGCAACACCTATGCCAGCGATGGGGTCGTGCCCGAGGGTGTCGCGATCGTCGCGCTCGGCTCCGACGGCAGCGTTCTCTCATCGAAGAGTCTGCGCGTCGGGCCGTAGGCTTGCGGGGTCGGCACGGACGCATGAGGTACGGGTGGAGGCGTCTTTGGGCGCCTCCACCCGTACCGTGGGACATCCTCGTTGCTCCCGTTGTCGTTGACACGGTCGGACTGGACAAGGGCAGCGGTCTCCTGCCCTTGTCCTCTTACGGTCTCGAGCGTGACCGGTGACGCGTCGCCGAGGGAGCAATGCCTCTTCTCCGACCGCAGCTCCCTCGGCGACCTCCCGTCTTCTGGCCGCGTTCAGAATCCGCGCGGGCAGGACGGCTACTAGGCCCGCGGCCGGTGGCGCTCGACGATCGCGGCGTGGTCGACGCTGCGCGGGAGCGTGCCGTAGGCGCGGCCGCCCTCACCCCCGAGGCGCGTCGCGCAGTAGGCGTCGGCGACCTCCGGCGGGGCGTGCCGGACGAGCAGCGAGCCCTGGAGGCAGGTGGCGAGCCGCTCGACGACGCGGCGCGCGCGCAGCTCCAGGTCGTCCGGGTCGGCGAGCTCGCTCCGTAGCTCGGCGAGCGCGGCGTCGAGCCGGATGTCTGCTCCCCAGGCCAGCGCGACCTCGGCGAGGAAGGCGTCGAGGCTCTCCGGCTGCTTCTGCACTGCGCGGAGCACGTCGAGGCACTGGATGTTGCCGGCCCCCTCCCAGACGGAGTTCACCGGCGCCTCGCGGTACAGGCGCGGCAGCACCGACTCCTCGACGTAGCCGTTGCCGCCGATGCACTCCAGGGCCTCGGCGACGTGGCCGGGCGCCACGCGGCAGACCCAGTACTTGGCGACCGCGGTCGCGAGCCGGCGGAAGGAGGCGTCGCCCTCGTCATAGGCCCGCGCGACGCGCAGCGCCGTCACGGTCGCGGCCTCGGACTCGACGCAGAGGTCGGCGAGCACGTTCGTCATCAGCGGCTGCTCGCTGAGCAGGCGGCCGAAGGCGGTCCGGTGGGCGGCGTGGTGGGTCGCCTCGGCGACCGCGCGGCGCATGAGCGCGGTCGAGCCGAGCACGCAGTCGAGCCGCGTGTGGTTGACCATCTCGATGATCGTCCGCACGCCCGCGCCCTCCTCGCCGACGAGCCGGGCCCAGGCTCGCTCGAACTCGAGCTCGGCGGAGGCATTCGAGCGGTTGCCGAGCTTGTCCTTCAGCCGCTGCAGGCGGAAGTCGTTGCGCGTCCCGTCGGGCAGCACGCGCGGGAGCAGGAAGCAGGAGAGGCCGCCGGGCGCGTAGGCGAGCACGAGGAAGGCGTCGCACATCGGCGCCGAGCAGAACCACTTGTGCCCGGTGAGCAGGTACTCGCCGTCCCCGTCGAGCGGCGCTGCGACCGACTCGTTGGCGCGCACGTCGGAGCCGCCCTGCTTCTCGGTCATCGCCATCCCGCAGAGCGCGCTCTTCTTCTCCGCCGCCGGCAGCAGGCGGGGCTCGTAGTCGAGCGAGGCGAGGCGCGGCTCCCACTCGGCGGCGACCTCGGGCTCGGCGCGCAGCGCGGGCACCGCCGCGTGGGTCATCGAGATCGGGCAGCCCGAGCCCTGCTCGACCTGCGAGTAGGTGAGAAACAGCGCCGCGCGGGCGACGTGAGCGCCGGGCTCGGGCTCGCGCCAGGAGAGCGCGTGCAGGCCGTGGCGGACGCCGAGCGCCATGAGCGAGTGCCAGGCCGGATGGAACTCGACCTCGTCCAGCCGCTCGCCGTAGCGGTCGTGGCTGCGCAGGACCGGCGTGTGCGTGTTCGCGAGCCGGCCCCATTCGAGCGGCGCGCCGCCGAGCTCGGCGCCGAGCGTCGAGGCCCGCTCCTCCCAGGCGCCGCCGCCCTCGCGCCGTAGCGCCTCGACGAGCGGTCGGTTCTCGGTGAAGAGGTCGTAGCCCTCGAGCGGCGGCGGCTGGTTGCGGGCGGCGCCCACGTCGAGAGCCATGGCGTCATTGTCGCCGCCGCCGGGCCGGATGGAAACCCTCAATTGGGGTCAGTCGCGCACGATCGCCAGCTCGGGGCCCGCCGCGAGCAGGAGCATCGCGTGGCTCCAGGCGAGCGGGAGCCCCCAGGCCGTCCGGCCGTCGCGGGTCACCTGCTCGGGGAGCAGCCCGAGCTCCGTCTGGCGCGCGAGCACGTACTCGACGCAGCGGCGGGCGCCGTCCTCGTCGCCCACCTGCCGGTAGTAGAGGCCGAGCCAGAGCGTCGCGATCAGCCACGGGTTGCCGCCGGCGTAGTGGTCGCCCTCGAAGCGGAGGACGCCGCCGTCGGGGAGGAGGAGCTCGCGCTCGAGCGCCGCGACGGTCGCGCGCATCCGCGGCGAGGCAGGATCGACGGCGCGGAAGGGCCACGCGAGGCCGAGCAGCGAACTGTCGATGCGCACGTCGACCGGATCCACGCTGCGGACGGCGCGGTTCGGGTAGCGGAGGCCGCGCTCGAAGATCGCCGGCACGGGCTCGCCGCCGGCGTCGCCGCGGCCGACCTGCAGCGAGCGGACGTAGCGGCCGTGCTCCTCGCTCCAGAGGTGCTCCTCGATCGCGGCGCGCACAGACCCTGCCGCGGCGAGATAGCGCTCGGCAAGCTCCGGCTCGTGGCGGGCGGCCATGCCGGCCGCGGCCGCGAGGCCGCCGTGGACGGCCGCGGCGGAGTAGCTCGCCTGCCCGTCGTGCTGCTCCCAGAGGTCGACGCTCGGCAGCGGCAGCCCCGTCGCCGGGTCGGTGAAGCGGCAGAGGAACTCGGCCCCCGCACGCGCCGAGGGCCAGAGCTCGCGGTCGAGCTCCTCGTCGCCGAGCTCGCGCCAGGCCGCTTCATAGGCGAACAGCGCAGCGCCCGTCTCGTCCACCTGGTGCAGGCTCCAGCACGGCGCGAGCGATGTGTCCGTCCAGTGCCGCTGGAGCCAGAGCCCCTCGGGCGCCTGGGTGCGCGCCAGCCAGCGCAGGGCCGGCACAGCCATGTCGCCGCGGGCCGCGGCGAGGAACGCGAGGACGACGTACGCGAGGTCGCGCGGCCAGACGAAGCCGTAGCCGCCCGATTCCGTGAAGCCGGGGTCGAACTCGGGCGCCGCGATCGTCGCGCCGCTCTCGCGGTCGGTCAGCAGCCGGAGCGCGAGCACGGAGCGGTCGTAGAGGCGGTCGAGCCCCGGCAGCGAGAGCGAGGGGCGGCGGCCGAGCGCGATCTCCGCCCGGTCGTGCTCGGCGCGCTCGGCCTCGAGGGCTTCGAAGCCGGCCCGGGCCGGCCGCTCGAGCCGGGCGAGGGCCTCGGCCGGCGTCGTCCCGAAGGCGACGATCACGAGCGTCTCGCCGTCGGCGTCGCCGGCGAGCGTGCCCACGATCGGCGCGACGTGAGCGACGGTGCCGTCGACGCGGCCGTCGCGATCCTCCGCGGGCGAGTGGACCGCGCCGTCGGACTTGCGTCTCGGCTCGAGTGCGATCGCGAGGGCGACGTGGCGGCGGTAGAAGACGAGCGCGCCCGACTCGGGGTCGAGGTAGCCGGCGTCGCCGTGGCGGCTCTCGTCGAGGCAGGGCCGGCAGGAAAGGACGAGGCGGCCGCCGGCCGGGGAGCAGCGGACGCGCCGCACGAGCACCGGCTCGTCGGGCAGGACGAGGTCCACGATCTCGGCCTCGCAGGTCTCGTCGCGCGCGACCGTGCGCAGGATCGACGCGCTCTCGACGTACTCCTGCCGCCAGGAGAACGGCTCCTCGTCGAGCCACCGCGTCTCGCCGTCCCGCTCGAGCGCCAGCCGGAGCTCGCCGAGGTGCTGGCCGTGGTCCACGTGCGGCCAGAACAGCCGCTCGACCTCGCCGCGCGCGGAGAGCGTGACGAGCAGCGAGCCGTTGCCGAGGATCGCCGCCGGGAGGAACGGTTGCCGCCGGTCCACGCTCAGGCCTTCCCGAACGTGAACGGCGCGACCGGCGACACCGCGACGCGGCCGTCGCTCGAACGCACGACCGCCGCCAGGTAGACCGTCTCGCCCTTGCGATAGCGCTTCGGGTCGAGGAACGCGCGGTACGGCGGCGAGTCGTCGGCGGCGAGCCGGAGCCAGCGACTAGCCCCGGCCCGCCGCACTGCGAACGCCACGCTCACCGGATCGGCCGTCGCGATCGTCGCCGCGACCTGCCGCATGCCCGTGAAGACGTCCTCGGTGACGCGCACGACGGGCTTCGCGGGCTCGAGGCGTGGCAGGTCGGCGTCGGCTCGGAAGACGACGGCCGTGAGCGCGGGGAGCGCGAGCGAGAGCCGCCCGCCGGCGCCGCTTCCAACCGGGGCCGACGCTCCGAGCAGCGGCGTCCACGAGGCGGACGGGGTCGCCGTCGCGACTGCGACCGTCGCCGGCGCCGTGGCGGCGTTGAAGGCGACGACGTACTCGCGGCGCGCCGCGGCGTCGATCCGGCTGACGACGAGGAGCTGCTTCTGCGCGAAGCGGACGATCGTGGCTCCGGTGGCGAGTGCCGGGTGGGCGTCGCGGAGCGCCGCGAGCGTGCGCAGGCGCTCGGCCACCGGGTGGCCGGCGACGTCGAAGGACGAGCCGCCGCCGATCGGCGCCGAGCCCACACGCTCCTCGCTCCGCCACACCGAGACCCCGGTGGCGAACATGTCCTGGCGCGCCGCCTTGTCGCCGCCGCTCCCGATCATCCCCACCTCGTCGCCGGACATGACGACCGGGGCGCCGCGGAGGAGGTAGAGCAGGTCGTGCCCGAGGAGGTCGCGGCGGAGGAGCTCGGCGCCCTCGGCGCGCGAGCGATCCTTGATCTCGTAGGCGGCGCGCCCCATGTCGTGGTTGCCGAGGAACGTCGGCGGCGTGTAGGCGGCGCCGGACGGGCCGTGGAAGTAGTCGTCGTCGCCGAGCTTGCTGGCGACGGCGCGCGCGCTCTGCCCGGCGGCGAAGCCGGCGACGGCGTCCTGGAACGGGAAGTCGAGCACGTTCGGCACGCCGCGGTCGCGGACGAACGAGGCGAGCTGGATCGCGTCGTTCAGATAGACCTCACCGAAGATCTCGAAGTCCGGGACGCCGGCCTCACGGGCGGCGCGGCGGATCAGCGGCACCCAGGCCTTGAAGAACGCGCGGTCGACGTGCCGGGCGGTGTCGACGCGGAACCCGTCGAGCTTGTAGCGCCGGATCCAGTCGCCGTAGACCTGCGCCAGACCGGAGACGACGGCGGGCTGCTCCGTGAAGAGGTCGTCGAGCCCGTAGAAGTCGCCCTGCTCGAGGCAGGTCTCGCTACAGGAGGAGGCGATGTCGCCGCGGTTGTGGTACCTCGTGACGTCGTTCAGCCACGCGGGGCGCTTCGCGTTCCGGTCGGCGGCCAGGACGACGGGCACGCGGGGCATGTTCGAGGCCTTGAGGCACGGGAACGTCTTTCCCCCCGCGTACCGGGCCGCGTCGAACACGCGGCCGTGGCAGTCGCGATACGGCACCTCGTCGGGGCCGACATAGCCCGAGCCCGTCGGCGTGATGATGTCGCCGGTGTGGTTGACGACGACGTCGAGGTAGACCTTGAGCCCGAGCTCGTGCGCGCAGGAGGCGAACGCGGCGAAGTCGGCGTCGGTGCCGAGGTGGGGGTCGACCGAGGTGAAGTCGAGGCCCCAGTAGCCGTGGTAGGCGGCGCTGTCGCCCTGGACCGTCTTCTGGCCATACGGTGGGGTGACCCAGATCGCCGTGAAGCCGAGCTCCTTCACCCGGGCGAGCCCGGTGCGCGTGCCGGTGCAGTCGCCGGTCAGGCCCTTGAGGTCGCCGCCGTGGAACCAGCCCGTGTCGGCCGGGTCGTAGCCCGTCACGCCGCGCGCCCCTGAGCGCCCGCCACGGTCGTTCGCCGGGTCGCCGTTCGCGTAGCGGTCGGTCATGACGAAGTAGATCCGCTGCGACGCGATCGAGCTGCGTACCGGGGGCTGTGCGAGCGCCGCCAGCTCGGCGCCCGCCGGTGGAGGCGGGGTCGGGGCCACGGCCGGGGCGGCACCGGCGCCGAGCAACCCGAATGTGAGCGCGGCGCCGAGCGCGGCCACGAGCCGGGGGCTAGCGGAGCGCGGCACCCGTCGACTCGTCGAAGAAGTGCAGGTGCGCGACGTCGACCGCGATCGGCACGACCTCGTGGAGCTGGAGCTTGACCCGCGGCGGGAACGAGGCGACGAGGTTCGGCCGCCCCGCGACGATGCTCTCCTCGCTCTCGCTGCGCTCGACCGCGTCTTCGTCTCCGCTCACGTGCGTCCGCACG
>Ga0315281_10005981_pt1 | contig 17359 bp, 25 predicted proteins | sample YL17G07_0_MG_FD_204540 | JGI IMG/M metagenome (GOLD analysis project Ga0315281, IMG submission 204540) | Sediment microbial communities from Yellowstone Lake, YNP, Wyoming, USA - YL17G07_0 | ecosystem: Environmental > Aquatic > Freshwater > Lake > Sediment | place: USA: Wyoming | collected...
TCCGAAGTCCAGTATGAGAGCAGCAGCGGTTGAGCACCTGTCGATGACAAGGACGCCGCTCTTCGGATCATGCTCCTTCTTCCTGCTGATGTGGTGGTCGATGTTGAAAATGGGTCCTTGGATCTCGAATCCGATCCTTTCCTCGGATGGTTCGGAATCCAGCACAATCGTCTGCTGCGTCTCCGGAAGGTCCTTTGGCAGGTCCTCTTCGGACAGGATCCACCCGAGGTGGTCCGGCACCTTGCCGCACACCTTGGCGACGACCGTTTTCCCTTGTGCCCTGAGATGCCCCACAACGGCCTTCATGGAGGACAGGGAATCCCCATCAGGATTCACATGGCCTACAACCAGCGAATCCAGGACCGGGATCTGGTACCTGGACATGGTTTTTGCTCTTTTCAGCGGTGGCTGGACAGGAAGTTTTCGATCTCCTCCTGCGAATGTGCGCCGACCAGGCGGCCCGCCTGCTCGCCGTTCTTCAGCAGGACCAGCGTCGGGATCGAGCGGATGTTGAGTTCCGCAGCCTGGCTCGGATCAGCGTCCACATTGACGCTTTCGAACTGTACGTCGTTGAACTTCTCCAGGGCGGATTCGAGAACGGGAGCCATGGCCCTGCATGGGCCGCACCATGGGGCCCAGAATTTCAATAGAACGAACCCGTTCGATGGCAGTGAGGACATCCGCAAACCTCCAGTCGGTTGTGTGTTGGGCGAAAAAAGAAAAGCGAGGCCCCCGAAGGCCGCGCTCATCCAAGCCCAATGGGTATGCCCGATTATTGATAGGTCAATCGTCCAACTTCAGCCAGACGGTGCCACCGACAATGTTCGCCGTTTTGTAGGTGCGGTACGGCAGGGTGTCCTGCGTCCCGTCGAGGACTCTGTTCACATTCACACCGCGAATGTGCGTCGCGTTGATCTCGACCACGCGCAGGAGGACCTCCTGGATCGGCTGCCCCTTGCTGGAGTTCTCGACCCGAACGGTGAACTTCACAACCTGTCCCGGCATGATATCGGTGATCTTCATTTCTGATGCTCCTTGTCTTTCATTCCGCTTGTCGGATGACGCCTATCCCACGTAGGCCTTGCCCTTGTCCGGCACCGTCTTATCCGGCACCTTGTCGGTCGGCTTTCCGGCCCTTCTCTTGTTCCTGTCCGCCCCGTCCCTTCTCGGCCTGAACTTCTCCTTCTCCTTCTCCTTGCGCATGTTGTCCACTAGGTGGCCGCGAAGCGGACATGTTCTACACTCCTCCATGTCGCGCTCGCTGGGAGCAACTGGGCAGTCTTTGAAAATCAGGTCCCACTCCCATGCTATGTGCGGGGATACGGGACAGGAGAACTTCGTCTTCCTGCTACCAAACCTCTGGCTTCTTGCCATGGTTCTCTCCTCTCATCTTCCGTGGCAACGCTTGAACTTCACAGGCTTGCCATCGGGGGTCTTTGCGCCGCATGGACACGGATCGTTCCGGCCCACGTCGTTCCTTTTCGCTCTGTCGACCATGAGGATCCCGTCCAAATGGTCCATCTCGTGCTGTATGGCCAGGGCTTCCAGCCCCGTCGCCACGATCCCGGCAGGATTCCTGTCGCACCTGACAAAGATTTCGTCGAACCTCCAGGTGTCAGCCGAGACATCAGGCATGCTGAGACAGCCCTCTCCCCTTACAAGGAGTGCGTGCTCCCTGTCCACAAGCACCGGATTCACGAGATCGATGGAATGGTCGCGCGTGCGCACTATGGCCACGCGCTTGTGGATCCCTATCTGCGGAGCCGCCAGGCCCACGCCTGGACGCGGCGAGGCCTTCAGTTCGTCCTCAAGCAGGCGCACGATGCTGCCCGCCTCGTCTGCGGTCGCGGGCTCGTTCGGACGCCTCAGGTCAGTGGTGTCGATCGTGATCATCTTGTCACTTCGCCGGAAGCAGCATGATGGAGATCTCCCTTTCGCTGACGTCTGCCGCCTTCTCGACCTTGTACTTGGAGGAGTCGAGCAGGGAGAGAAATTTCTCCAAAGCCGCCCTGCCGGTCTCGGTCATATGGTTACGCTCTCGCCCCTTGAACCGCACCAGCACCTTGACTTTGTCCCCGTCATCCAGGAACTCGGCCGCCTGCTCGGCGCGATACTCCATGTCGTGGTCGCTGGTATTCGGGCGGATCTTGAGTTCCTTGGTGGTCTGCTGGGCCGCCTTGGCCGCTTTGTGCTTCTTGGCCTGCTCATATTTCCATTTTCCGTGGTCCATGATTTTACAGACCGGTACACCGTTCTTCCCGTCCCCTACCTGTACCAGATCCAGGCTGGCTGCCTCCGCCATGCGGTAGGCATCCCTGGTGTCCATAACTCCCAGATTCATCCCGCTGGCGTCGATCAGCAGGACTGTCCTGGCTTTGATTGCCCTGTCGGGCGGGCGATTCTGATTCCTGGAGTCTCGCATGCTCCTCATTTCCCGAAGTTGTGCGGTTTTATGCTGCCAGCGAAGTGCCCCAGCGCCAGGAGCGCCGGCATCCTGGACGGCGGGGCGAAACTCTCCTGCTCAGGAAAGGTGTTCGCCAGAAACACGTCCGGATCCCCGCAGGCAGCCTGGGCACGCTCCACGATGCCTTCGGGCATTGGCTCCGGAGGATTCTTGTACACATCGAACATGCCATCGACGAACGGTTTGTAGTAAAGTATCAAGTCGAACAGCGTCGGATTGGCACCCGCCAGGACCCGTCCGATCTTGGTCCTCAACTCATCCCTCACCAGAAGGTACCCGGCCGTGAACTGGTCTTCCTTCCTCTTGATGACGGGAACAAGGTATGTCCTGTCTGGAGCCCTGACGCCGCAGCATGGACACCCGGATTGGCGATGCGGCACAATCGTGCCTTCACAACCCTTGGCCACCCAATGCGACTGGAACGCGAACGGGGAGCCCACAATCCTTATGATGTTCGGCATGCTGAACTCAGGGAGGAACAACTGGGCCTTGTCAAGTGCCGGTTCCGGCAAAGGATCGGCGTACGGCTCCACCGGTTCCACAACCGGATCTGGTAGGGGCTCCGCCACCTGTGGTTGGGCCGGCACGGCCCTTTGATCCACCAGGATTGCGTACAGGCGATCCCTGATCTCCGAGCCCGCGTCCTCGATGATTTGCCGCAACTCGTCCTGCCTGTTGACAATCCAAGGCTGGACTGAGAGGCTTGGCGGCGTCAGGCTGGCGGAGATCACAACCGTCCTGTAGCCCGTCATGCCGGCAGCCCTCAGCATGGACATCGGGATCCTTGCCCTCTCCATGCTGATGGTGACCTGCCCGATGATATGCTCGCCGACGCGTGGACGATCCGACAGGTTCAAGAACCCGTCGCCGCACGCTATGGTGATGGCCTGCTTGTCCTTCCAGTCCATCAGGCGCACCAAAGCGCGCGGCACTTCGACACGGCCGTCACCTTTCGGATACGCCAAGGTGCCATGCCTGACCATGAGCACATCGACCAGCGCTTTCACCTTGTCATGCGACATCAACTTCCTCCGTCTTGCCCGGTGTCACGTCAAGCAGCGACAAAAGCCACTTCTTACCATCCTCCGACTGGAAGACGGGAGCGGCCTCCGTGACCCATTTGTGCCTGACCGCCTTACCGTTCGGCGTCTCGATCTCGACCATCTTCCTGTACGTCACCGTCCCACGCTTCAGTTCCGGTGAATAGTGCGTGCTCCAGTTGATGCCGACCTCCTGGAACAGCAGTTCCTGGAGTTGCGACGTGTCCAGGCCATACATCATCTTCTGGGTTGTTTTGCGCCCCTTGACTTTGCCGATCTCGTAGTAGGCCGCCGACAGGATAGAGTTCCTGACGCAGTCCTGCTGCCGCCAGATCAGCGCGTTCATCGCCTCGACCGCCGTCGGCATGGTGAAAGGCCTTGAGTCGAAATACGCCTCGCCATCGTCGTCCTTGTCGTTGGAGGGAAGTATGCGCCAGAGCCTCCTGTTGAACCTGGCGGTCGCCATGCTAGCCGTGATGCTGGCGATCTTCAGGATGCGGTTTCCGAAGTACGGTTCCGCATCAAGCGTCCGATGGTTGATGATGGCGATGCTGATCTCATCCGACTGTGTGTATCCCACCACGCAGCCTTGGACCTGGGAGGCGACGGCCACCATGGTGTCGGCCATCACGGTCAGAAAACGCTGGTCGAACGGCTTCTCCAGTTTCAGGCGTTTCGTCAGCCTTGAGAAGCCCTTGCCGTCCAGGCGCACCACCACAGGGACGCGCCTCATCATCGATACGTCGTAGACCGCCTCGTATTCCTTCATGCGGTCCCCGAGAGACGTCTTGTCCATGCTACATCCCCATCTGCGATCCGCCCTTGGGCGGCTTCTCCTCGTCCGGATCGTCCGCGACCATCGCCTCGGTTGTCAGGAGCAGGCTGGCCACGCTTGCTGCGTTCTGGAGGGCGCAGCGCACGACTTTCTTCGGGTCGATGATGCCAGTCTCCATCATGTCTACATATTTGCCATTGGCCGCATCCCAGCCGTAGTTGGCCTGATCGCTGGCAGCCACCGTGGCGACAACCATGTCCGCACTGGCTCCCGCATTCTCCGCGATCTGCCGCAGCGGAGACTCCAAGGCCTCCATGACAATGCGGGCACCCGCCTTTTCCCCATCGGGCAATGATCCGGAGAACTCATTGACGGCCGCAACACACCTGAGCAGCGCGACACCACCGCCGGGAACGATACCTTCCTCCACGGCCGCCTTGGTGGCGTTCATGGCGTCCTCGACACGGTCCTTTTTCTCCTTCATCTCGGCCTCGGTCGGGGCACCAACCCTCACCACCGCCACGCCGCCAAGGAGTTTCGCCAGGCGTTCGCGGGACTTGCCCTTGTCCCAGTCGTTCACGGCCTGCTCGATGTCAAGCTTGACCTGCTCGATGCGCTCCAGGATGGCTTCCTTGGTCCCAGCGCCGCCGATGATGGTGGTGTTATTTCTGGTGATGACGATCTTCTCGGCTCTGCCCAGCATGCCAACGGTGGCCGATGTGGTCTTCGTACCCGTTTCCTCCGAGAACAGCGTGGCTCCGGTCAGCACCGAGATGTCCTTCAGCATGTCTAGCCTGCGGTCCCCAAAACCAGGGGCCTTCACGGCGCAGACCTTCAGCACGCCGCGCATCTTGTTGATCACCAAGGCTGGAAGAGCCGTCCCGCCGACATCGTCGGCGATGATCACCAAAGAGTGCTGGTTCTGCGCGATGGTGTTCAGCACGTCCTCGATGTCGTGGATGTTGTCGATGCGGTTCGCCGTGACCAGGACGAAGCAACTGTCCATGACCGCCTCGGCGCGTTCGGGCGCGTTCACGAAGTACGAGGACAGGTACCCGCGGTCGAACCGCATGCCCTCGGTAACCTCAAGCGTGGTGTCGAACCCCTTGGCCTCCTCGATGGTCACGACACCGTCCCTGCCAACCTTCTCCATGGCTTGCGCAATGAGGCCGCCGATCGTGGCGTCGCCGTTCGCGCTAATGGTGCCGACCTGGGCGATGAGTTTCGGGTCGCGGGTCTCCTGCGTGAAATTCCCAAGAGTCTCGACGACTTTCGCGACAGCCTTGTCGATGCCGCGCTTCAGGTCCATCGGGTTGTGCCCGGCCGCCATCAGTTTCAGGCCGCTGGCGTAGATCGCCTGGCTGAGTAGGGCCGCAGTAGTCGTGCCGTCGCCGGCCTCGTCGCACGTGGTCTGGGCCGCGTGCTTCACCATTTGCGCGCCCATGTCCTCGAACTGATCCTTGAGCGAGATCTCCTTGGCGATCGTCACCCCGTCCTTCGTGACATGGGGCATGCCATATTCTCTACGCAGCAGGACGTTGCGGCCCTTCGGGCCGAGCGTGACCTTCACCGCGTCCGTCAGTTTGTCCACCCCGAGCCGGATGGCCTGCCTTGCCTTGTCGTCGTACTTGACTGTCTTCGCCATTGGTAAAACCTCCTGGTGTCAACTTATCCTGCTAGCCCGCGCCTGTCTATGGCCGGGGGTCATCCTTGTCCAGGAAAATCCTGACACTTTCCAGCCTTTTGCTTCTGCGCACATCGGGAATACTGGAAAGGAACTTCCTTCCGTAGGCCTTGGTGACTATCCTGCGATCAAGCAGCACCACCACGCCCCTGTCCAATGTGTGCCGTATGAGGCGACCAAAGCCCTGCTTGAAGGCGATCACCGCCTTGGGGACGCTGTAGGCCATGAACCAGTCCTCGTCCCGTTCGGAGATCGCGTTCAGCACGGGATCGTCCGGCGTCTGGAACGGCAGTCTGTCCATGACAACGCACGACAGAGCCTCTCCTGGGACATCCATGCCCGTCCAGAAGGACTCGGTGCCCAGCAGTACGGAATGGATGTCCCTGCGGAATTCCTCCACCAGTGCCGTCCTCGGTTTGTCGCCCTGTTTCAGGATCCGGTATTTGCCCATCCCCATGACCCGCGCCCAGGCTGTCTCAAGGTTCCTGTACGACGTGAACAGACCAAGCGTGCGCCCGTCCGCGAAGACAATGGTCTTCTCGACCGCCTCGGCGACCGCGAGCGGGAACGACTTGTCTGTCGGATCGGGCATCTCCTCGGGGATGACCAGGATAGCCTGCCTAGTGAAATCGAACGGGCTTCCGACCACCAGCGTCAGCGGATCGATCACCCCTAGTTCCTTGACGACATGGGAGAAGCCCCCTCCCACAGCCAGCGTGGCTGAGGTGGATATGACGCTCCTGGTTTTCGAGAACAACTCAGCGGCGAGCGTGGGAGCCACATAGATCGGTTTGCTCATCAGGGCAACCGACTCGTTCGGGTTCTCCTCCACGTAGTAGACCGAGTCCGGGTTGGCAAGCGTCATGGCCTCCTCAAGGTTAGCCGCCAACTTGCCGGCCGTCCCGGCCGCTTTCATGAGCGAGGCCTTCTCGTCATTGCGGCTGCCGTCTCCGACCGCGAAGGCCGCCGACATGAAGGAGGACCGCAGGTCCACGATGGTGTCATACAGCGGACGCCAATCGAGGGGCGGCGGGCTCCTAAAGCGGATCCGGTAGGCTCCCGATTTGTAGAACCTTTTGAGGTCGTTGAAAAACTTCCTGGCCAAGTCGTCCAGCGCCTCGTACTCGTCCTGCATCCGGAGCCTGCCCATTAGGCGGGACGCGAAGCGGACGCTACCTTCGGTGATCCTGAAACCGAAAAAGTCCCTTGCGATATCGGCCGCTTTGTGCGCCTCGTCGCAGACGACCACGTCGAACTCCGGAAGGATTAGGTCCTTCCCGGTCACCATCCTCACCTGTAGGTGGGCGAACAGGAGGTGGTAGTTGGTGACGAAGACATCCGCGCCGGCCGCAGCCTCCCTCGCCCTCTCCGCGAAGCAGTCGCCGTGGCATCTACAGTCGTGCCCCTTACATTCGTCGCTGGTCGACGAGAACAGGTGCCATATGGCTGGGAACGGCGTAAAGTCCAGTTCGGACATATCGCCTGTCGCCGTCCTGCGCGCCCATGAGAGGATCGCCCGGTACTGGTCGCGGTCCTTTTTCGATTTGCGGTTCTTCAAGCTGCTGTTGGTCTGTTCATCCTGCCACTTGTCCACGCAGAGGTAGTTGGCCCGACCTTTGATGAGGGAGTGCTTGAATGGCCAAGGCAGGAGTTTCGCGAGCATGGGCAGATCCTTAGTATGGAGCTGCTCCTGGAGTGCGATGTTTGCCGTGACTACGGCGATCTTCCTGCCGAACTGGGTGGCGTGCCAGATGGCTGGTACGCAGTACGCCAGGCTCTTGCCGGTGCCAGTCGGCCCCTCCGCAAGCAGATGCCTCCTATCCTCTATCGCCCCGTCGACCGCCTTGGCGAGCGCGATCTGCCCAGGCCTAGGCTCGTAGCCCGCGAAGGTTTTGGACATGACCCCGTGCGGCCCGAAGATGTCGTCGATGTAGTCGGCCATCGGTATCACTCCACGACTATCCGTATCCGTATGTTGAAGAGTTTCAATACCTTGGCCAATGACCTGATGGACAGGCAGCAGTTGGTGGCACCGCAGAAAGCGGCGGCGTGATCGAACGGTATGCCGGCTTTCTCGGCCAGCGCATCGGTTTTCAGGCCGGCCCCATCGACAAGCGCGCCGACTGCGCCGGACAGTCGGGACCGCAGGTCCCGTCCGATGTCCGCATCCATCAGGATGTCGGCCAGTTCGTTCATCATGGCTGTGGAAGCCCCGACAAGCCGCATATCAGATCGTTCACGAAGCGGAACATCTCGCTTTTCGCAGCCTCCCAGCCGTCTTTGTAGGCATGGAACACTTTGGAGCGCAGGCATGTCTTACAGGTCACTTCCCAAGGCTTCCTAGTGCGCTTGCCGTCCCGCGCCTGGCAGGGATACCCGTACGGCAACGTGAGGAGATGGACAACCGCAGACTTTTCAGCACGAGACGTGGACATTGAGGAACACCTGGGCTTTCCGGTCAATCCCCAACTCATGGGCCAACTTTTCGACCAGGGCCGCCTTGGCGGCAACGAGTTCCGGGGACACGCCGACCGGGTCGCCCCGGCCGTCGCGGTGGGTGTTGGTGTGCGCCACGCAGAAGCCGAGCGCGAGATCCTCGCCGCCGTACCCTCCGGAGACCGAGTCCACGCAAAAGATCCCGACCTCGCCGCTGTCGTTGTATGTGTCACTCAGGTAGTCCCAGAAGAGATGCGGATCGGCGTCCTGATCCTCCTCCTTCGCCCATGTGGCGAAGGCCGGTGTCGGAGTCTCGATTGGCTTCCTGACGAACTTCTTGCCGTCGGCTTCGCAGAACTGCGCCTTGTCGTGCGGTCTGGCGTGGCCATTTTCGCACATCCAGCGATCCTTCTCCGTGATGAAGAAGTCGCTTCGGCTAATCGGCACACCGACGATCAGTTTGCCGTACACGTCCATTCCCATGCTATCCTCCTTGGAAACGCGCCATCAGCGCGCGCCATGCAAGCGCAGCCACCTGAGGTACGACAGCGTTGCCGAGACATCGGAGGCGGTCCACCCTGGAGGCAGACCCATCAGCATCTCGACGAACAGCGGGTTTAGCATCATCCGGCATCCCTGCCCATTTTTCCGCGTCGCCAGGCCTTGGAGGGAAGGGCGAATCCGGCCAACTCTTCCCCCGGAACCGCCCCGGTTGGAACCGTACGTGCTCGCGGATGGGGTCGGCCAGTGCTCCGCCACATCCGGCAGCGTCCTGTCCGAATCCGGTCTCGGTTTCCCGTCCCGCGTCCTCTTGCTCCAGTCCGCTCCGCCCTTGTGATCCCTGCTGGCCGGTGTCGGCCACTGGACCGCAGCCGAGGGCAGCGTCAAATCGCCCTTCGAACCGTGCTGGTTCGGACCGCCCTTCGTCCCGTCCGTCGCCCTCGCCGTCGGCCATTGCCTCACGGCCGCGTCCGTCAGCGTGGTTCCGGCATGCCGCGTCTCCACCTGGTATCCCGCCGCTCCGCTCGCCTTCGAGTCTTGCGCCGTCGCGGTGGGCCATGATGAAGAGCCGTTTTCGGAGATGGGGGGCACCGATCTCTGCCGCGCTGAATACTCCCGCTTCAATGTGGTAACCCATGCGCCAAAGGTCTTCGCATACGTCGCGGAATCCGAGATTGAGGTGGTTGGGCACATTCTCGAAGAAGCAAACAACCGGCGACACCTCTCCGACAATCCTGGCGACGTGGGGCCAGAGATGCCTAGGATCGTCGGTTCCGCGGCGCTTTCCGGCGACGGAGAAGGGTTGGCATGGATATCCGCCAGCGACGCAACGAACGATTCCACGCCACGGGCGGCCGTCGAAGGTCTTGACATTGTCCCAACAAGGTGCCGAATCCAAAGCCTTGTCCGCCATCCTCGCCACGAGAGTGGCCGCGGCGTAAGCCTCCCATTCGACATAGCACACGGTTCTGGCCCTTGGCTCGGCGAGCCGGATTCCGAGTTCAAGTCCTCCGATTCCGGAGCAGAGGGACAAGACATTGACGGGACGTGAAGCCACATTAGCGCCTTTCTTCCTTCTTGAAGGTTTGGAGGACAACCTGCCTCTCCTGCCTGTATGTGTGCCCACAGCGCCCGCCCCAACTACGGTTGGCTGATCCTATGTTGTCATGCCTGCTCTCTAGCCGCCACGGCCAATAGCTGAACGAGCGCTGCTTCTCCAACTGTTTCCGCTTGGCGATAAGCACTTTGCGCCGTTTGCCAAACTGGGTTGCTGTGACATCTACAACGGTGTTGCCAAGGAGTACGAAAGCGTGCCCATCACCAATGCCGATTTCCACCGCGAGCCCGTTGTCCTTCGCTAGACGGAACAGTTGGCGCGAAGCGTCGAAACAGGCTCCGCCAAGGTCGCTATGCTTTCCGTAGATTTCCTCGTAGGCGCTTCGGACAACGCGCGCTAGCCTTATCAAGCGATCAAGTTTCGACATGAGTATGCCCCTATGGTTTGGCCATTCTCCGGGCGTGCGCTCTTGCCCTGCGAAGATCGTACCAGTACGTCTGCGACAGTACCTTCGCCATCTTCAGGGGCGAGATCCTGCCTTCCAGATACTGCTGCCAGGCCCTGTTGGCCTTTGGATAGCAGCCCTTGAGGAACCCCAGCATACCCTGCTTCAGGGCGCGTGGCATGTCGGAGATCCAAGCATCCAGAACCGGCCCCTCGACCTCCTCCCGCGTTGGCAGAGGGTTCCTTGCCAGCCAATTCGTCCAACTCACGACAGGGCTCCGAGCAGCAGCGCCATGCCGAACGCAAAGGCACTGATCATCCCGAGAACGAGCGACGTGTTCTTTTCCATCGTCACGATCCCGTGTGTCCGAAGCCGCCGGCTCCGCGGCCGGTGTCGTCCAGGACCGCCTCTTCCTTCCAGGTGCCCTTGGCTATCTGGACAAGCAGCCCTTGGGCGATTCGATCGCCCGGATTCACCTTGTATGGCGAGTTCCCGAGGTTGACAAGAAGGATCTTTATCTCGCCCCTGTAGTCGGAATCGACCACGCCGGGGGCGTTAAGAACCGTCACGCCGTGCTTCATGGCCAGCCCAGAACGCGGGCAGATGAGGAGAGCGTAGGCATCGTGGAATTCCACGACTATCCCAGTCCCCACCAGTTTGCGTTCTCCAGGAAGCAGTTCAACCTCCTCGGTGCTGGCAAGATCGACTCCGGCCGATCCCTCGGTCGCATACTGCGGCCGCTGCCCTGATGGGGACAACTTCACGAAACGCGTTATCGCCCCAGCATGTCCCATTTCGCCACCTCATCTTCCATTGACTGGATCGATGTCCGCGTCAGCCCATGGGTTGATCGTCCCGTTCGCTATCCCAACCTCGCGGTCGAGTTCCCCCTCCGCGATGAAGGCCAACATACATTCAGGCGAACAGAACCAGATCTTCTGCTCGCGGGTGTCGCGGTGGGAGCATTTCTCGCAGCGACCACGAAGGGCCTCCAGGACGATGGTCGCCGACACTTCCCCGATCTCGTTTGGGCACGGGTTCCCTCCGCATTGCCTACAGGTGATTACGGTGAGCATGGTTCCCTCCTGGCGATGAACCTGTCCCTCGACATCCGCATGATGGCCCATCCAATGGCGTCTGCCAACTTGCGAGTGTCGTATGGGAATCCGCCCTTGGCGCGAAACATCTCCACGAAGATGTGCGCCCCATGGCTGGCAGCGCGCCGGATCTCGGAGATCAGATGGGCGCGCTGCCCCTCGTCCATGAAGCACATCACGTAGTTACAGAGGAACAGATCGACCGATCCATCATCGCATGGCAGGCGGTCTCTACCGAGATCGACCTTCATGCTGCCACAGTCTCCGGCGGCGTCGAGCGGCAGGACCCACCAGCCAAGCGATCGGGCGAAACCGGTGTTCCGCAGATTCCCGGCCCCTAGGTCCAAGGCGGTTGGCAGCGGCCCGACCGTGGTGATTCCGGGCAGATGCTTGCGGAGGTACGGGGTCGGCTTACTGTTCCCGCAACGCACCGGTTTCATTTGGGTTCCTGTTTGCGCTCCGGATGCTTCTCCGCCAGCCGTCGCCTGCGGCAGGTGTTCGGGGCCGATTTCTTGCTGCCCAAACCCCGCTTCACCGCCTCGGCTTTCTTGGCGGTCTTCAGTTTCCGCCTACGCCTGCGGTTGCGCTCGGTCTTCCAGGTCTTCAACTCGTCCTCGGTCATCTCCTTGCGCGGCTTCGGGGCCTTCGGCCTCCGCTCGCCAGCCCATTGGAGCAGCAATGCGGTGAACCGCCCGGACTTCTTCCCGTGGTTGTGGGGCGTTTTCTTCCGCTTTTGTTTCGCAATCGCCTTGTCCATGCTCGCCTCAGTCGATCTTGATGTCGCCCGTGCGGAGCGTCATGATGTGCTGCCCGCCGGTGCCAAGGTGGAGACTGGCGTCGTTGAGAGCCTTGGTGGTGATGCGGATGCGGTTCCAGCGGTCCACCGTAAACTGCCTCACGGTCCGCTCGCCGGGCTGGACGGAGGTCTTCAGAATCAGACTGTTGCCGTCCCTGACCGCCTGAACGGTGTCGCCCACCTGCCATCCGAGCCTGGTCAGCCAGACATGCGGAACCTCAAGGCGCCCGTCGCCCTTCTGGGTGCGGGTCACGGACGAGGTATTCAGCATGCGGGTGAGCCGTGGGGCCGCCGGGGGCGCGGGCGGGGCAATGGCGAAACTCGGCGGCAGCGGGGCCGGAGCAACCGAGGTCGGTGCGGCCGGCAGACTGTCATCGTCGTCGTCCACCTGTGGAGTCGGCTGGACCTGCGGCCTGATCGCGACCTGCGCACGGTTTTTGTAGTCGTCCGCCGGAACCGTCGTGTGGTGGTACAGGAAAGTCGCGGCAGTCAGTCCGCCGGGGATCGTGACGTCGATCAGGTCGCGCACGTAACCGTAGGGGCTCATCTCACCGTCGTTGAAAACGGCCCGCACCTGCTCCGCGATCTCGCGGTGCCGCGCGACGAGCCCGTCGGCTTTCGCCTTGTTGCTGACGTCCAGGCTGGTGAACGACTCCAGGTTCCTACAGAACTCCCCGATGATCCCAACGATCTTGCTGTTCGAGCACATATTGTCCTCCGCTTTCTCGATTGCCTTTGCCAAGTTGTCCGGGTACAGCGTGACATCCCTTACGGGGATTGTCCCCTCCGCCTTGCCCGACACACAGGTCTCGTTTTTGGTCAAGTCGGCCGGGCTGAATGCCAGGCCAGATCCGTAATGGTCCAATTGCGCAAAAGACGGCACAGCGCCAAGTCTGGACCCGTAGTGGTCCAAGGGCTGCGGGCTGCCGACAATACAACCAAACAGTGTCTGGTGATTGTCGTCGACAAGCCCGGACGGCTTCATTGAGTCACGCAACTCGTACACGAAGTCCCGCGATTCCTTCAGCCCCTTGCCGGTGGCCTGTCGGTACAATTTGATCGCGGAGATGATCTTGCCCTCCCCGACCAAGGCTATGAGTTCGGACATTCGCACGGCTTTCGGCTGCGGGAGCGGTTCGTCGTCTATCACGCCGGGCGGTTGGGGATCCGGGTCGTCGCGCACAAGGGGCGCCCCTGCGAACTTCTGGGTCTCGGGCTTTGGAAAAACCATTCCGCTGACATGGTCGCGGAGGTCACCCGCCCATTGGAGCACAGGATACCTGTTCTGTATCCAACGACGCTTTTCGTCCTCTTCGTCGTACGGGAAATCCTCGGCCGCCTTCTCAATCTCGGCCCAGACCTCCTTGAGGAACTCTGCGGTTGGCGGACTGCCCCGCGCGATTCTGGAGAACAGGGCCGCGACCAGGCGACCGCATAGAACAGAATATCTCTGATTGTCGAACAGTTCCGCCAACTTGACAACGCCATCGGCCACGCGGCGCGTAAAGATGGATCTGTCCTGGCCGAACCCCGCATCCGCCAGCATCTGTTTGGCAGCCTCCACGAGGGTGATGGCTTTCCGCATGCTGTAGTCCACTATTCTCCTCCAGATTGTCATCCGCGTTTCCCGACAAGGGCGTCCCGCATGTCTGTGAACAGCGGCACTGGGAGTTTGTCCATGGGGAACCACAACCACTCGGAGCATTTCTCCGGTTCCTTGGCTACGGGTTCTCCACCGATGTGCTCACCCTCAAGGTAGAGGGTGATATACTGCTTTCCGTCCTCGTGGAAAAAGGTGTTGAGGTATGGGAGCGCCTCGGACTGCCTGACCCTGCCGAGTTGAAGTCCCGTCTCCTCCATCACCTCCCGCCTGGCGGCATCCTCTGGGGTCTCGCTGAATTCTATGTGTCCACCAGGAGTACACCAGTATCCGACGCCGTGCGATTTCAATCGTTTGCCCAGCAGAACCAATCTACCTTTGCGGATGACGACCGACACGCCGACACGGACGATCCTAGGAGCCTCACCGTTCCCGCAACAGCACCATTCATTGTTCATGAGCCTGAAAGCGTTCGGACACCTGGTTCCCATGTCATATCCTCCAGATGCGCCTGGACAACAGTTTGAACTGGACACAGCCGTCGCTGCGGATGGCCTTTGATCCGGGTCCGGACACGCCAACCGCCTGGCCGACCGAGCAACGGCCTCGGATCAACCGCGAAGTCAACTGTCCGTTGTCTGCGACGCGCAGGAGTTTGCCATCGGGATACTGCTCGCTCTTCTCGAACTGGTCCACGGCATAGATGCCGGGACTCATCCATAGGGTAATACGGTTGCTGCCAATAGTGGTGTCGTCGACGCCATTGCGCACATCATCGATCAGACCAATCGGCCGTTGCCCGTCTGATACGGTGATATACCAGTTCACCTTGTCGACGTTGACCACCTGGCCGAACATGCCGGGAAGGAAGTGGACGGACGGATCCGGATCCACGGGACCCGACCTCGGCATAGCGGAGCCGACCTGGATGATTTTCAGCATCGTCGTCCCTTGGACGTTTCCAGGCTGAATTCGGCAGCGAACTGTTTGAGTTTGTCGAACGACAGATGATGTCTCGTCCGCAACGATCCGTCGGATGTGAACCATTCCACCATGACGCCATGGTTTGGTTGATATGGCACCAGCCGGATGGTTTCATTCGAACAACGATCATGGATGTCGATGAGATCGCCTTTGCGCAGGACATCCACGAATTTGCCGGCACCGAGTTTCGGCAACATGCTGCCGTACCAGGTGCCGCAGTAGATACCATGTACTGCGGCATAGTACAGTTTGCGCAGGAAAATCTCCGCTTGGATCAGTTTCAGCATGCCTTTTCCTCTGGGATCTTGATCCGCTCAAGCAGCAGGCGCACCGACTCGGGGATCTGGTGCGGTTCGACCTTCAGCACCCGGGACGGGAAACACAGTGTTCCCGGCTTCAGGAGTTCAGGTTCCATCTCCCTGTAGTTCGGGTTGCGATTTGAATAGCCAAACCAGTTGTCGTGGGCGTCGATTCCCCGCATTTTCAGCTTTGCGCAGACACCCATGTACGGATCGTGGGCTGGGGGCAGGATATACAACACCCGCCCATACTGGAGTCCGGCGCATCGCCCGAGGGCATGTCCGTAGACGATGTAGTCGCCGGGAAGCACTTCCCTTCCCGCCTTGTCGATGAATCTTTCCGCCACAGCTCTCCCCTACTGGTTCGACTGGAACTCCACGATGTAGCGCAGTCTATGCTGCTGTCCAGGGCCAGACTGTACATACGTGATGTTCTCCGAGTTGTACAATCCGCCTCCTGGGACGGCGTACACGCTGTGTTTGCCGCGCGGAGGCTCCTTGAAGAACTGGGAGTGTGTGACGACATGGGGCTTGCCCACGATCACGTCCTCAAGGAACAGATAAGCTCTGTCCTCGCCGCTCGACCCGCTCCAGCACGAGCCGCGACACCCGGTGTAGTTCATGGATTTCGAGGAGTTCTCGGCGTGGTAGAGACCGTCCCCGAACATCGATCCGGAGTACACTGCCCCCGAGGGCCTGATCAGCAGGCCGCGCGAGATGATGCCCACCATGTTCTGCGGCCTGGTGCCATGCCACAGCGGCCAGATGTTGGCGGCCACGAAGACCTGCCTCTCGTCCTTGTCCAGGTCGGGGCGCTCCATGGTCGTGTACCTTGGCTTGTCGCCCTTGCCCACGACCTCTTTGGCGATCCTCTCCATAGAGGCCGTGAAATGGGTCGGCTCGCCGTTCCGCACGATGCGGAAAACATTGAAGATCTTCACCCGCCCGAGTCCTTGGTGGTTTTTCGCCCTGGTCTCGTGGACGAGTTTCTCGATCCATTGCCGCACCGGATCGGCGGAGTCGATCCATTCCATGTGGGCCTGTAACTTGGCGTACTGCGCATCGGCCGACGCTCCTTTGGCCAGCACCGACGCCACGTTCTTGGCATCCAGAAACGTGTCCAGCGTCTGAGACTTTTCCATGATCCGGTCGATGGTGTTGAGCCGGAGGTTCGACGCATCGATCTTGTGCGGCAACACATGCGGGATCAGGCTGTAGAACTGCGACGTGATCGTGTCCCACTCTGCCTCGCCGGCGGCGCGCTTCGCGTTGACACGGTCGCGGCATTCGTCCAGGACGGCGCGCCCCTTGTCGATCTGCTCCACGCTGAGTTGGCCGAGCGGGCACTTCAGGTTCATCTCGACGAAATGGCCGGTGTCCCCGAACCACTTGTGTACGAGCCGCTGGACCTCTTTGTGGAGGGAACTTTTCTGTTCGGATGCGGAGGCGGTCGAGATGCCCGTCATCGGCTTCGTGATGGCCTTGGCCCCCTCGGAACCGACTGACGTGATCGCCAGATCGACTTCGCGGTATGGATCCTTTTTCCTGTCGCGTTTCTTGCTGACAAGCGACTCGTAGTCGGACACGCACGAGGACTCTGACGGATAGTACCGGTACTCTTTGGCCCCGTCGTTGCCCACGCGCCCGTAGGTCGTGAAGATTCGCGCCTGCCCATTGGGGGCAACCTGGATCTCCGCGTGGTAGAACTTGTTGTGGTTGGTCTTGATGTCGGTACAGTTGCCTTCCCACCGCTTCGTGACTTTGTGATTCGACGGGAAAGCCGGCTGTCCCGCGTCGTTCTCTTTGAAGGTCTTGACCTTCAGCGATGCGCCCATCGCATACCTCGCCTTCCAAATGAAAAAGGCGCGCCGTTGTTGGCGCGCCCGTATCAAACCTTCGCGAAACCGATTCGCTGCATCAACGCGCGCGATCTATGAGAACCACCCTTCGTCTCGCAGCCGCCGGACCCACCGGCTGGCGAAGCGGTTCGCGAAAGCCTCATCCACCTTCTCATTCTTGTCGTGCGCCCGCAGGTCGTTTGTTCCGTATTTCTGGAAGGCGTACAGATGCCCCTCCTCGTGTAGGAGATACCACGCGATCTGCCTGAAGGTCATCTCGGCCATCGTGGCATGTACATGGATGGTGTTGCTATTGGCGTCGCAGAAAGCATAGGGTGGGCTT